>Ga0268299_1001426_pt1 | contig 42396 bp, 40 predicted proteins | sample NOBtaG_FD_193484 | JGI IMG/M metagenome (GOLD analysis project Ga0268299, IMG submission 193484) | Activated sludge microbial communities from bioreactor in Nijmegen, Gelderland, Netherland - NOB reactor | ecosystem: Engineered > Bioreactor > Aerobic > Activated sludge | place: Netherlands... | reverse complement strand
CTGGGAGAACTCGCGCTGGTTCAACCGCCGGGCCTTCGACCGCGCGCACGCCTTCTACGAGAAGCACGGCGGCATCACCGTGGTGCTGGCGCGCTTCCTGCCGTTCCTGCGGACCTTCGTGCCTTTCGTGGCCGGCGTGGCCGAGATGGACCGGGCGCGCTTCACTGCCTACAACGTCGGCGGCGCGCTGCTGTGGGTGCTGGGCGTGACGATGGCGGGTTACCTGTTCGGCAACGTGCCGTGGGTGCAGGCGAACCTCAGCAAGATCATCTGGGCGATGATCATCATCCCCGGCCTGATCGCGCTGGTCGGCGCCTGGCGGGCGCGCGGCACCTCGACGGCCTGAGCGAGATCGCCGGCCGGCCGCGCGACACCGCGTGCATCACGACGTCGCGCGGTTTCGCGCGAGCGGGGGGTTCTTCGCGAAGTAGCGCTGGATGCCGCCCATCAGCGCCTCGACCAGCGCGATCTGGTAGTCGGCGTCGCGCAGCTTGGCCTCCTCCTGCGGGTTGGAGATGAAGGCGGTCTCGACCAGGATCGAGGGCACGTCGGGGGCCTTCAGCACCGCGAAGCCGGCCTGCTCGACGCGCGGCTTGTGCAGCCGGCCGACCTTGCCGATGCGACCCAGCACCTCGTGGCCCAGCCGCAGGCTGTCCTTGATCTGCGCGCTGGTGCTCATGTCGAGCAGGGCGCGGGTGACGGCGGCGTCCTTGGTCTTGATGTTGACGCCGCCGACCAGGTCGGCCGCGTTCTCCTTGTTGGCCATCCAGCGCGCCTCGACGCTGGTGGCGCCCGACTCGCTGAGCGCGAACACCGAGGCGCCGCGCGCATGCGGCCGCACGAAGGCGTCGGCGTGGATGGAGATGAACAGGTCGGCCTGCACGCGCCGCGCCTTGCGCACCCGCTCGTGCAGGGGCACGAAGAAGTCGGCGTCGCGCGTCATCATCGCGCGCATGTTCGGCTGCGCGTTGATGCGCTCGCGCAGCCGCTGCGCGATCTGCAGCACCACGTCCTTCTCGCGCAGGCCGCTGGGGCCGATGGCGCCCGGGTCCTCGCCGCCGTGGCCGGGGTCGAGCGCGACGATGACCAGCCGCTCGGTGCCGCGCGGCGGCGCGGGCGGCCCGGCCGGTGCCGGCGTCGATGCAGCCGGCGCTGGCGCACGACCCACGCGGCCGATGAAGTCGCCGAGCGCGTCGTTGACGTCGGAGGCCGCGCGGTCCGACGGCCCGGCGGCCCGGTCGGCGGCCGCCTTCTCCTGGATCAGCGCCAGCAGCGGGTCGCGCTCGGTCGCCGGATGCAGGTCGAACACCAGCCGGTGGCGGTAGGCCGCGACCGGCTCGAGCGTGAAGACCTGCGGCGCCGTCGGCTGCTTCAGGTCGATCACCAGGCGCACCACGCGCGGCTGGTTCTGGCCGACGCGCACGCCGGCGATGAAGGGATCGCCGGGCTTGACCTTGCCGACCAGCTCGCGCAGCTCGGGGCTGAGCTCGAGGCCGTCGACGTCGATGACGACGCGCTGCGGGTTGTCGTAGAGCGCGTGCTTCGCGGCCAGTGGCGCGTCGGACTCGATGGTGACGCGCGTGTAGTCGGCCGCCGGCCAGACGCGCACCGCGACGATGCTGGCACCGAACACCAGCTCGCGCGGACCGAGCAGCAGGACCAGCGAGCCGGCGCCTTGCTGCAGCAGGCGTCGCCGCGTCGCGGTCATCGCAGCAGCTCCACGCCGCGCGGGGTGTAGGCCATCCAGGTCACGGCGCGTTGGTCGCCATCCTGCGGCGAGAGTTCCACGCGCAGGTCGGGCACGGGCAGGGTCTCGCCGGCGTTCTGCGCCCACTCGACGAGCTTGAGCCCCGGGCCGGCGAAGATCTCGCGGAAGCCCGCGTCCTCCCATTCGCGCTCGTCGCCGAAGCGGTAGAAGTCGAAGTGCCAGGCCGGTCCGGCGGGCAGTGCGTAGGGTTCGACGACGGCGTAGCTCGGGCTCTTGATGCGGCCGGTCGCGCCCAGGGCGCGCAGCAGGTGGCGCACGAAGGTGGTCTTGCCGGCGCCCAGCGGGCCGAGCAGCTCGACGAAGGCGTCGCGCAAGGCGGGCTTCGATGCCAGTGACTGCGCGCGGGCGGCGCAGGCGGCCTCGTCGGGCCAGGTCTCGTGTCGGGTTTCTAGAATCGCAGGATGCATCGAACGCCGGGCGTCACCGAGGGAGAAGCCGTGCTGGCGGATCTGCGTCGCATGGCGGGGACGCTTGGATTTTCCCAGATCGGCGTGGCCGGCGTGGACCTGCACGAGGCCGAGCCCGGGCTGCTGGCCTGGCTGCAGCAGGGCTTTCACGGCGGGATGGACTACATGGCCCGCCATGGACTGAAGCGCGCGCGACCCGCCGAGCTGGTGCCGGGCACGGTGCGCGTCATCACGGCGCGCATGGACTACCTGCCAAGCTCGATGGGCGAGGGCTGGCAGGCCGTCGAGTTCGCGCGCCTGTCGCGTCCGCAGGAGGGCGTGGTCTCGATGTACGCCCGGGGCCGCGACTATCACAAGGTGCTGCGCACGCGCCTGCAGTCGCTGGCCGAGCGGCTGGCGGAGCGGGTCGGACCCTTCGGCCACCGTGTGTTCACCGATTCGGCGCCGGTGCTCGAGGTCGAGCTGGCGTCGCGCAGCGGGATCGGCTGGCGCGGCAAGCACACGCTGATGCTGTCGCGCGAAGCGGGGTCGATGTTCTTCCTCGGCGAGATCTACACCGACCTCGAGCTGCCGCTGACGCCCGCGGTCGACGGCCACTGCGGCAGCTGCCGCGCCTGCATCGACGTGTGCCCGACCCAGGCCATCGTCGCCGAGCACCGGCTCGACGCGCGGCGCTGCATCTCCTACCTGACCATCGAGCACGACGGCGCCATCCCCGAGCCGCTGCGGGCGCCGATCGGCAACCGCATCTACGGTTGCGACGACTGCCAGCTCGCCTGCCCCTGGAACAAGTACGCGCAGCGCGCGCCGCTGCCGGACTTCGACACGCGCGGCGCGCTCGACGCACCGCCGCTGCTGGCCTTGTGGCAATGGGACGAGGCCGGCTTCCTGCGCCACACCGAGGGCAGCGCGATCCGCCGCATCGGCTACCAGCGCTGGCGGCGCAACCTCGCGGTGGCACTCGGCAACGCCTGGCGGGCCGAGGGCGACCCGGTGGTGGCTCGCGAACTGGACGGCGCGCGGCCCGGCGCGACGCCGCTGGTGGCCGAGCACATCGACTGGGCGCTGGCGCAACGCGAGCGGCCCGCCGCCGCCGTCAGGGACTGACCCAGGCCAGGCGCAAGGCCAGCCAGGCCGGCAGCGTCAGCATGCCCAGCAGCGTGGAGACCGTGACGAGGCCGGCGACGAAGGGCCCGTGGCCGCCCATGCGCACCGCCAGCACGTAGCAGCTCGAGGCGGTCGGCATCGCGGCGAAGGCCACCAGCACCGTCAGCTGCAATGCCGGGAGACCCAGCCAGACCCCGAAGATCAATGCGAAGAGCGGCAGCAGCGCATGGCGGATCGCCAGCAGCCCGGCCGCGAGCGCCGGCGAGGCCGTCAGCCCGCCCAGCTGCAGGCCGGCGCCGACCGCCATCAGGCCCAGCGGCAGGGCCGCCTGACCGATGCGCTGCAGGACCGTGCCGACGGGATCCGGGAACTGCAGGCCCAGCAGGTTGGCGAACAGGCCGCCGAGCGTGCTGAGGATCAGCGGGTTGCGCATCAGCTCGCGCCCCAGGTGATGGCCGCCGTGGCGGGCCAGCGGCAGCACCGCGCCGGCATTGCACAGCGGCACGCAGACGGCCACCAGCACCGCCATCTGCGCGACGCCCGCGGCGCCGCCCAGGCGCTCGGCCATCGCCAGCGCGACGTAGGAGTTGAAGCGGAACGCCACCTGCGCCCCCGAGGCGTGCAGCGTCGCGTCGACGCCGGGCCAGCGCTTCAGTGCATAGGCCAGGGCGATGCCGAGCCCCACCGTCGCCAGGCCGCCGGCCGCCAGCGCCGCGGCATCGCCGGGGTTCAGCGGGTTGCGCACGATCGAGGTGAACAGCAGCACCGGGAACAGCAGGTAGTACACCAGCTTCTCGGCCGACTCCCAGACCGGGCGGCCCAGCACCGTGTAGCGGCACACCAGGAAGCCGACGACGATCAGCAGGAAGTCGGGCAGCAGCAGCAGCAGATCGCGCATCGACCGAGGTTAACGGTTCCCCCTGTGAGGGGTTTCCACAATCGGCGGGGCTGGCGCAGGCGTGCACAGTCGCCGCAACTCGCACCCATCCCATCTCAAGGAGGCCTCCATGGTTTCGAACTTCCGTCGCGCCGTGCTGGCCGGCGCCGCCTTGCTGGCCGCGATGGCCCCGTTGACGATGGCTCACGCCCAGGCCTACCCGAACAAGCCGGTGCGTCTGGTCGTGCCTTTCGCGCCGGGCGGCACGACCGACATCGTCGCGCGCGTCGTGGCCGAGAAGATCAACGGGCCCCTGGGCCAGACCATGGTGGTCGAGAACCGCGGCGGCGGCGGTGGCGTGATCGGCGCCGACGCGATCGCCAAGTCGCCGGCCGACGGCTACGCGCTCGGCATGGCGACCGTCTCGACGACCGCGGCCAATCCGGCGATCAACCCGAAGATGCCGTACAACACGCTCACGGACTTCACGCCGATCATCAACATCGCGGCCACGCCCAACGTGATCGCGGTCCACCCCAGCTTCCCGGCCAAGGACTACGCCGGCTTCTTTGCCGAGATCAAGAAGAACCCGGGCAAGTACAGCTATGCCAGCTCGGGCACCGGCGGCATCGGCCACCTGCAGATGGAGCTGGTCAAGAGCCTGACCGGGACCTTCATCACCCACATCCCCTACCGCGGCGCGGGTCCGGCGCTCAACGACGTGATCGCCGGGCAGGTGCCGATCATCTGGGACAACCTTCCCTCGGCGCTGCCCTTCATCAAGGACGGGCGGCTCGTCCCCATCGTCGTCATGGCACCGCAGCGCCTGGCGCAGCTGCCCAACGTGCCCACCTTCAAGGAGATGGGCCTGGAGCAGGCGAATCGCATGGCCTACTACGGCATCCTCGGGCCCAAGGGCCTGCCGAAGGAGGTCGTCGACAAGATCAGCGCGGCGGTCAAGGCGACGGTGGCGATGCCCGACGTCAAGAAGCGCATCGAGGACACCGGCTCGCTGCTGGTCCTGAACACGCCGGCCGAGTTCACCCAGCAGATCGAGGCCGAGTTCGCGGTCTACAAGAAGGTCGTCGAGCAGCAGAAGTTGAAGCTGGACTGACGCGCGCCGCCTCGTGCACGGGCCGCCTTCGGGCGGCTCTTGCTTTTGGGCACACTGGCAGCGTGACCAAGAAGCCGATCGAGGACCTGCCCCCGCCGCCGGCCGACAGCGCAGCCGCGATCGACCGCTTCCTCGACGCGCTGTGGATCGAGGACGGGCTCAGCGCCAACACGCTGGCCGCCTACCGGCGCGACCTGACGCTCTACGCACAGTGGCTGGGCCAGGAGGCCGGGCGCGCCCTCGACGACAGCCGCGAGGCCGACCTGCAGGCCTACGCCGTGGCACGCCACGCCGGCACGCGCGCGACCAGCGCCAACCGGCGGCTGACGGTGTTCAAGCGCTACTTCCGCTGGGCGCTGCGCGAGAAGCGCATCGTGGCCGACCCGACGCTGCGCCTGCTGCCGGCCCGCCAGCCGCTGCGCGTGCCCAAGACCCTGAGCGAGGCCCAGGTCGAGGCGCTGCTCGGCGCACCGGATGTCGAAACGGCCTTGGGCCTGCGCGACCGCGCGATGCTCGAGCTGATGTACGCCAGCGGGCTGCGGGTCAGCGAGCTGGTGACGCTGAAGTCCGTGCACGTCGGCATGGCCGAGGCGGCACTGCGCGTCACGGGCAAGGGCAGCAAGGAGCGTCTCGTGCCCTTCGGCGAGGAGGCGCACGCCTGGCTGCAGCGTTACCTGAAGGAGGCGCGCGCGGCCATCCTGGGCGGTCAGGCGAGCGACGCGCTGTTCGTCACCGCTCGCGGCGGCGCGATGACGCGCCAGGCCTTCTGGCTGCTGATCAAGAAGCACGCCCGGGCGGCCGGCGTGGCCGTGCCGTTGTCGCCGCACACGCTGCGGCATGCCTTCGCGACCCACCTGCTGAACCACGGTGCCGACCTGCGTGCGGTGCAGATGCTGCTGGGCCACGCCGACATCTCGACGACGACGATCTACACCCACGTGGCGCGCGAGCGCCTGAAGCAGCTGCACGCGCAGCACCACCCCCGCGGCTGAGTCTCTGGTCACGCCGGCTGGGCCCCCGGGGCGAAATGGCCCAGCGCGACCGCGGGCCTTGAGCCCGTGCTACTGTCACGGCGACGAGTACGGCGACCCGCACCGCGGGCCGCGAACCGGGGGTGGCGATGAGAAGGGCGACGCTCTACAGCCGGTCTCCACGAACGCAGGCGCGGGCCGCCGCAGCGTCGGTGCAGCTGCCGCCGGCGGCCGCCGAGGCGGCGGTCGCAGCACCCGCCACGCCCCGGCCGGCGCGCTGGCGCGGGTGGCTGGCGCGGCATCCGCGGACGCTCGGCTTCGTCGGCGCGCTGGCGCTGGTGCTGCTGGTCGGTGCGGCCTGGCAGGCCGGGCTGCGCCAGTCGGTGGTGCCGCCGCTGACGCAGAAGGACATCGACGCCGCGGTCCTGCACACGCTGCAGACCAAGGACCTGCCGTCGCGCGCCGCCAAGGCCGCAGCGGCGGTGATGCCCTCGCTGGTGCGCGTGCGCACCGAACTGCCCGACGACCGTCGCAACCTCGACCTGCCGCGGCCGCGCGCGACCGGCAGCGGCATCATCATCAAGGAAGACGGCACGGTGCTGACCAGCCTGCACGTGGTCGTCGGCGCCGAACGCATCATGGTGTCGCTGCACGACGGCACCGAGATCGAGGCCACGCTGGCCGGCGCCCGTCCCGACAAGGACCTGGCGGTGCTGAAGCTGCGCAAGCTGCCGGACGAGGGCGTGCAGCCGGCCACGCTGCGACCGACCGCCGGCCTGCAGCCGGGCGACGAGGTGGTGGCGGTGGGCTTCCCGTTCGGCATCGGCCCCAGCGTGTCGGCCGGCGTCGTGTCCGGCCTGGGCCGCGAGCACCGGGCCGGCGACGGCCGCACCCTGCTGTCCAACCTGATCCAGTTCGATGCGGCCGCCAACCCGGGCAACTCGGGCGGGCCGCTGCTGACGCTCGACGGCCAGGTCGTCGGCATCGTCGCGGCGATCATGAACCCGACGGACCAGGCGGTCTTCATCGGCATCGGCCTGGCCGTGCCGATCGAGGACGCCGCGGCGGCCGCCGGCATGCCGCCTGCTTGACCCCTCCGACCCTCGCAGGACTTCCGATGCAAGCCATGAATCCCGAAGACGTCGCGGCCCAGATGCAACGCGTGCTCTACGAAGTGAAGAAGGTCGTGGTCGGCCAGGACCAGTTCCTCGAGCGCGTGCTGATCGCGATGCTGGCCCAGGGCCACCTGCTCGTCGAGGGCGTGCCCGGCCTGGCGAAGACGCAGACCGTCAAGACGCTGGCGCTGGTGCTGCAGGGCGCCTTCAAGCGCATCCAGTTCACGCCCGACCTGCTGCCGGCCGACCTGGTCGGCACGCGCGTCTTCAACCAGAAGACCGGCGAGTTCAGCACCTCGCTCGGCCCGGTCTTCACCAACCTGCTGCTGGCCGACGAGATCAACCGCGCGCCGGCCAAGGTGCAGAGCGCGCTGCTCGAGGTGATGCAGGAGCGCCAGGTGACGATCGCCGGCGAGACCCACCGGGTGGTCCAGCCCTTCCTCGTGATGGCGACCCAGAACCCGATCGAGACCGAGGGCACCTACCCGCTGCCCGAGGCGCAGATCGACCGCTTCATGATGAAGGTGATCGTCGGCTACCCGAGCGAGGAAGAGGAATTCGTCATCGTCGAGCGGGTCACCGGCGAATGGCCGCAGGTCCAGCCGGTGCTCGGCAGCGAGGAGCTGGCGGCGCTGCAGCGGGCTTGCCGGCAGAGCTTCGTCGAGCCGGCGCTGATCCAGTACGCGGTCAAACTGGTGGCGGCGACCCGCCATCCCGGCAAGCACGGGTTGACCGAGCTGGCGCCGCAGATCAGCTTCGGCGCCAGCCCGCGGGCCAGCATCCACCTGATCGAGGGCGCGCGCGCGCTGGCGCTGCTGCGCGGCCGCGACTACGTGCTGCCCGAGGACGTCATCGAGCTGGTGCCCGACGTGCTGCGGCACCGCCTCGTGCTGTCCTACCAGGCACTGGCCGAGGGCGTGACGGCCGATGCGCTGATCGCCAGCCTGCTGCGCAAGATCCGCGCGCCGGCCACGCCGCTGGCAGCGCGGCGCGGTGCCCACGCGGGCTCGAACGGGACGGCCGCTCCGCTGCAATGAAGGCGACCCTGCCTCCCGGCCTGGACGCCGAGCGGCTGCTGCTGCGGCTCGAATGGCGCGTGCTGCGACGCCTGGACGGCGCGCTGCACGGCGACTACCGCGGGCTGCTGCGCGGCGTCGGCGACGACCTGGCGGACCTGCGCGAGTACCAGACCCACGACGACGTGCGCCACATCGACTGGAACGTCACCGCCCGGCTGGGCGTGCCGCATGTCCGCGAGTACCACGAGGACCGCGACCTGACGGCCTGGTTCCTGGTGGACCTGAGCGCCTCGTCGGAGATCGGCGCGCGCACGTCGCGGGCCACGATGGCGCTGGACTTCGTCGCGACGCTGGCGCGCCTGCTGGCCCATCGCGGCAACCGCGTCGGCGCGCTGCGCTACCGGCAGGGCGTCGATGCGGTCGTCATGACCGGCAGCGGCCGCCGGCACGTGCTGCGATTGATCCACCAGCTGCTGCAGCCGGGACGCGCCACGCCGCGGCGCGGCCGGACGCCGGTGCCGGCCGGCACGCGGCTGCACGAGCTGCTGGAGGCCGCGCAGCCCTTGCTGAAGCGGCGCTCGCAGGTCTTCGTCGTGTCCGACTTCCTCAGCGAGCCCGGCTGGGAGACGCCGCTGGCGCAGCTGGCGCAGCGCCATGACGTGGTCGCCGTGCGCCTGACCGACCCGCTGGACGGCGAGCTGCCCGACCTGGGCCTGCTGCTGATGGGCGATGCCGAAACCGGCGAGCAGATCCTGGTCGACACCCACGACCGGCGTTTCCGCGTCCGCCATGCCGAGGCCGTGGCGCGGCGCGAGGCGGCGCTGCAGGCCGCGCTGGGCAGCGCGGGCGTCGATGCGCTCGAGCTGTCGAGCAACGATGACCTGGCCGAGGCGCTGCTGCACTTCGTGCGGCTGCGGCGCCGTGTGGCGCAGCGGCTCGCGGGCGGTGGGACCGCAGGCGCGGAAATGGGAGTCCGCACATGATCCCCGTCAGCTTCGTCTGGCCCGAGCTGCTGTGGGCCCTTTTGCTGGTGCCGCTGCTGGTGCTGCTGTACCTGTGGCTGCTGCGGCGTCGCCGCCGCGCGGCCCTGCGCTACGCCAGCCTGGCGCTGGTCAAGGAGGCCATGGGTTCCGCCTCCGCCTGGCGGCGTCACGTGCCGCCGGCGCTCTTCCTGCTGGCGCTGGCCGCGCTGCTGGTGGCGCTGGCGCGACCGCAGGCGGTGCTGAGCCTGCCCAGCCAGCAGCAGACCGTCATCCTCGCGATGGACGTCTCCGGCAGCATGCGGGCGACCGACGTCGAGCCGAGCCGGCTCGAGGCGGCGCAGTCGGCAGCGCGCGCCTTCGTGGCCGACCAGCCGCCGAACACGCGCGTCGGCGTCGTCGCCTTCGCGGCGACAGCCCAGCTGGTGCAGGCGCCGACGCGCAGCCGCGAGGACGTGCTGGCCGCGATCGACCGCTTCCAGCTCCAGCGCGCCACCGCCACCGGCAGCGGCCTGGTGGTCGCGCTTGCGGCGCTGTTTCCCGACCACAACCTCAGCGTCGAGGCGCTGCAGCGCAGCCAGTCCGGCGCCGACGCGCGACGCGGCGTCCCGCTGGGCGGGCGCGAGGCGGCGACCGGGCCGAAGCCGCCCGTCGAAGTCACGCCGGTGCCGGCCGGGTCGCACAACGAGGCCGTCATCATCCTGTTGTCCGACGGGCAACGCACCACCGGCCCCGACCCGCTGGCCGCGGCGCGGCTGGCGGCCGATCGCGGCGTGCGCGTCTACACCGTCGGCGTCGGCACGCCCGAAGGCACGACGATCGGCTTCGAGGGCTGGTCGGTGCACGTGCGGCTGGACGAGGACACGCTCAAGAGCATCGCCACCATGACCCAGGGCGAGTACTTCCGCGCCGGCACCGCCACCGACCTCAAGAAGATCTACGAGACGCTGAACACCCGCATCGTCCTGGAAACCCGCCAGACCGAGGTGACCGCGCTGGTGGCGGGAGCGGCCCTGCTCCTCCTGCTGCTGTCGGGCGGCCTCTCGGTGGCGTGGTTCCATCGGGTGCTGTGAGACGGCCGGCGCCGATCGAGTTCGACACCGCTCGCTTGCGCTTGCGCGTCTGGCGCGATGCCGACCGGGCGCCGTTCGCGGCGCTGAACGCCGATCCGCAGGTGATGGCATTCTTTCCCGCACCGATCGACCGCGAGGCCAGCGATGCCAGCATCGATGCCTGGCAGGCGCAGTTCGTCGAGCGCGGCTGGAGCAACTGGGCGGCGGCGCGGCGCGACTCCGGCGACTTCATTGGCTTCGTCGGGCTGTCGGTGCCGCGGCGGGCGCTGCGGTTCTCTCCCTGCGTCGAGATCGGCTGGCGCCTGGCGCGCGCCCATTGGGGTCTGGGCTTCGCCACCGAGGCGGCGCTCGGGGCCTTGCGCGTGGGCTTCGAGCAGCTGTCGTTGCCGGAGATCGTGTCGTTCACGGCGCTCGGCAACCGCCGCTCGCGCGCGGTGATGGAGCGCATCGGCATGCAGGACGCCTCCGAGGACTTCGACCATCCCGGCGTTTCGGTGGGCCATCCGCTGCGGCGGCACTGCCTGTACCGCCTGTCGCGTGCAGCCTGGGCCGCGCGCCAGCCCTGAGCGCGCGCCCTTGCATGCGTTCACGAGGCCGCCATCACGCTGCGCTAAGCTCGCGCATGCCTTTCGACGGTGCCCGGACTCCCGCAACGCCCTGGTGGCGCCAGCTCGGGCCGCGCGTGCGGACACTGGCGCCCTACAAGGCGATCGGCACCATGTTGATCATCCCGGTCTTCTTCTGGGCCTACTTCTGGGTGCTGCACCATCCGCAGGGCGAGGTGACGGTGATGCCGCTCACCTGGCTGGACGGCGTGATCGGCTTCGAACCGGCGGCGATCCCGCTGTACGTGTCGCTGTGGCTCTACGTGTCGCTCGCGCCAGCGTTCCTGAAGGACCGCCGCGAGGTCGTGTCGTACGCGGTCGCGACCATTGCGCTCAGCGTGGTCGGTCTGCTGATCTTCCTGCTGTGGCCGACGACGGTGGCCGTCAGCGACGCCGACTGGGGCGCGCACGCCTCGCTGGCCTTCCTGAAGGAGCTGGACGCGCCGCGCAACGCCTGCCCCTCGCTGCACGTGGCCTTCGCGGTCTTCACCGGGCTGTGGTTCGAGCGGATGCTGCGCGAGATGGCGGCCGGTGGGCTCCCGCGCGTCTTGAATGCGCTGTGGTGCCTGGGGATCCTCTGGTCGACGATGGCGATCCGCCAGCATGTCGCGCTCGACGCCTATGCCGGCACCGCGCTGGGTGCGGTCGCGGCCTGGTTGCACATGCGCTGGCTCGACCGGGCGGCTGTGGGGTCCGCCGCCGTGCCGGCCCCCGGGACCTTGCCCATCGCGTCGGGCAAGTAGTGCGCGGCCAGCCGGCCGCCGAGGCGCCGCGGAGACAATCGCGGCATGGATCACAGCTTCGTCTCCGCCTTCGTCCTGCTGCTGCTGGTGCTGGACCCCTTCGGCAGCCTGCCGATCTTCATCTCGGTGCTCAAGGGCGTCTCGCCGCCGCGGCGCAAGCTGATCGCGCTGCGCGAGTCGCTGATCGCGCTGGGCGTGCTGCTGGGCTTCATGTTCTCGGGCGAGGGCTTCCTGGCGCTGATGCACCTGTCCGAGCGCTCGCTAGAGGTGGCCGGCGGCGTGATCCTGCTGATCATCGCGATCCGCATGATCTTCAGCTCGGGTTCGCAGATCTATGCCTCCGAAGGCGGCGCGCGCGAGCCGCTGATCTTTCCGCTGGCCGTTCCCCTGCTGGCCGGGCCGTCGGCGATGGCGACCGTGCTGCTGCTGGCCTCGCGCCAGCCCGAGAAGCTGATGCAGTGGGTCGGCGCCGTCACGGCCGCGATGGCGGTGTGCGCGCTGGTGATGCTGGCGGCCGAGCGCATCCGCAAGCTGCTCGGGCACTCGATGGTGTCGGCGCTGGAGAAGCTGATGGGCCTGGTGCTGACCGCCATCGCCGTCGAGATGATCCTGGCGGGACTGAAGCGCTACTTCGTGGGGGGGCTCTAAAGCTCAGGCGCTCAACCAGGCCATCTCCTCGGCCGTGAAGCCCGCGGCCCCGCGGGCTTCCAGGTTCAGCGGCGGCCGCGGCTTCGGCGCGTCGTAGCGCTCGGCGAGCTGCGGGTAGAGCGCCACCGGGTCCAGCCCATCGCGTTCGCAGAGCCAGCGGTACCAGCGGTTGCCGATGGCGACGTGGCCGATCTCGTCGCGCAGGATGACGGCCAGGATCTCGACCGCGCGCCGGTCGCCGGCCCGCGCGAACTTGCGCTGCAGCGGCGGCGTGGCGTCCAGGCCGCGTGCTTCGAGCGTGCGCGGCACGAGCGCCATGCGCGCGACCGGATCGTGGGCGGTGTGCGCGGTCATGGTCCACAGGCCGTCGTGGGCATCGAAGTCGCCGTAGTCGTGACCGAGCGATTGCAAGTGCTCGCGCAGCAGCGAGAAGTGGTGCGCCTCCTCGCCGGCGACGCGGACCCAGTCGCGGTAGTAGGCCGCGGGCAGGCCGGCAAAGCGCCAGACGGCATCGAGTGCCAGGTTGATGGCGTTGAACTCGATGTGCGCGATGGCATGCAGCAGGCCGGCGCGGCCCTCGGGCGTCGAGACCGGCCGCTGGCGCACCTGCAGGGCCGGCTGCAGCACCGGGCGCGCCGGGCGACCGGGCAGGTCGCCGACGGGCTGCAATTCGGCGACGACGTCGAGCGGGCCGTCGTCTCGCCGCAGCGCCAGCGCGCGGGCCGCGTCGACCTTGCTGCCGGGCTCGGTCTCCTGCAGCGCGTCCAGGGCCGCGCGGCGCAGGTCCGGCAGGGGCGAGGCGGCAGTCGGGGCAGGCATCCGTAGAATTATGGCTTTGCCGGGGTGCCGCATGGCCTTGTTCCAGCTCGACGACCGCGTACCGCAGGTGCACGAAACCGCCTACGTGGCCGAGAGCGCCGAGCTGATCGGCGCCGTGATCGTCGGCGAGGGCGCCAGCATCTGGTCGCACGTCGTGATCCGCGGCGACAACGAGCCGATCACCATCGGCCGGCACTCCAACGTCCAGGAAGGCGCGGTGCTGCACACCGACCCGGGCTGCCCGCTCGTCATCGGCGAGGGCGTGACGGTCGGGCACCAGGCCATGCTGCACGGCTGCACGATCGAGGACGGCGCGCTGGTCGGGATCCAGGCTGTCGTGCTGAACAAGGCGCGGATCGGCCGCCACTGCCTGATCGGCGCCGGCGCGCTGGTGACCGAGGGCAAGGAGTTCGCCGAAGGCATGCTGATCCTCGGCAGCCCGGCCAAGGCGGTGAGGGCGCTGGGCGAGGACGACATCGCGCGCATGCAGCGCGGCGCGCAGACCTATGTCGAGCGGGCCCAGCGCTACCAGCGCGTGTTGAAGCGCGTCGGCTGAACCCCACCTTGCCACGATGAGCGAACTCCACAAGTTCCTGTTCGACGGCCTGCCGGTGCGCGGCATGCTGGTACGCCTGACCGACGACTGGGTCGAGCTGCTGGCGCGCCGCGAGGGCGGCCGCGCCTACCCGGCGCCGGTTCGCGGGCTGCTCGGCGAGATGGCCGCGGCCAGCGTGCTGATGCAGGCCAGCATCAAGTTCAAGGGGGCGCTGCTGCTGCAGCTGCACGGCGACGGCCCGGTGCGGCTGGCGGTGGCCGAGGTGCGGTCGGACCTGGGCTTCCGTGCCACCGCCAGCGTGACGGGCGAACTGCCGCCCGGGGCGGGGCTGGCGGCGATGGTCAACGCCGGCGGTGCGGGGCGCTGCTCGATCACGCTCGACCCCGAGGACAAGCTGCCCGGCCAGCAGCCTTACCAAGGCGTCGTGCCGCTGCACGGCGACCGGCGCGAGCCGCTGGAGCGGCTGTCCCAGGTGCTGGAGCACTACATGCTGCAGTCCGAGCAGCTCGACACCCGGCTCGTGCTGGCGGCCGACGACCGTGTCGCGGCCGGCCTGCTGATCCAGCGGCTGCCGGTCGAAGGCGAAGGCAACCTCGGCGCCCGCAACGAGGACCAGATCGGCCTGAACGAGGGCTACAACCGCATCGCGCACCTGGCCTCGACGCTCAAGGCCGAGGAGTTGCTGGGCCTGGACGCCGACACCGTCCTGCGCCGGCTGTTCTGGGAGGAGCAACTGCGCCGCTTCGAGCCCCTGGCGGGCGCCGATGGGCCGCGCTTCTCGTGCACCTGTTCGCGCCAGCGCGTGATCCGCATGCTGCAGGGCCTGGGCCGGGAGGAGTTCGACGGCCTGATCGCCGAACGCGGGCTGGCCGAGGTCGGCTGCGAGTTCTGCGGGGCGCAGTACCGCTTCGACGCCGTCGACGGCGGCGAGGTGTTCACCGCGGCGCGCGACCAGCCGCCGACCTCGCGCGCGGTGCAGTGAGCGTCTGCGGCGCGACACGGCCGTGACGGCGCGGTGACGCGGCGCCGGCGCCACGCGAGCGTTGCGGATTCCCGTTTCCAGGGCCTGCGACGCACCCGCCCGGTGCTACAGTCCGTCGGTCAAAAATCGGTCCTTCCCGTCCCCTTTGTCGGTTCTGTCGAACATGCAAAGGCGGGTCGCAATCCGCCAACCGGTCAAGCCGCGCCGCGGAAGGTTTTCCAACCAGCCAACGCCCTGGATACCAGGGTGAAAGGTGAGCGAAATGATGCAGCAGTACCGCTCGAACTCCTACCTGTTCGGGGGCAACGCGCCCTATGTCGAGGAGCTCTACGAGGCCTACCTCGACAACCCGGGCTCGGTGCCCGACAAGTGGCGCGCCTACTTCGACGCGCTGCAGAACGTGCCGGCCACCGACGGCTCCGAGTCGCGTGACGTCGCGCACGCGCCGGTCGTCGAATCCTTTGCCCAGCGCGCCAAGGCCAACGCCTTCGCGGTCAAGGCCAGCGCGGCCGAGCTGGCCGTCGCGCGCAAGCAGGTCCACGTCCAGTCGCTGATCGCCGCCTACCGTTCGCTGGGCGCCCGCTGGGCTGACCTCGACCCGCTCAAGCGCACCGAACGCCCGCGCATCCCCGAGCTGGAGCCGGCCTTCTACGACCTGAGCGAGTCCGACATGGACATCACGTTCAGCGCGACCAACACCTACTTCACCACCGCCGAGCAGCAGACGCTGCGCGAGATCCTGCAGGCGCTGCGCGAGACCTACTGCGGCTCGATCGGCGCCGAGTTCATGCACATCACCGAGCCGGCCGAGAAGCGCTGGTGGCAGGAGCGCCTGGAGCGCGTGCGCAGCAAGCCCAGCTTCAGCGCCGACCAGAAGAAGCACATCCTCGACCGCCTCACCGCCGCCGAGGGCCTGGAGCGCTACCTGCACACCAAGTACGTCGGCCAGAAGCGCTTCTCGCTCGAAGGCGGCGAGAGCTTCATCGCGTCGATGGACGAGGTGGTGCAGCGCGCCGGCGAGGCCGGCGTGCAGGAGATTGTGATCGGCATGGCCCACCGCGGCCGCCTGAATGTGCTGGTCAACACGCTGGGCAAGATGCCGGCCGACCTGTTCGCCGAGTTCGACCACACCGCGAAGGAAGACCTGCCGGCGGGCGACGTCAAGTACCACCAGGGCTTCTCGAGCGACATCCCGACGCGCGGCGGCCCGGTGCACCTGAGCCTGTCGTTCAACCCCTCGCACCTGGAGATCGTCAACCCGGTGGTCGAAGGTTCCGTCAAGGCGCGCCTCGACCGCCGCGGCGACACCGAGGGCGACACGGTGCTGCCGGTGCTGGTGCACGGCGACGCGGCCTTCGCCGGCCAGGGCGTGGTGATGGAGACGCTGGCGCTGGCGCAGACCCGCGGCTACTACACCGGCGGCACGGTCCACCTGGTCATCAACAACCAGATCGGCTTCACCACCAGCGACCCGCGCGACTCGCGCTCGACGCTGTACTGCACCGACGTCGTCAAGATGATCGAGGCGCCGGTGCTGCACGTGAACGGCGACGACCCCGAGGCGGTCGTGCTGTGCACGCAGCTGGCGCTGGACTACCGGCAGGAGTTCAACAAGGACGTCGTCGTCGACATCATCTGCTTCCGCAAGCTGGGCCACAACGAGCAGGACACCCCCTCGCTGACCCAGCCGCTGATGTACAAGAAGATCGCAGCGCATCCCGGCACGCGCAAGCTCTACGCCGACAAGCTGGTGGCCCAGGGCACGCTCAAGCCCGAGGAGCCCGACGCCATGGCCAAGGCCTTCCGCGCCGCGATGGACGCCGGCAAGCACACGGTCGACCCGGTCCTGACCAACTTCAAGAGCAAGTACGCGGTCGACTGGACGCCTTACCTCAACAAGAAGTGGACCGACGCCGCCGACACCGCGCTGCCGCTGGCCGAGATCAAGCGCCTGTCCGAACGCATCACGACGATCCCCAAGGACTTCAAGGCGCACCCGCTGGTCGAGAAGGTGCTGGCCGACCGCGCGGCCATGGGCCGGGGCGAGATCAACGTCGACTGGGGCATGGGCGAGCACCTGGCGTACGCCTCGCTGGTCGCCAGCGGGTACCCGGTGCGCCTGTCGGGCGAGGACTGCGGCCGCGGCACCTTCACCCACCGCCACTCGGTGCTGCACGACCAGAACCGCGAGAAGTGGGACGAGGGCACCTGGATCCCGCTGCAGCACGTGGCCGACGGGCAAGCGCCCTTCGTCGTCATCGACTCCATCCTGTCCGAGGAAGCCGTGCTCGGCTTCGAGTACGGCTACGCGAGCGCCGACCCGAACACGCTGACTATCTGGGAAGCGCAGTTCGGCGACTTCGTCAACGGCGCCCAGGTCGTGATCGACCAGTTCATCGCCTCGGGCGAGGTGAAGTGGGGCCGCGTCAACGGCCTGACCCTGCTGCTGCCGCACGGCTACGAGGGCCAGGGCCCCGAGCACAGCTCGGCGCGCCTCGAGCGCTTCATGCAGCTGGCCGCCGACAACAACATGCAGATCTGCCAGCCGACCACGGCCAGCCAGATCTTCCACCTGCTGCGCCGCCAGCAGGTGCGCATGTTCCGCAAGCCGCTGGTGGTGATGACGCCGAAGTCGCTGCTGCGCGCCAAGGATGCGACCTCGCCGCTGTCGGACTTCACGCGCGGCGAGTTCAAGACCGTGATCGGCGAGCGCAACGAGGAGATCGACGCCGCCAAGGTCAAGCGCGTGATCGTCTGTTCGGGCAAGGTCTACTACGACCTGGTGAAGAAGCGCGAGGAGAAGAAGGCCTTCGACGTCGCGATCCTGCGCGTCGAGCAGGTCTATCCCTTCCCGCACAAGGCCTTCGGGGCGGAGATGAAGAAGTACCCGAACGCCACCGACGTGGTCTGGTGCCAGGACGAGCCGCAGAACCAGGGCGCGTGGTTCTTCATCCACCACTACGTGCACGAGAACATGCTCGACGGGCAGAAGCTCGGCTACGCGGGGCGGCCGTTCTCGGCCTCGCCGGCGGTGGGCTACGCCCACCTGCACCAGGAGCAGCAGAAGGCGCTGCTCGACCAGGCCTTCTCCAAGCTCAAGGGCTTCGTCCTGACGCGCTGACACCGGCACCTCGCGCTCGTCGCGGGCCGCGTCGCGCGGCACCGCCGGCGCGGGGGCTCACCCGCACCCCGAAGAAAGCAACTCCATGGCACTCATCGAAGTCAAGGTTCCGCAGCTCTCCGAATCGGTGGCCGAAGCCACGCTGCTGCAGTGGAAGAAGAAGCCCGGCGAGGCCGTCGCGCTGGACGAGATCCTGATCGAGATCGAGACCGACAAGGTCGTGCTCGAGGTCCCGGCGCCGGCCGCCGGCGTGCTGGCCCAGCTGGTCAAGAACGACGGCGAGAGCTGCGTCAGCGACGAGGTGATCGCGAAGATCGACACCGAGGGCCAGGCCGCAATCAGCCCGCTCGAGGTGAAGCCGGTGCCCCCGGCCCAGGCGGCGCCGGGTGCCACCAAGGGCGTCGTCGTCGACCCGGTCAAGGACGGCAGCAAGTCCGACGTGGCGATGCCGGCCGCCGCCAAGCTGATGGCCGACCACCAGCTCGCGACCAGCCAGGTCAGCGGCACCGGCAAGGACGGCCGCATCACCAAGGGCGACGTGCTGGGGGCGCTCGAGGCCGGCGCGAAGCCGCCGGTGGCCGCGCCGGTCGTGACGCCCGCGGCGCCCGCGGTGGCCAAGGCGCTGCCGGCCGTGGCCGTGCCCGCCGGCCCGGGCCTCGGCGACCGGCCCGAGCAGCGCGTGCCGATGTCGCGCCTGCGCGCGCGCGTCGCCGAGCGCCTGCTGCAGTCGCAGGCCACCAACGCCATCCTGACGACCTTCAACGAGGTCAACATGGCGCCGGTGATGGAGATGCGCAAGCGCTTCCAGGAGAAGTTCGAGAAGGAGCACGGCGTCAAGATCGGCTTCATGAGCTTCTTCGTGAAGGCCGCCGTCGCGGCGCTGAAGAAGTACCCGGTGCTCAACGCCTCGGTCGACGGCAACGACATCGTCTACCACGGCTACTTCGACATCGGCATCGCGGTCGGTTCGCCGCGCGGCCTGGTGGTGCCGATCCTGCGCAATGCCGACCAGCTGAGCTTCGCCGACATCGAGAAGAAGATCGCCGAGTTCGGTCAGAAGGCCAAGGACGGCAAGCTCTCGCTCGACGACCTGATGGGCGGCACCTTCTCGATCAGCAACGGCGGCGTGTTCGGCTCGATGCTGTCGACGCCGATCATCAACCCGCCGCAGAGCGCCATCCTCGGCGTGCACGCGACCAAGGACCGCGCCGTGGTCGAGAATGGCCAGGTCGTGGTGCGGCCGATCAACTACCTGGCGATGAGCTACGACCACCGCATCATCGACGGCCGCGAGGCGGTCCTGGGGCTGGTGGCGATGAAGGAAGCGCTGGAGGACCCGGCCCGGCTCCTGTTCGACATCTGAGCTTGCCGGTGGCGGCGTCGTCCGTCATCCACCGTGCCTGCGGTTCCGATCCTCACGCCTCTGACTGGGAGTTCACCTTGGCAACTTGGCGGCAAATGGCGGTGGCCTGTGTGACGCGCCGGTACCCGCTGTCGAGTGGCTGCGCGAGATTGGCCAACCACCAGTGGGTGCATCGCGCGGCCGGCGCGGGTCGCGGCGATGTCTGGGCGCACGTCCCGGGTGGCCAGGTGCTGGCGTCGCTGGACGACTACATCGGACGTGCGGCCTTCTTCGTCGGCGACCTCGACCGCAAGATCACGACGCTGTGCCGTCGGATCATCCGGCCGGGCGACACGGCGCTCGACATCGGGGCGAACATCGGGCTGGTGACGCTCCTGATGTCGCGACTCGTCGGGGGGGCCGGCCGCGTGCATGCCTTCGATCCCAATCCGCGCATGCAGACCGCCTTGTCGATGATGATCGAACGCAACGGGCTCGCGAACGTGTCGCTGCACCCTTTTGCATTGGGCGCCGAGGCGGGTGAACTGGAGCTCTGCATACCCCAGGGCAACGCCGGCTCCGCCTCGCTCGTGCGGCGCTACGAGCACCTGGGCTTCGAGCGCTGCATGGTGCCCGTGCGTACCTTGTCGAGCGTGCTGGATGCCGCCGGCGTCGACAAGATCAGGATGATCAAGATCGACGTCGAAGGCTTCGAAGCGGAGGTCTTGCGCGGTGCGGAGTCCTTGCTGTCGCGCCGGGTGCCGGATGCAGTCCTTTTCGAGTTCAACGTGAGCACGGCGTCCTCGTTGCGAGAGGAGCCGCTGTTCCGGCTTCTGGACGAGAGCGGTTATGGCTTCTTCGCCATCCCGGCATCGCTGTTCAAGACGCGCGTGCTCCGCTTCGACCATCGCCACGGCGGCGCGCTTCCTGGGCACGACCTGCTGGCCGCGCCGCGGGGGCCGCGCTACGAGGAGCTCGCGGTGCGGCTCGGGGCCACCGGCTGAATGCACCGCTGACCACCGCCATCCGGCAGCAAGATTCTGGGAGATTCAACGTGAATGCTTCATTCGATGTCGTCGTCATCGGCGGCGGTCCCGGCGGCTACATCGCGGCGATCCGTGCGGCGCAACTCGGCTTCGTCACCGCCTGCATCGACGAGTGGAAGAACGACAAGGGCGGCCCGGCGCCGGGCGGCACCTGCACCAATGTCGGCTGCATCCCGAGCAAGGCGCTGCTGCAGTCGAGCGAGCACTTCGAGCACGCCGGCCACGCCTTCGCCGACCACGGCATCGGCCTCAAGGACCTGAGCATCGACGTGAAGAAGATGCTGGGCCGCAAGGACACCGTCGTGAAGCAGAACAACGACGGCATCCTCTACCTGTTCAAGAAGAACAAGGTGACGTTCTTCCACGGCCGCGGTTCGTTCGCCAAGGCGACCGAGGCGGGCTACGAGATCAAGGTCGCCGGCGCCGCCGAGGAAGCGATCGTCGCCAGGCATGTGATCGTCGCCACCGGCTCCAATCCGCGCGCGCTGCCCGGCGCGGCCTTCGACGAGGAGCAGATCCTCAGCAACGACGGCGCCTTGCGCATCCCGGCGGTGCCGAAGAAGCTGGGCCTGATCGGCGCCGGCGTCATCGGCCTCGAGATGGGTTCGGTCTGGCGCCGGCTCGGCGCCGAGGTCACGGTGCTGGAGGCGCTGCCGGCCTTCCTGGGCGCGGTGGACGAGCAGATCGCGAAGGAGGCGCAGAAGGCCTTCGTGAAGCAGGGCCTGAAGATCGAGCTGGGCGTGAAGATCGCCGAGGTGAAGACCTCGAAGAAGGGCGTCAGCGTCGCCTACGCCAGCGCGAAGGGCGAGGCGCAGACGCTTGAGGTCGACAAGCTGATCGTCTCGATCGGCCGCGTGCCCAACACGACCGGCCTGAATGCCGAGGCCGTGGGCCTGAAGCTGGACGAGCGGGGCGCGATCGTCGTCGACGACGAGTGCCGCACCAGCCTGCCGAACGTGTGGGCGGTCGGCGACGTGGTGCGCGGCCCGATGCTGGCGCACAAGGCCGAGGAGGAGGGCGTCGCCGTGGCCGAGCGCATCGCCGGCCAGCACGGCCACGTCAACTTCAACACCATTCCCTGGGTCATCTACACCAGCCCCGAGATCGCCTGGGTCGGCCAGACCGAGCAGCAGCTCAAGGCGGCCGGCCGCGCGTACAAGGCCGGGACCTTCCCGTTCATGGCCAACGGGCGGGCCCGCGCACTGGGCGACACCACCGGCATGGTCAAGTTCCTGGCCGATGCCAGGACCGACGAGATCCTGGGCGTGCACATCGTCGGCCCGATGGCCAGCGAGCTGATCGCCGAGGCCGTCGTCGCGATGGAGTTCAAGGCCAGCAGCGAGGACATCGCCCGCATCTGCCACGCCCACCCGTCGTTGAGCGAGGCGACCAAGGAGGCGGCCCTCGCGGTCGACAAGCGCACGCTCAACTTCTGAAGCCGGCGGACCGGAAGTCGTGGCGGTCCGCGAGCTCTTCGAACGCACGCTCGCCGAGCGCGGCTACACGGCCGACCCGGCGCAACGCGGCGCGATCGACGCGCTGGAGCGCTGCGAGAACGAATGGGCCGACTACAAGGCGCGGCGCAGCAACGCGGTGACCAAGCTGCTGCGCCATCCGCCGATCCCGCGCGGGGTCTACATGCACGGTGGGGTCGGTCGCGGCAAGAGCTTCCTGATGGACTGCTTCTTCCAGTCCGTGCCGCTGGTGCGCAAGACGCGCCTGCACTTCCACGAGTTCATGCGCGAGGTGCACCGCGAGCTCCAGGACCTGAAGGGCCAGGCGGATCCGCTGGACGAGCTGGGCCGGCGCATCGCGCGCCGCTACCGGCTGATCTGCTTCGACGAGTTCCACATCGCTGACGTGACCGACGCGATGATCCTGCATCGGCTGCTGTCGGCGCTGTTCGCCAACCGCGTGAGCATCGTCACCACCTCGAACTTCCGGCCCGACGACCTGTACCCGAACGGACTCCACCGCGAACGCATCCTGCCGGCCATCGCGCTGCTGAAGGACAAGCTCGAGGTGCTGAATGTCGACGGCGGCGTCGACTACCGCCGGCGCACGTTCGAGACGGTCAAGCTCTATCACACGCCGCTCGGGCCCGAAGCCGACGCGGCGATGACCGAGACCTTCGAGCGCCTCGCCGAGGCCCGCGACGAGGACCCGCGGCTGCACATCGAGCAGCGCGAGATCCGCGCCAGGCGCCGCGCCGGCGGCGTGGTCTGGTTCGACTTCCGCACGCTGTGCGGCGGCCCGCGGTCGCAGAACGACTACCTGGAGCTGGCGACGCAGTTCCACACGCTGCTGCTGTCCGACGTGCCCGCGATGCCGCCTCGGCTGGCCTCCGAGGCGCGGCGCTTCACCTTGCTGGTCGACGTGCTCTACGATCGGCGCGTGAAGCTCGTCGTCTCTGCTGCCGTGCCGCCCGAGCAGCTGTACATCGAAGGCCCGCTGGCGCACGAGTTTCCGCGCACGGTGTCTCGCCTCAACGAGATGCAGTCGGTCGAGTTCCTCTCGCAGGGCCGGCGCGAGGTCGACACGACGCTCACATGAAGGCGGCTGGCTTCCTGATGGTGCTGGTGTCGTCGGCTGCGGTCGCCGAGGACCCGGCCAGCGAAGCGGCCGTCCGCGAGCGGCTGGGGGCCCGGCGCGCCGCGATCGAGGCGGCCCATGTCTCGGCCGAGCGGGAATGCGCCCAGCGCTTCTTCGTCACCGACTGTCTCGAAGCCGCGCGCACGCGCCGCCGCGAGGCCCTGATCGAGATCGACCTCAGCGAGGCGACGCTGGACGATGCCGAGCGCGGCCGTCGGGCCGGAGCGCGCCAGAAGCGGATCGACGAGAAGCGGGCGCGCCAGGAGGCGGACCAGCGCAATCGCGCCGCGGTGCTGCTGCTGCCGCCGGAGGCCGCGAGCGCGGCCGTGCGCCCCGGGCCGCGGACCGCGCCGGTGCCGGTCAAGCCGCCGGCCGCGACCGCGGGCGAGGCGTCACCGGCGGACGCTGCGCAGCGCCGTCGCGACGAGCAGCGCGCACGCGCCGCTTACGAGGCCCGCCAGAGGCAGGCCATCGAGCGCCGCGAAGAGTTGCAGCGGCGTCAAGAGGGCAAGACCAAGGCCGCAGCCTTGCCGCCGGTCGCGCCCGCCTCGAAGCCGAAGCCGTAGCCGGCGCGGCCAGCGTCAGCCGAGCGGCTCGATCCGCACCAGCGCCAGCGACAGGTTGTCGCCGCCCCCGCGGGCCCGGTGTCGCGCCTTGCCGACGAGCATCTCGCTGGCCTCGCGCGGCGGCAGGGTGTGCACGATCGCGCCGAGCTCGCGCGGCGTGAAGTAGTGCCACAGGCCGTCGCTGCACGCCAGCAGGCTGTCGCCGACCTCGAGCCGCTCGATGCGGCTGACGGACAGCGGCGGGTCCTGGTGGGTGCCGAGGCAGCCGGTCAGCAGGTTCGACTGCGGGTGCGTGTTGGCCTCTTCCTCGCTGATCTGGCCCTCGTCGACGAGGCGCTGCACGAAGGAGTGGTCCTTCGTGCAGCTGGCCATCTCGGCGCCGCGGAAGTGGTAGACGCGCGAGTCGCCGGCGTGGATCACGTCGCAGGCGCGCCAGGGATGGACCAGGAAGGCCGCCAGCGTGCTGTGCGGCTCTTCCTCGGCCGTGATGGCCGTCAGCTTAATCATCAGGTGCGATTCGAGCACCAGTTGCTTCAGCGCCTCGACCGGGTCGTCGCGGTTCGGCGTGTAGCGCTCGAACAGCTGCTGCGCGGTCAGCAACACCTGGTCGGCCGCCTTGCGGCCGCCGCTCTTGCCGCCCATGCCGTCGGCGACCACGGCGAGCAGGCAGCCCGCGACGCGCGGGTGGGGCAGGATGCCGACCTGGTCCTGCTGGTAGGCGCGGTCTCCACGGTGCAGGCCGGTGGCAGCGGCGACGCGGTAGCCGGGAGGCGCGGTGGTCATATGCGAAAACTATAATCCCATTACTTTGCAAACCCGCGTTCCGACGACGCGCCATACCGTGCCGGCGTGAGGCTTGCACACTCTTTGCCGCATGGCTGCGGTCGCGATGGACGACAACCTGCACTCGCCGCAACGCCGGCTGATCGAACTGCGCATCGAGCACGGCGATCTCGACAGCCTGATCGACCAGGCCTCGATCGAGCGGCCCCTGGACGAACTGACGCTGCGGCGCCTGAAGAAGCGCCGGCTCGCGTTGCGCGACCAGATCGCCACGCTGGAGATGCGACTCAGCCCCCCCGAGCCCGCATGAGCGTCGGCCTGCGCTCGTGACCGTCACGACCCCTTTGCCCAGCGACTTGCGGGATGCCGTGGCGCGGGCGTTCGCCGGCACGGGCCCGCTGGCCGAGGCCGATCCGGCCTACCGCGAGCGGGCCGGGCAGCTCGAGCTCGCGCAGGCCGTCGCCGATGCGATCGACGAGCGCTCGGTCCTCGTGGCCGAGGCCGGCACCGGCGTCGGCAAGACCTTCGCCTACCTCGTCCCGGCGCTGCTGGCGGGCCATCGCACCCTCGTCAGCACCGCCACCAAGAGCCTGCAGGACCAGCTCTTCCTGCGCGACCTGCCGCGGCTGCGCGACCTGCTGCAGCTGCCGGTGACCGTGGCGCTGCTCAAGGGGCGCAGCAGCTACCTGTGCCTGCAGCGCCTGGCGCAAGCGCGCCAGGCCGAGCAGTTGCCCGATCGCTGGGCCGTGCGCACGCTCGCCAAGATCGAGCAGTGGGCGCAGCGCAGCAGCAGCGGCGACCTGGCCGAGCTGGAAGGGCTGGACGAGCGCTCGCCGGTGATCCCGCTGGTGACGTCGACGCGCGAGAACTGTCTCGGCAGCGAGTGCCCGGAGTACCGCAGCTGCCACGTGATGAAGGCGCGTCGCGACGCGATGGCGGCCGACCTCGTCGTCGTCAACCACCACCTCTTCTTTGCCGACCTGGCCTTGCGCGACACCGGCATGGCCGAACTGCTGCCTTCGGTCGACGTCGCGGTGTTCGACGAGGCGCACCAGCTGACCGAGGCCGGCGTGGCCTTCCTCGGCAGCACGCTGGGCAGCGCCCAGGCCATCGACTTCACCCGCGACATGCTGGCCGCCGGCCTGGGCCAGGCGCGCGGCCTGCAGCCCTGGCAGGAGCTGGCCGGCGCCTGCGAGCGCGCCGCGCGCGAGCTGCGCCTGGCGGCCGCCGGACCGGTGCGCGACGTGCGCGGCACGCTGAAGCTTCGGTGGGACGAGCGAGCGGGGCGGGCCGACTTCCGTGCCGCGCTCGAAGCGCTGGGGGCCGCCTGCAGCGAGGCCGGCGACGCGCTGGGCGCCGTGCGCGAGATCGGCCCGGACTTCGACAAGCTCGCCGAACGGGCGTCGACCCTGGCCGGCCGGGCCGCGGCCTTCGCGCTGGAGGCCGAACCGGGCAAGGTGCGCTGGATCGACCTGACGCCGCAGGGCGTGCGGCTCGTCGAGTCGCCGCTCGACGTGCGCGACGCGATGCGCGAGCAGGTCGCTGCCGCGCCGAAGGCCTGGGTCTTCACCTCGGCAACGCTCGGTGCCGACGCCAGGCTGGCCTGGTTCACCGAGCAGGCCGGGCTCGACGACGCCCGCACCCTGCGTGTCGACAGCCCCTTCGACTACCCGGCGCATGCGCGGCTCTACGTGCCGGCACGCTTCCCCAAGCCCAACGAGAGCGGCCATCCGGCGGCGGTGGCACGGCTCGCGGCAGCTTGCGCCCGGGCCGCCGGGGGACGGACCTTCGTGCTGACGACGACGCTGCGGGCCTTGGCCAGCATCGGCGAGGCGCTGCAGGCCCAGCTCGTCGAGGGAGAGGCGCCGATCGAGGTGCTGGTGCAGGGCAGCGCACCCAAGCGCCAGCTGCTGCAGCGCTTTGTCGACACGCCGCGCGCCGTGCTGGTCGGCTCGCAGAGCTTTTGGGAAGGCATCGACGTGCCGGGGGACGCGCTGCAGTGCGTGATCATCGACAAGCTGCCGTTCCCGCCGCCAAACGATCCGCTCGTCGAAGCGCGTGTGCGCCGCCTCGAGTCCGAGGGGCGCAATGCCTTCAACGACTACTTCGTTGCCGAAGCCGCGGTGTCGCTGAAGCAGGGTGCCGGCCGCCTGATCCGCAGCGAGACGGACCGCGGCCTGCTGGTGATCTGCGACCCGCGCATGGCCGCGATGGGCTACGGCAGCAAGCTGAGGGCGGCGTTGCCGCCGATGCCGGCGCTGCGGGAGGAAGAGGAGGCGCTGGCGTGGTTGGAGGAGATTCGCTAGGGGGTGACTTCGAGGCGGCCGAGAACGCGGATGCCTTGCTGCGCAACGGCTGCCGCGGCCTACCGCTTGGTGACCGCTGCTACCAGATCTGCCACCACGGCTTGCTCGCGCTGACGAAGCCTTCCTTGACGTAGCGCGACTCGGGGAAGTTCTGGACCAGCACGCGCTGGGCATCGTCGCGCAGCTGGGTCAGACCGAGCTTGTCGTAGCTCAGTCCCATGATGTACAGCGCCTCCTCGGAAGCCGGCGCGCGCTGGAACTCTTGCACGGCCTGCTGGGCGCGGTTGGCGGCCGCCACATAGGCGCCGCGCCGGTAGTAGTAGCGCGCGACGTGCACCTCGTACTGGGCCAGCGTGTTGACGATGTAGCTCATGCGCAGCAATGCGTCCGGCGTGTACTTCGACTCCGGGAACTGCGTCGTCAGCTGGCGAAAGCTCTGGTAGGCGTCGCGCGAGGCCTGCTGGTCGCGCTCGGACAGGTCCTGGCGCGCCAGGCTGCCGAGCAGGCCGAGGTTCTCGTTGAAGTTGACCAGGCCCTGCAGGTAGTAGGCGTAGTCCAGCGCAGCGCTGCTGGGGTGCAGCTTGATGAAGCGCTCCAGCGTCGACAGCGCCTGGGCCTTCTCGCCGCCCTTGTAGTACGCATAGGCCAGGTCGATCTGGGCCTGCTGCGCCTGCTGGGTGCCGGCGGCGCGGGCCTCGATCTTCTCGTAGAGCTTGGTCGCGCGCTCCCAGTTGCCGTTGGCAGCCTCGTCGCGCGCGTCTTCGTACAATTTCTCGGTCGCCTTCGCCGCGTCGGCGTCCTTGGGGGTGCCGCTGCAGCCGGCGAGGCCGAAAGACAGCGCCAGCGCGGCAAGCACGGCGCGAGCGCCGCCGGTGGGGTCGAGTCGCATCAGGGTCATCACCAGCTGGCGGCGCACGGGGCTGGCCGCGGTTGAAGGAACACCAAAATTATATGAGCGCCCCTTCCGAGCGCATGCCGGTCGACGATGCCGAGGCCGACGAGGCGCCGGAGTCCGTCGACGCCGAACGGCGCAGCGCCCGGGTCGAACCGTCCGAGCACGGCGAGCGGCTCGACCGCTGGCTGGCCGCCCGGCACGCCGAGTTCTCCCGCAACCACCTGCAGGGCCTGGTCGAGGCGGGCTGTGTCCTGATCGACGGGCGCGTCATCACCAGCTGCTCGCGGCGCGTCGTGCCCGGGCAGCAGGTCGAGGTGACGCTGCGCCCGACGCTGGAGAGCCAGGCCTTCCGCCCCGAGCCGATGGCGCTGGCGATCGTGTTCGAGGACGAGCACCTGCTGGTCGTCGACAAGCCGGCCGGGCTGGTCGTGCATCCGGCGCCGGGCAACTGGTCGGGCACGCTGCTCAACGGCCTGCTGGCCCATCACGCCGGAGCCGCCGCGTTGCCGCGCGCCGGCATCGTCCACCGCCTCGACAAGGACACCAGCGGCCTGATGGTGGTCGCGCGGACGCTGGCGGCGATGACGGCCCTGACGCGAGCCATCGCTGCCCGCGAAGTCCAGCGCGAGTACCTCGCGCTGGCGCACGGCGTGCCGCGGCAGCAGGCCTGGAGCATCGACGCGCCGATCGGCCGCGATCCGGTGTCGCGCGTGCGCATGGCCGTGGTGCCGGACGGCAAGCCGGCGCGGACCGATGTTGCCGTGGTCGCCGCCGGCGACGGGCTGAGCGCGCTGCGTTGCCGCCTGCACACCGGGCGCACGCACCAGATCCGCGTGCACCTGGCGCACCAGGGCCATCCGCTCGTGTCGGATGCTCTCTACGGCGGCCGGCCGGCTCTCGGCCTGGAGCGCCAGGCCCTGCACGCCCATCGGCTCGGGTTCGCGCATCCGATCGACGGCCGGCCGCTGGCCTTCGAGGCGGCGCTCGCGGCGGACCTTGCGGCGGCATGGCAACAGGTCACCGCCCGCACGCCGGGGTCCGATACAATGGATGCAAAGGGTTGATGCAACCCTCGCCGGTGCTAGATCGATGTCTCGCCGGCCCGACCGCCCCAGGTCCCCCTAGAGTTCCGCCGCCAGCCGCCCGGGTTCCGAGACCCGGTGTCCAGCTGCAGCGAACGAGGCACCGCCCGATTCCATGCCGGCCCCGAGCCGGCCACGACGACAGACGAATCGATGAACACCCAGGATGCGAAGCGCGTCCTCGAGACCGCGCTCATCTGTGCGCAGCAGCCGCTGCCCTTGCGCGACCTGCGCCTGCTCTTCGACGACGAACTCGGCCCCGACACCCTGCGCATGCTGCTCGACGAGTTGTCGCGCGACTGCGAAGGACGCGGTGTCGAACTGGTCGCCGTGTCGACCGGCTGGCGTTTCCAGAGCCGGCCCGAGCTGCGCGAGTATCTCGACCGGCTCAACCCCGAGAAGCCGCCCAAGTACACGCGGGCGACGCTGGAGACGCTGGCGATCATCGCCTACCGGCAGCCGGTCACGCGGGGCGACATCGAGGACATCCGCGGCGTCACCGTCAACAGCCAGCTGCTCAAGCAGCTGGAAGACCGCGGCTGGGTCGAGAGCATCGGCCACCGCGAGACGCCGGGCCGCCCGGCGCTGTTCGCGACGACCCGCCAGTTCCTCGACGATCTCGGCCTGGCCAGCCTCGATCAGTTGCCGGCGCTGGATGGCGCTGCTGGCGCGACGCTGCTGGCCCAGGCGCTGCCGGACCAGCCCTCGCTGCTCGATGCCGGCGTCGCCACCGATGCCACCGACGACGTCGATGCTGCCGACGCGACCTCCGACGGCGGGCCCACGCCCGACGAGCCTCCCCTCGACCCCACTGCCGGGGAGGCCGACACCGCCGTCTCCGTCGAACCCCAGACATGAACCCGAACGACACCCCGATGCACGAGTCGCCGCCCGATATCCCCACCGGCGACGAGCCGGCAGGCGAAACCGCGGCCAAGCCGCCGCGCCGCCGGCGCGCCTCCAAGGCGCCGGAGGGTGAGGTCGACCAGGTTGCGCCGCAGGCCGCAGGCGAGCCGCTCCCTCCGACCGGAGCGCCGATGCCCGAAGCGCCGGTTTCCGAAGCACCGAGCGCGGCGTCCGCCGGCGATGGTCAAGATGGTCAAGCCGATGCCGACGAGGGCGTGGGCGGCGGTCGCCGCAGCCGCAACCGGCGGCGGGGCCGTGGCAAGGACCGCGCCGATCGTCCGCCAGGCGACGGGGAGGCGGCAGCCGCCCCGGAGCCGCGCCCGGCGCCGCTGGCCGTCGACCCGGTGCTGACCGAGGAGCGGTTTGCCGAGGTGCTGTCGGGCGCCTACGACGCCGAGCCGCCCGAGCCCGATGACGAAGCCAGTGTCGAACAGATCAGCAAGCGGGTGCTGCGTCCCGAGCCCGAGGCGCCGAAGCTGCACAAGGTGCTGGCGCAGTCGGGCATCGGCTCGCGGCGCGACATGGAACAGGCCATCGCCGACGGCAAGATCACCGTCAACGACGAAGTGGCGCATGTCGGCATGCGCATCTCCTACGGCGACCGCGTCGCCATCGACGGCAAGCCGGTCAAGCTGCGCATCCAGGGCGGGCCGGCGCGCCTGCTGGCGTACCACAAGCCGGTCGGCGAAGTGGTCAGCTTCAACGATCCGGAGGGACGGCCGACGGTGTTCCGCCGCCTGCCGCGCCTGCAGCACGGCAAGTGGCAGTCGGTCGGTCGCCTCGACATCAACACCGAAGGGCTGCTGCTGTTCACGACCTCGGGCGAACTGGCCAACCAGCTGATGCATCCGCGCTTCGGCGTCGAGCGCGAGTACGCGGTGCGCGTGCTCGGCAGCCTCGACGACGAGCAGCGCCAGCGCCTGCTCGACGGCGTCGAGATCGACGGCCAGACCGCCGGCTTCCAGCGCATCGAGGATGGCGGCGGCGAGGGGGCCAACCGCTGGTACCGCGTCGTCATCACCGAGGGCCGCAACCGCGAGGTGCGCAAGCTGTTCGACAAGGTGGGGCTGGCGGTCAGCCGCCTGATCCGCATCCGCTACGGCACGGTGGTGCTGCCCCGCGGGCTGAAGCGCGGCGTCTGGGTAGAGCTCGACGACCAGGACCTGCGGACGATCCGCCAGCTGGCCGGCGGGGGGCGCAGCCAGCCGGCCGAGGCCCGCGAGGCGCGGCCTGCCCACCGCGAGCAGCGCCGCGATGGCCGGGGCGGTGGCAAGCCCGGCCGGGGGCCGCAGCAAGCGGGGCCGCGCCAGAACGACCGGCCGCCGCGACGCGAACGCGAGCCGCGCCCCGTGGATGCCGAGCCGCGTGCCGACGGTGAGCCCGGCGACGACATCGGGCCGATTCCCAACCCGCTGGAGCAGACCTTCGACCGCCGCTTCGCCAAGGGGCCCAAGCGCCGCGGCGGCCAGGGCTTCGGCCACGGCGCGCCGCCGCCGGACCTCGACGGCGACGGGCCGCCCGGCACGATCCCCAACCCGCTGGAGCAGACCTTCGATCGCCGCTTCGTCAAGGGCTCGCAGCGCATCACGGCCGGCTTCGGGCGCCACGACGCCCACGAGTCGGGTCAGGGCGCCGGACCCAAGAAGGGCGGACCGAAGCAGCCGGACCCGATGCAGACCTCGGTCGGCTACATCGGCGCCGACGCCTACTTCAACAAGGCCGGCGGCAAGCGCGGCGGGCGCAGTGGCGGCGGCGGTGGCGGTGGCGGTGGCGGAGGAGGTCGCGGCCGGGGCCGCTAGTGCCCTGCAGCCGCGGCGGAACCCACCCCGCCCACTAGAATCCCAGGCTTTGCCCAATCACTGATTCCGGAGAGAACATGGCGATCGAACGCACCTTGTCCATCATCAAGCCCGACGCCGTCGCCAAGAACGTCATCGGCCAGATCTATGCGCGCTTCGAAGGCGCCGGCCTCAAGGTCGTCGCGGCCAGGATGGCGCACCTGTCGCGCGGCGAGGCCGAGCAGTTCTACGCCGTCCACAAGGCGCGCCCGTTCTTCAAGGACCTGGTCGAGTTCATGATCTCCGGCCCGGTGATGATCCAGGTGCTGCAGGGCGAGAACGCCATCGCCAAGAACCGCGAGCTGATGGGCGCCACCGACCCGAAGAAGGCCGAGAAGGGCACGATCCGCGCCGACTTCGCGGACAGCATCGACGCCAACGCGGTGCACGGCTCGGACGCCCCCGAAACCGCCGCGGTCGAGGTCGCCTTCTTCTTCCCGGGCATGAACGTCTACGCGCGTTAAGCGTGTCATGGCCGTCAATCTTCTCGACTTCGATCTCGAGGGGCTGACGGCCTTCTGCGACCGCCTGGGCGAGAAGCGTTTACGCGCGGTCCAGCTGTTCCGCTGGATCCACCAGAAGGGCGAGGCCGACTTCGAGCGCATGTCGGACCTCGCCAAGGGCCTGCGCGGCAAGCTGGCCGGCGCGGCCGAGTTGCGGGCGCTGGCTGTCGTCAGCGAGCATGTCTCCGCCGATGGCACCGTCAAGTGGCTGTTCGACGTCGGTGGCGGCAACGCCGTCGAGACCGTCTTCATTCCCGAGGACGATCGCGGCACGCTGTGCGTGTCCTCGCAGGCCGGCTGCGCGGTCGGTTGCCGCTTCTGCTCGACCGGGCACCAGGGCTTCAGCCGCAACCTGACGACCGGCGAGATCCTCGCCCAGCTCTGGCACGCCGAGCACGCGCTGCGGCGGCGCTTCGGCACGACCGATCGCATCGTCAGCAACGTGGTGATGATGGGCATGGGCGAGCCGCTGCAGAACTACGCGGCGCTGCTGCCGGCCCTGCGGGTGATGCTGGACGACCACGGCTACGGGTTGTCGCGCCGCCGTGTCACGGTGTCGACCTCCGGCGTCGTGCCCATGATCGACCGGCTGCGCGAGGACTGTCCGGTCGCGCTGGCGGTGTCGCTGCATGCGCCGACCGACGCGCTGCGCGACGACCTGGTCCCGCTGAACCGCAAGTACCCGATCGCCGAGCTGCTGGCGGCCTGCCAGCGCTACCTCGACGCGGCGCCGCGCGACTTCATCACGTTCGAGTACTGCATGCTCGACGGCGTGAATGACAGCGAAGCGCAGGCCCGGGAACTGCTGCGCCTGGTCGGCGACCAGGGCCCGGTGGGGCGCGTGCCCTGCAAGTTCAACCTGATCCCCTTCAATCCCTTCCCCGCCTCGGGCCTGACGCGCTCGTCGCCGGCGCGCGTGCAGGCCTTCGCGGCGATCCTGTCGGAAGGTGGCGTGGTGACCACGGTGCGCAAGACACGCGGCGACGACATCGATGCCGCCTGTGGTCAACTGGCGGGCGAAGTGCAGGATCGCACCAACGCGCGCGAGCGCATGCAGCGGCCGGTGATCCCGGTGCGCGCGGCCGCGCACGAACATCTGCCGGCCCAGGCCGGCACGACGGAGACGACACGATGATGGGGACGACGCGAGTGGGTCGCGGAGCGTGGGGCCGGATCGCCCTGCTCGCCCTGGCGATGCTGGCCGGTGCCTGTGCGGCCCAGCCGCGCGGCAACCCGTCGATCGACCAGCCGGACAACCGCGGCATCGCCGCCGAGGAAAGCGATTCCCAGCGGCGCGCGCGCGTCCGGCTCGAGCTGGCCGGGGCCTATTACGCCGAGGGCCGGCTCGACAATGCCTTGTCGGAGGTCAGGCTCGCGCTGGCCGCCAGTCCCGACCTGCCGCAGGCGCTCAACCTGCGCGGCCTGGTCCTCGCGGCCCTGGGCGAGGAGAAGCAGGCCGAGGAGAGCTTCAAGCGCGGTGTCGACGTCGCGCCGAACGACGGCGACATGCTGCACAACTACGGCTGGTTCCTGTGCCAGCGCGGTCGCTATGCCGAGGGGAATGCGCTGTTCGATCGTGCCCTGGCGATGAACTCCTACCGCACGCCGAGTCGCACCCTGCTGGTCCAGGGTGTCTGCGAGGCTCGCAGCGGCCAGCTCGAGAAGGCCGAGCAGACGCTCAAGCGCGCCTACGAGCTCGATGCCGCCAATCCGGCGACGGCCATGAACCTGGCCGACGTGCTGTACCGGCGCGGCGAGTACGAGCGGGCCCGCTTCTACGTCCGCCGCGTCAACGGCAACGGCGAACTGCGCAACGCCGAGTCGCTGTGGCTCGCGGCCCGCATCGAGAACCGCCTCGCCAACCCGCAGGGCGTGCGCGACCTCGGCAACCAGTTGAGGTCGAGCTACCCGAGTTCGCGCGAGGCGGCGGCCTTCGAGCGGGGAATCTTCGATGAGTGAGGCCGTCGACGCCGCACCGCCGGCGACCGCCGGCGAGATGCTGCGCGCCGCGCGCGAGCGGCAGGGCGTGCACCTCGCGGTGCTGGCGGCGTCGCTCAAGGTGGCCCAGCGCAAGCTCGAGCTGATCGAGGGCAACCGCTACGACGAACTGCCGGATGCGACCTTCACCCGCGCGCTGGCGCTCAGCATGTGTCGCGCGCTGAAGATCGATGCCGAGCCGGTGCTGAGCCGGCTGCCGCAGCCGCAGGGGCACGGACTCGACCAGGTCTCGCTGGGCCTCAACGCCCCGTTCCGGGATCGGGCCGGGGCGGGCGACGGCGGCGAGTGGCCACGGGCCTTCAGCCTGCCGGTGATCGGGGCGCTGTTGCTGGCCGGCGCCGCGCTGCTGGTCTACGTCGTGCCCTCGGGACCGTGGTCCATCGACCGCTTGCTGCCGATGTTCGACGGCGGGACGTCGGCCGGGGTGAACCCGACCCCGGCGAGCACCGAGGCGACGCCGGTGCCGGTCGTTGCAGCGGCGCCGGTGCAGGCGTCGGTCCCGCCGGCTGCGTCGATCGCGCCGCCGGCCGAGCTGCCGCCGGCGTCTGGCGCGGCATCGGCCGTGGTCGACACCGTGTTCTCCGCGCCGGCCTCGGCGCCGCCGGCCGGCGGGATGCTGACCTTGCGTGCTTCGGCCGAGTCCTGGGTCGAGGTGCGCGATCGCAACGGCCAGATCCTGCTGTCGCGCACGCTCGCGCCGGGCGAGGCGGCAGGAGTCGACGGCGCTGCGCCGCTCAGCCTGACCGTCGGCAATGCCGAGGCCACCGAGGTGGTGTTCCGCGGCCGGCCGCTGACGCTGGCAGCCAACCGGGACAACGTCGCGCGCATGGAGTTGAAGTGATGAACGCCCCCGAGACCGTCGTCGACCCGGACGCCATCGCGGCCGCCCGGCCGGCGGCCCGCCGCAGCCGACAGGCCCGCGTGGCCTGGGGTTCGAACGTCGTGACCATCGGCGGCGATGCCCCGGTGCGCGTGCAGTCGATGACCAACACCGACACGGTCGACGTGATCGAGACGGCGATCCAGTGCAAGGAGCTGGCGCTGGCCGGGTCGGAGCTGGTGCGCATCACCGTCAACACGCCGGAAGCCGCGCAAGCCGTGCCGCACATCCGCGAGCAGCTCGACCGCATGGGCATCGCCGTGCCGCTGATCGGCGACTTCCACTACAACGGGCACCGCTTGCTGAGCGAGTTCCCGGACTGCGCGGCGGCCCTCAGCAAGTACCGCATCAACCCCGGCAACGTCGGCAAGGGTGACAAGCGCGACCGCCAGTTCGCGATGATGATCGAGGCCGCGATGCGCCACGACAAGCCGGTGCGCATCGGCGTCAACTGGGGCAGCCTCGACCAGGAGCTGCTCGCCTCGCTGATGGACGAGAACGCCGCGCGGGCCGAGCCCTGGGACGCGAAGCAGGTGATGTACCAGGCGCTGATCGCGTCCGCGCTGCAGTCGGCGTCGTATGCGCAGGAACTGGGCATGGACGCGAACCAGATCCTGATCAGCTGCAAGGTCAGCGGCGTGCAGGACCTGATCAGCGTCTACCGCGCCCTCGCGCTGCGCTGCGACTACCCCTTGCACCTGGGCCTGACCGAAGCCGGCATGGGCACCAAGGGCACGGTCGCGTCGACCGCCGCGCTGGCGATGCTGTTGCAGGAAGGCATCGGCGACACGATCCGCGTCAGCCTCACGCCGCAGCCCGGCGAGGCGCGCACGCAGGAGGTGGTGGTGGCGCTCGAGATCCTGCAGTCGCTCGGGCTGCGCGCCTTCAACCCCAGCGTGACCGCCTGCCCGGGCTGCGGCCGTACGACGAGCACGACGTTCCAGGAGCTGGCCAAGCAGATCGACGACTTCCTGCGTGCGCAGATGCCGGTCTGGAAGGCCCGGTACCCCGGCGTCGAGAACATGAAGCTCGCGGTGATGGGCTGCATCGTCAACGGCCCGGGCGAGAGCAAGCATGCGGACATCGGGATCAGCCTGCCGGGCACCGGCGAGGCGCCGGCCGCACCGGTCTTCATCGACGGCGAGAAGGCGATGACGCTGCGCGGCGAGGGCATCGCCCGCGAGTTCCAGGCCATCGTCGAGAGCTACATCGAGCGCCGCTACGGCAGCGCGACCGCTTCGCATTGACGCGCGCCGTCGTGCCGCGTCCCGTCCGTCCGCGGACGGCTTCCTGATCCCTTCCACGGTATTCCATGGCTGAACCGCTGCAAGCCGTCAAAGGCATGAACGACCTGCTGCCGCCCGAGTCGGCGCGGTGGGAGTGGTTCGAGGACGTCGTGCGCCGCCTGCTGCAGCGCTACGGCTATCGCAACATCCGCACGCCCATCGTCGAGCCGACCGCGCTGTTCGTGCGCGGCCTGGGCGAGGTGACCGACATCGTCGAGAAGGAGATGTACTCCTTCGAGGACTCGATGAACGGCGACCGCCTGACGCTGCGCCCCGAGGCCACGGCCGGGATCGTGCGGGCGATCAACGAGCACAACGCGCTCTACAACGGCCCGCTGCGCGTCTGGACCCTGGGCCCGATGTTCCGCCACGAGCGGCCTCAGAAGGGTCGCTACCGGCAGTTCCACCAGCTCGACGTCGAGGCGCTCGGCCATGCCGGCCCGGACGTGGACGCCGAGCTGATCCTGATGCTGCGGGCGTTGTGGCGCGAGCTGGGGCTGGTCGAAGGGCGTGACCTGTCGCTCGAGCTCAACAGCCTGGGCCAGCCTGAGGAGCGGCGTGCGCATCGGGCGGCGCTCATCGCGCACCTGGAGGCGCACGCGGAGCTGCTGGACGACGATGCGAAGCGGCGCCTGCACAGCAACCCACTGCGCATCCTCGACACCAAGAATCCGGCGTTGCAGCCGGTGGTCGAGGCGGCGCCGAAGCTGATGGACTTCCTCGGCGAGGCGTCGTTGAAGCACTTCGACGCCGTGCGCGCGGTGCTCGATGCCGCCGGCCTGGCCTACCGCATCAACCCGCGCCTCGTGCGCGGCATGGACTACTACAACCTGACCGTGTTCGAGTGGGTCACGCCGCACCTGGGCTCGCAGGCCACGGTCTGCGGCGGCGGGCGCTACGACCAGCTGATCGAGCAGCTGGGCGGCAAGCCGGCACCGGGGGTCGGCTTCGGCCTCGGCATCGAGCGGCTGATGCTGCTGCTCGAGGCGGTCGGCGTCGTCGTGCCGGCCACGGTGCCAGACGCCTACGCCGTCGTGCCGGATGCCGCGGCGCTGCCGCAGCTGATGCCGGTGCTGGAGGCGCTGCGCGCGGCCGGTGTCGCCGTGCTGATGCATGCCGGCGGCAAGGAAGGGCAGGGCAGCATGAAGTCGCAGTTCAAGAAGGCCGACGCGAGCGGCGCGCGCTGGGCGCTGGTGTTCGGGGCCGACGAACTCGCCGTGGCCCAAGTTGGGCTCAAGTCGTTGAGAGGGATCCCTGCTTCGTCGAACCAGATGATGCGTCCGCTCGCTGACGTAGCGTCCTGGGCGCCCGAACTGCTCCGTCCATAATCCGCGCTGGCCGCCATTGAGCGGCCGCGCTTCACTCCGCAATCGCATGGCCACCCATCTCGACCTCGAAGAACAAGAACAGCTCGACTCGCTCAAGCACTTCTGGAGGCAGTACGGCAACCTGATCACCTGGGTGCTGATCCTGGCGCTGGGTGGCTTTGCGGCGTTCACCGGCTGGCAGACCTACCAGCGCGACCGCGGCGCCAAGGCCGGGGCGCTGTACGACGAGCTCGAGAAGGCCGTGCGCGGCGGCGACGCCGACAAGGCCACGCAGGTGCTGGCCGACATGAAGGAACGCTACGGCTCGACGACCTTCGCCGACCAGGCCGGGCTGCTGGCGGCCAAGCTGCAGTTCGAGAAGGGCCGCATCGATGCGGCCCGCGCCAACCTCGAATGGGTGGCCGCCAACGCCGGCGAGAAGGAGTACCGCGTGGTCGCCCAGCTGCGGCTGGCGGCCGTGCTGCTGGACGAGAAGAAGTACGACGAGGCCCTCAAGGTCCTGCCGGCCGATCCGCCGAAGCCCTTCGCCGCCCTGGTGGCCGACCGCCGCGGCGACATCCTGCTCGCCCAGGGCAAGCCGGACGATGCCCGCATCGCCTACCGAACGGCCTACGACGCGATGGATGCGACGCTGGACTACCGGCGTCTCGTCGACGCCAAGCTGACGGCGCTGGGTGCCGCGCCCGGTGCCGTGCCGGCGGCGGCTGCGGCTGGCGCCTCGGGGGCGTCGAAGTGAGCCGCCGGGGCCTCCACGCCGGCCTGTGGGTCGGGCTGGCCGCGCTCGTCGCGGCCTGCTCCACGCCCGACAAGCCGAAGCCGGCGGCGCTGGAGAACGTGACGCCGCAGATCGCCGGCCGGCAGGTCTGGTCGTACAGCCTGGGCAACATCGGCACGAGCTTGCGGATCGCGTCGACTGCGACGGCGGTGGTGGTTCCCAGCAGCGACGGAAGCATCGTCGCGCTGGCCGCCGACACCGGCCGCGAGCTGTGGCGCGGCGATGCCGACGGCAAGCTGAGTGCCGGCGTCGGCAGCGATGGCCGCTACGCGAGCGTCGTGACGACCGGCAACGAGCTGGTCGTGCTGGACGGCGGCAAGCCGCTGTGGCGCACGCGGCTCGCGACGCGCGTGGTGACGCCGCCGCTGGTGGCCGGCGAACGCGTCTTCGTGCTCGGCGTGGATCGCAGCGTGCAGGCCTACGACGTGCTCGACGGCCGCAAGCTCTGGGTGCAGCAGCGCCCGGGCGATCCGCTGACCCTGCTGCAGCCGGGCGTGCTGATGGCCTGGAAGGACACGCTGGTGGCCGGGCAGGGCGCTCGCCTGGCCGGCTTCGACCCGCTGCGCGGCACGGTCCGCTGGGAAACCACCGTGGCGTCGCCGCGCGGGACGAACGAGGTCGAGCGCCTGGCGGATCTGGTCGGGCCGGCGGCGCGCGTCGGCGACGCCATCTGCGCGCGGGGCTTCCAGGCAGCGGTGGGCTGCGTGAACGCCGAGCGGGGCAGCCTGAGCTGGGCCAAGAACGTCGGCGGCACCAACGGCGTCACCGCCGACGAGCAGTTCGTCTTTGCCGCCGATGCCAGCGACCGCATCACGGCCTGGAAGCGCGAAGGCGGCGACGTCGCCTGGACCTCCGATCGCCTGCAGTACCGCGGGCTGAGCTCGCCGCTGGTCGTCGGGCGCACGCTGGTGTTCGGCGACTTCGAAGGCCAGCTGCACTTCATCGACCGCGAGAACGGGCAGTTCCTGCTGCGCCTGCCGACCGATGGCCGGCCGATCGTCGGGGCGCCGGTGCGGGTCGGCAACACCATCGTCGCGGTGACGCAGCGCGGCAGCGTCCACGCCTTCCGTCCCGAATGACGGGGCGGTCGCCGAGCCTCTCATGAAACCCGTGCTGGCGCTGGTCGGGCGCCCCAACGTCGGGAAGTCGACGCTCTTCAATCGCCTGACCAAGAGCCGCGATGCGATCGTGGCCGATTTCGCGGGCCTGACGCGCGACCGTCACTACGGCGACGGCCGGCTCGGCGAGCACGAGTTCATCGTCATCGACACCGGCGGCTTCGAGCCGACGGCCGAGAGCGGCATCTACAAGGAGATGGCCAAGCAGACGCGCCAGGCCGTGGCCGAGGCGGATGCGGTGATCTTCGTCGTCGACGTGCGCGCCGGGCTGTCGGCCCAGGACCATGACATCGCGCGCTACCTGCGCACGGCCGGCAAGAAGCTGGTGCTGGCGGCCAACAAGGCCGAGGGCATGGTCGAGGGCATCCAGCTGGCCGAGTTCCACGAGCTCGGCATCGGCGAGCCGCACGCCGTGTCGTCGGCGCACGGTCAGGGAATCCGCAGCCTGCTCGAGAAGGCGCTCGAGGACTTCGTCTTCGACGAGCCTGACGAGGACGCGCTGGACGATCCGGACCGGCCGATCCGTCTGGCGGTCGCCGGCCGGCCCAACGTCGGCAAGTCCACGCTGATCAACACCTGGCTGGGCGAGGAGCGCCTGGTCGCCTTCGACCTGCCGGGAACCACGCGCGATGCCATCAGCGTGCCCTTCGAGCGCGGCGGCCAGAAGTTCGAGCTGATCGACACCGCCGGCCTGCGCCGCAAGGGCAAGGTCTTCGAGGCCATCGAGAAGTTCTCGGTCGTCAAGACCCTGCAGGCCATCGCCGACGCCAACGTGGTGCTGCTGCTGCTCGACGCGACCCAGGGCGTGACCGACCAGGATGCGCACATCGCCGGCTACATCCTCGATGCCGGGCGGGCGGTGGTGCTGGCCGTCAACAAGTGGGACGCGGTCGACAGCTACCAGCGCGAGATGCTGCAGCGCTCGATCGAGCAGCGCCTGGCCTTCTTGAAATTCGCGCCCGTGCTCCACATCTCCGTCATCAAGCGCCAGGGCCTGGGGCCGGTGTGGAAGGCGATCGGCGAGGCCTGGGCATCGGCGACCAAGAAGCTGCCGACACCGCAACTGACGCGGGTGCTGCTGGAGGCGGTGCAGTTCCAGCAGCCCAAGCGCGCCGGCGCCTTCCGGCCGAAGCTGCGCTATGCGCACCAGGGCGGGCAGAACCCGCCGGTGATCGTCATCCACGGCAACTCGCTCGACCACGTGACCGACAGCTACAAGCGCTTCCTCGAAGGCCGGTTCCGGGGTCATTTCCAGCTCACCGGCACGCCGCTGCGCATCGAGATGAAGTCCTCGCGGAACCCCTTCTCGGCGAAGGAGTCGTAGTTCGGCAGGCTCGCCCGGGTCGGGGCCTGTGATACCTTCCACTCTCCAACAGCTACAGAACACGGACCATATCGTGAGCAACAAAGGGCAACTCCTACAAGACCCGTTCCTGAACCTGCTGCGCAAGGAACACGTGCCGGTCTCGATCTATCTCGTCAACGGCATCAAGCTGCAGGGTCACATCGAGTCCTTCGACCAGTACGTGGTCCTGCTCCGCAACACCGTGACCCAGATGGTCTACAAGCACGCGATCTCGACGGTCGTGCCGGGCCGGGCGGTGAACTTCCAGGCCAACGACCATCCGGAGTCTTCGAGCTGAACGGCCTGAGCGCGCCGGCAAGCGGTAACGAGGCGCGGGCGGTGCTGGTCGGCGTCGACCTCGGCGCCGGGTCTGCGTTCGATCCGACGCTGGACGAACTCGCCCTGCTGGCCGAATCGGCCGGCGACACGCCCGTTGCTCGGCTGATCGCGCGCCGCAAGGCGCCCGATGCGGCCCTGTTCGTCGGCAGCGGCAAGGCCGACGAACTGAAGGCGCTGGTCGAGCAGAGCGGCGGTCACTGCGTGATCTTCGACCAGTCGCTGTCGCCGACCCAGCAACGCAACCTCGAGCGCCATCTCGGCGTCGAGGTGCTCGATCGGACCGGCCTGATCCTGGAGATCTTCGCCGCGCGGGCCCAGAGCCACGAGGGCAAGCTGCAGGTCGAGCTGGCCCAGCTGCAGTACCTCAGCAACCGCCTCGTGCGGCGCTGGACCCACCTGGAGCGCCAGCGCGGCGGCGTCGGCCATCGGGGCGGCCCGGGCGAACGGCAGATCGAGCTCGACCGCCGCATGATCGGCGAGCGCATCAAGGCGCTGAAGTCCCGGCTCGACAAGGTCAAGCGCCAGCGCGGCACGCAGCGGCGCTCGCGCGAGCGGACCGGCACCTTCAAGATCTCGCTGATCGGCTACACCAATGCCGGCAAGTCGACGCTGTTCAATGCGCTGGTCAAGGCGCGCAGCTACGCGGCCGACCAGCTGTTCGCGACCCTGGACACCACCACGCGCCAGCTCTACCTCGAGGACGCGCAGCGCTCGGTGAGCCTGTCGGACACCGTCGGCTTCATCCGTGACCTGCCGCACACCCTGGTGAAGGCCTTTGCCGCCACGCTGCAGGAGGCCGCCGAGGCCGACCTGCTGCTGCACGTGGTCGACGCCGCGAGCCCGGTGCTGGCCGAGCAGATGGCCGAGGTCGAGCGCGTGCTGGCCGAGATCGACGCCGCGGGGATCCCGCAGATCCTGGTCTTCAACAAGCTCGATCAACTCGACGACACGCGCCGTCCCCGGGTGATGGCCGATGTGATGGAATTCGAAGGCGGGCGGCGGGTGCCGCGCGTCTTCGTCAGCGCCTTGCGCGGCCTGGGACTCGCCGAGTTGCGTGCCCTGTTGGCCGCCGCGGTGCTGGCCGACGGCAAGCCGGTGCAGGACGCCGGCACGGCCGGCATCGAGACATCGCCGGCGGCCGCTGCCCCGGACACCGAATCAGCCTGGTTACAACGACAAGCATGAACACCTACCAAGACGCCGCAGCGCCGGCAAGGCCGGCGACCCTGCGGCAGTTCGCTTCCGCCAGCCTCGCGCTGTTGTCCGGCGCGGCGCGTCGCGTCGCCTGGCGGCTGCGGCCCGGCGTGCTGCTGGCGAGCGGCCGCAACGACGGCCCTCCCGACCTCGACGAGCTGTGGCGTGACTTCAACCGCCGTCTCAGCGGCCTGTTCGGCGGGCGAGGCGGCGGCCAGCGGTCCGAGAGCAGCGGCGGCAGCGGCGGCAGTGGCGGGCAGCCGCCGGACATGCGCAGCGCCGGCATCGGCGCCGGCCTGATCGCCGGCGTGGCGGCGCTGATCTGGATGGCCAGCGGCTTCTTCATCGTGCAGGAAGGGCAGCAGGGCG
>Ga0268299_1001425_pt1 | contig 42404 bp, 33 predicted proteins | sample NOBtaG_FD_193484 | JGI IMG/M metagenome (GOLD analysis project Ga0268299, IMG submission 193484) | Activated sludge microbial communities from bioreactor in Nijmegen, Gelderland, Netherland - NOB reactor | ecosystem: Engineered > Bioreactor > Aerobic > Activated sludge | place: Netherlands... | reverse complement strand
ATTGATTTTGGATTATTTAGTCCTTTTGCTCTTTCTCAACTGTTCTATTTATTGACCTTATTTTTTCTGATTTTCCTGACTGGCATGCTGCGGATTAAGACGGAAGACCACATTTCCCTACCAATCACTCGTGAAGTAAGTAGGAATAATTGACGTGGCATGCTGCGGATTAAGAGCCGTCAAGGCTGACATGCCGGCTGCCGTTGCCCATTTAACGGTAGGAATAATTGACGTGGCATGCTGCGGGTTAAGACAATATAAATCTTTTCATCATTTTCTATACGACCATTCTCAAGTAGGAATAATTGACGTGGCATGCTGCGGGTTAAGACATCAAAATATGGCAATCAAGATTACAATCAAAATCTATTTTAGTAGGAATAATTGACGTGGCATGCTGCGGGTTAAGACTGACATATTACGCTCCTTACTTATTTAATTTAGTTATTGTAGGAATAATTGACGTGGCATGCTGCGGGTTAAGACTAAAGTAAAAACTCTTTTATTTAGAGTAGTTACAAGCAAAGTAGGAATAATTGACGTGGCATGCTGCGGGTTAAGAGTTTAAGTGTGGGTCATTCCCATTTTGCGAAGGCTGAAACGTAGGAATAATTGACGTGGCATGCTGCGGATTAAGACCCATAGGTTGATTCAATTACAAAAGTGTCAGGTCTTTGATAGGGAAGTAGGAATAATTGACGTGGCATGCTGCGGGTTAAGACAAACCACCAGAAACAAGCCCAGTGATACGATTACTTAGTTGTTGGTAGGAATAATTGACGTGGCATGCTGCGGGTTAAGACCACCAATTACAAACGCAACCTTTACGATATACGTAATTGTGAGTAGGAATAATTGACGTGGCATGCTGCGGGTTAAGACCTAAATAATCACTGCGGTTGGTGTAATTATCTTGCCTTCTCTAGGTAGGAATAACTGAGAATAAACAAGCTAGGGTTGGATAAGAAAATTTGCTGTTATAAATACGTAAGTTTTGCTAAATATGAAGAACAGACTATTTCTTGATTAAATTGGACTTTTTAGATTCAAATTCAGTAGTTAGTAAAGCATTAGGACTTCCCCAATGAAATATTTTTTTCATAATAGGTAAATATTTATGGTTAGAGACTGTATGTAAAAAAAATAACTCATGTTCTTTCTCAACGGCTGACATTAAAATTAATTCATTTTCAAAATCTATTAAATTAAGATCATGTGCATATTTTGCAGCATTTTCATATTCCATAGTGTTGTTACTTTCTAATTTGCCTGCAAAATACATAGGTAAAAACCATCCTATTAAATGGCAACCTATTCCAATAACCGTTCCAATAAACCAACATTTTACTTCTTTGAATTTATTTGGCTTTTCACCAAAATAAATAAGCATTAATCCAACATTATGGCGATGCTTCCATTCTTCGTTTTCTATTTGTTGGATTTTTGCTATCTCAACAGAATTTTTAAGAGATTTCCAATGTCCTTTGTAGGCTAAGGCTGCTGCTAATTCTCCTGAATAAGCATTTAATAGTATTTCTACTAGATAATTTTGAGAGTCTTTATTATTCACTATGTTCATTATATATCCCCTTAAAGACTGAAGAGAAAAAACTCTATCTACTTATCTATATTATAATGCACTAGATAATCTTTTTTAAGTAATTGGTGAAGTAAATATGCTCCACCTTCAAGTGTTGGTGCATAGCGGCCTGTAGTGTAGCTTTTGGAACTAAGGCCACGTTGGACAGATTCGCAAATGCTCACATCTTCAATTTGTACTTGTTCGCTAGCTTTAATTGATGCTGTTATAAAATCTTCTGATGTATCTGGTAAAAAATAATAATCAAAAATAGTTAAACAATGATTCGGTGCTAAGGGGACAATCCAATTGGTGTCCATAATATTACCATAGCGATTTATCATAAAATTTGGATAAATCCATGCATAAAGGGCTTCTTTTCCTATACGCTCTTTGAAGTCTATATTGCTATTTTGGGTTGGATTTGGTGATGCTGCACAGGATTGTAATGTCCAAGTTTTGTAGTTTTCAACTTTGTAATCATCCATTTTTAGTTGACCTGCTAAACCTTTATGGAGATGGTCAACGTGATAACCACCATCTAAGTAATTGTCTATATAGACTTTCCAGTTACATTTTATTTCATAAACTCGCCTGCCTATAAATTTTAGTTCATTTGTTTGTGCTTCAACTAGCCTTTGGTCAAAACGGTTTAAGTCGTCATCTAGCGGTTTGGCATTTCCAGAAAAATCTAATAAAACAAACTTATTCCAAATTTTTAATGGAATTTCGCTTAAAGAAAGTTTTTCACGGCTAAAGTTTTTTACTCCAGCCATTTGAGGAGCTTTTTTTAATTGCCCATCTAAAGAATAATTCCAAGCATGGTAGGGGCAAACTATATCTTTAGTGCATCCTTCACCGTGCAAAAGTTCTGCGGCATGATGTCGGCAGACATTAAAAAACGCTTTTAAGTCGCCTGTTTCAGTTTTAACAATAAAGTAGGGTTCGCCACAAAATGAACCTGATAGATAAGAACCTGTTTCGCTAAATTGATCAAGGCTAGCAACAAATTGCCAATAACTAATTAAAACTTTTTTATCTAACTCAAAAAATTGTGGGTCTAAGTACCAAGATGATGGTGGAGTGTCAGCCGCCTCTATTGCAACATTGCTGTCAAATTTATTTATTTCAGATTCTAATTTTATACTCATAAATTTTACTAAGATATTATATGTTTAATATTTACTAATAATAAGATAAAACCTATTAGAAAATCTACTTTGAAGTTTCTAAGCACTCTGTAAACAAAGTATTACCTATTACTAAGCATTGAAAGCTAGCCACCAGCTTTTTATTATTTTAGACTCAATTTGTAAAATCTAAAGAAAGTCTAATAGTTAAATTAAATGGCTCGCAAGAAAAAACAATTTTCTATTGATAACCAAACAACAAAAGTAAATACAGAAAAAACACTTGTTAGTTTAATAAATTTGCCTGATGTAAAGGAAAGCTACAAAAAGCAAGCTCAAGGTGTTTTACTATTAGTGATATTAAATTTAGTAGTTTATCTACAACTAGTAAATTATCCATTTATTGGGTTTGATGATAATTATTATATTTATGAAAACTCTAATGTGTTATTTGGTATAAATTGGTCTGCGGTAAAATGGGCATTTAGCACCTATTATATGGGACATTGGCATCCTCTAACATGGATGTCATACTTACTAGATAACCAAATTTATGGCCTTAATGCTGGTAAATATCACCTGACAAATATCTTAATACATATTGCTAATAGTAGTTTAATTTTTCTACTATTATTACATTTGACTTCGCGTTATGGTGCTAGTTTAATGGTGGCAATTCTTTTTGCTATTCATCCGCTACATATTGAGCCGGTTGCTTGGATTTCTGGACGTAAAGAGTTAATTAGCACTTTTTTTGGCATTTTTGCTGTATGGGCATATTTACGATACTTAAAACAGCCAAATTGGTTACATTATGGACTAGTTAGTCTGGGTTTATTGTTAGGTTTGATGGGAAAAGCTTTGCTTATAACGTTTCCTTTTGCGCTTTTACTGCTAGATTATTGGCCGTTAAAAAGATTTGATAAATCTTTAGCAGAAGGAATAAAGCCGTTTTTATTAAAGCTAAAAGATTTGTTTTTGGAAAAATGGTTACTTTTTATCATTATTGGCGTTTTAGCCAATGTAGCAAGAAAGGCTGCTAGAAGTGGTTCAGGAACTATAGTTAGAGTTGAAGAGCCTATAGAAGTTACTACGGGAATGAAATTGAATGCTTCAATTGTTTTTGACCTTAATGCAATAACCAACTACATTTTTTATATTAAGAAAATGTTCCTGCCTAATGGCTTAACAATGTATTATCAAGTATATATGCAGCCTAACTTTATTTTAGTAGGTTTGGCATTTTTAGTCTTGTTATTAGTTACACTACTAGCAGTTTGGTGGGCAAAGAAATACCCTTATTTTTTAGTAGGTTGGTTTTGGTTTTTAGGAACAATGTTTCCAATGACTAGGTTGCCAATAGCAGAGCGTTATACCTATGTTCCTTATCTAGGGTTATTTGTTGTAGTCGTTTGGGCGGGTGTTGGATTAAGTGAAAACTGGCAAATAAAAGAAAAGTTTTTAACAGGTTTTGCAGTAGTAATAACATTAGTTTTAATGATAATTACGACTTATCAAACTAGTTATTGGAGCAGTAGCATAGAGTTATTTAAGCAGTCTGTAGAACGTAATCCAAACAACCCAGTTATGATGTATAACTTAGCAAATGAGTATCATAAAATAAATAAGAAGGAAGAAGCCGCCAAATATTATCAAAAGACTTTGGAAATTATTCCAAGTGGAGCTTATCGAGATAATAATGAAGATCTTTACTCACGTGTTTGCAATAATTTAGGTCTTATATTTTATGATCAAGGAAAGTATGTAGAGGCCGAAGACCTTTATAAAAGAGCTTTATTGTATTCAGCTAACAATGCTCATACTTATAATAGTTTGGCACAATTAAGGGTAAAACAAAAAAATGGGGTCGAAGCAATAGAATATGCTAATAAATCTATAGCACTTAACCCACAACTTGCAGAAGTTTATGTGAATTTAGGGTTAGGATATTTACTTCAAGAAAATGTAACAGAAACAATAAAGGCTTTTGAAAAGGCTGTAAAGTTAAAGCCTGCTTTATGGGATGTACAAACAGACCTTGGAACTCTTTATGCAAGCCAAAACCGACGTGAAGATGCTCTAAGACGCTATCAATTTGTATTGAAAAATAATCCTAATCATCAAACGGCTAGGAGAAAATTAGAAGAACTTCAAGTTAGAGCAAGTATTGAAAAAAAATAGACTTTATTTTGGTTCAGGGAGTCTTTCATAAGTCATCTGATAATCAGAATCAATATGAATTTGCCAATAATCTAGTCTTTTATAGCGTGCTTGATATGACCAAAAACGGGCTTCAATTCCGTTATCAATGATTTCTAAAGATGGAGAAGTAATTTTTGCTACACGAGCGTTAAAAGCTTCATCTGATGACTTGGCAATATCACTAGACGATTCTACTAAGCGAAGTTCTCTTACTACTAAATGTAAAAAGAGAGTAGCAAATTGATGTGCATTCCAATGAGGGCGGGATGTAAATTTTTCTGCTGCTAGCAATTGGGAAAAATTATTTTCATCTACTGAGCAATAAAATTTCCCATTTACTAGAATATAATTGTAATAAATATTTCCATAGCTACCACGTTTTTCAGCGCGAAAAATTCGAGCATCTGCGGGGAAGTTGAGTGGATGAGGTTCAGAAATCGAGATTTTTTCTGCTGGTAAATTAAAACGTTCTTTTAAATTATTTAAGATATATTGCTCGATTTCTTTTTCTATAGCTGTTATGCCCATCAACTAAACTCCTAAAGTTTTATTCTGCTGGTCTGGCCCGCGGTGTTAAAGTGTTATCAAGGTTTCCTGGTGTAGTTAAATAGCGAGGATTTTTAATAAAAGGATCCTTGCCTATTAATTCTGCTAATGACTTACGAAATGTTTCTGGGTCAGTCACTACACCGCGATCTAAATCTACTTTAATTTGGTCAACAATTTGACGAAAATCAGGATCTTGTAGATAAACTTCTCGAATATTATCGTAACCAGCATTTGGGCTAAAGAAGTTTTCCCAGACACCTTGCATATATTCTACGGTTGGGGGATTAATTCCTACAGCAAAATTCTCCATATACCAAGACCTATATTCATCTAGTGCGCGTTCTGGGGTGTCAAATTCTGTATCATTGTCACGGTCATTAAGGACGTGATTAATTTCGTGTGCTGCTGTGCGAACCATATCAGGACGGCTATCAAGCAGACCAGGTAAATATACATTAAAATACATTGTATTTTCATAAGCAAACCCATAGAGGCTTTGTAAATCTTCAGGGGTGAAACCTTCATCAAGTAGCTCTTTCTTGGTAGGTAGCCCAAGTTCAACATTTCCTGTAGTAAGTGCTAAAACAGTATTGCGGCTTGTTGGGTTATGGCTTGGATTAAGTGCTGCATCAGCGGACAGTAGGCCAATAATGACTTGACCTTGTTGTTTTTGCATTTTGCTAAAGCCCTTATAACTAGCTGTTTGGGTAAAATCAAGTAAATCTGCGGCTAAAGCTCCTGGGCTTTTTGCCAAGCCATTTAGCGCATAGCTACGATCATTGCTAGTTAGCTTCTTAAAAAACATCGGACTATCAATCATTTCTTTAAGTTGGCCTGCAACTTGAGAATTACCTGCATTTTGTGCAAGTACATCTCTAACTAAACCTTTTTGAGAAGGGGAAAGACGGTCAAAACTTCGGCTACTAGTTATGTCACTTGGTTTTACAGGTTTTGCTGCTGTGTTGGAGATGGCTGGCAGCCCAACGTTAGCCGCTTGACGTGCGGCTTGTGCTTGAAAGTCAGTTTTAGATTTTTCAAATTGACCAGAAAGACGAGTTAAATGCGTAGGTAAATCTTGAGTTAACTCTTGCCTCATTGCTGTGTTTTGCATCACTACATCGCGCAAAGGTTCATCGCTATGAGAGTGTGTAGAAGTTTGGGATTTTTGGATGCTATCAGTTTGTTGATTATTTTGGATTGCTTGATTGATGGAGTCATTAGAGATACGCATAGGTGCTTTCCTGCCTAATTTGAAATATTTTTGTAGCTTAAAGAAATGAATGGCTATTCAGTGAAATTATCGGGCTAAGAATAAATATGTTGCCCAGAATTTTAAGAAAAATTTAGTTAACTTGCCAGGTTAGGGTTGAGTTATTAAATCGCCATTTCTTTGGCCTTAACTTATAATCAATCCTAAAGCTAAAAGATCTAATGAGGGACTACTTATTTTAAGACAGATAGGAACTAAGAGTTATGACTACAGCAATAAAAACTCTTGTTACAGAAGATGAATTATTACAAATGCCAAAAGATGGTTATAGATATGAATTAATTGAAGGAGAATTGCGCCGTATGGCCCCAGCAGGCGGAGAACATGGAGTATTGGCTGCTACTTTTACTATTGCGTTAGGCTATTTTGTAGATTTACATGATTTAGGGGTAATTTGTGCTGCTGAAACAGGTTTTACACTTGCTAAAAACCCAGATACAACTCGCGCCCCTGATTTAGCTTTTGTTAGTAAAGCTCGTATTCCTGAAACAGGTATTCCTAAAGGCTATTGGTCTTTAGCTCCTGATTTAGCTGTTGAAGTTGTTTCTCCTAATGATACTTATGATGAAGTTGAAGACAAAATTGCTCTTTGGCTAAAATATGGCACTTCTATTGTTATTATTATAAATCCTCGTAGACGCAATGTCAAAGTCTATCGGTCTTTAACCAATATCAACATTTTTAACACTGCTGACACTTTAACTTTACCTGATATGTTTTCTGGATTTTCTTATCCAGTTGCAAAATTATTTCGCTAAATTAAAAATTTTCTTCTAATTTTCCCCTACCTTTTGAAACTTTTTATTAGTTGGTTAGTCTATAGGCTAAAACTACAAAGCAAAAACTTGTCTAATTAATCACTAATTTCTTAAAAGTAGGGGAAAGTATTATGAAAGCTGCACTTTGGCATTGTTTTTTAGGGCTACTATTTTTATTAGTCGCTTTTGCTAATACACTAGCTCAAGGTATTGTTGAATGTGGAATACCAGGAGAAGGTGTTTTAGTAAGAACGGGAGATAAACCGCTACCTATACCGCTTAAAAATACGGATGTAAAAATATCTGTTTTTGGATTTGTTGCTTCTGTTGAAGTAGAACAAACCTTTGTTAATTCATTTCCAGAAAATATTGAAGCTGTTTATGTTTTTCCTCTTCCTGCTAATGCTGCTGTAGATGATTTAGATATAGTTATAGGCAAACGCAAAATTCAAGGCCAAATAAAAGAGCGTGAAGAGGCTCGCCAAAGCTATGAAATAGCTAAATCGGCAGGTATCAAAGCAGCACTTCTTGAGCAGCAACGTCCTAATATTTTTACTTCTGCTGTAGCCAACATTGAACCCAATAGCCAAATTGTAGTCAAAATTCATTATACAGAGCGAATTGCTTATGATGACGGGACTTTTAGACTAGCTTTTCCTATGGTTGTTGCTCCTCGCTATATTCCTGCGGGTATGGAAATAAAAGACGGAAAAATAAAAAAAGTACATGGTGGGCGTTTTATTCCTGTACCTGATAAAGACAAAACTGTTGTGCCAGATGCAGATAAAATTACACCTCCAAACCTACCCGCAAATATCAGACCTGGAAATATTTCACTTTCTGTAGAACTTCAAGCAGGCTTTCCTATTAAAAAATTACAATCAATGGCACATGAAATTAAGTCGGATAAAATTGCACCTTCTCATTATCGAGTGCAGCTAAATCGGCAAGATGAAATACCTAATCGGGATTTTGTTTTAGAGTATAGAATTGCAGGCGAACAACCAGAAGCAGCCGTAATGCTAGCAACTGATCAAAAAGGCGAAGGCTATTTTTTAATGATGGCTGCACCGCCTTCAGACTTTCAAACTAAAGATCTAGTAGCTAAGGAAATGATCTTTATCGTTGATACTTCAGGCTCAATGCAAGGAATCAAAATAGAACAAGCTAAAAATGCAATGCGTAGCTGTTTACGCGGGCTAAACCCTCAAGATGATTTTAATATCATTCGGTTTTCTAGCGGGTTTCAACCGCTTTGGCCTAAGTCACTATCTGTTACTCAAAGTAACATCAATCAAGCAGACCAATTTGTTAATAATTTTCGTGCTGAAGGTGGAACGGAAATGCTTAATCCGCTAATGCACGCCCTACAAAACAATAAAGCTATGCCAGGACAACCAGCAAAAGCTCGCGTTATTGTTTTTATTACTGATGGTCAAATTGGCAACGAAGCCCAGCTTTTACAAGCAGTTAAACAAAATCTTGGGCAAACAAAAATTTTTACTTTTGGTATTGATAGTGCGGTCAATGAATATTTCTTAAGAAAACTAGCTGAAATCGGTGCTGGTACAGCAGAATTTTTACTTCCTACACAACAAAACTTTGAAACAGTTATTAATAAGTTTCAATCTCGTATCTCTGCGCCAATGTTAACTAATATTGCTATTGATTGGGGACAAATGGAAGTAAGCGATTTTTACCCAAACCCAGTACCAGACCTTTATGTTAATCAGCCAGTTTTTATAACAGGGAAAATCAAAGCTACAGGAAATAGAGAACAAGTATTTATTAAAGCTTTAAGTGCTGTTGGACTTAGCACTTTGCCAGTTTTAATTGATACATCTAGCAGCAATATACGTTTACAAGCAATTTCTGCACTTTGGGCTAGAGGCAAAGTTGACCGTTTAAGTAATGATTTAATTGAGACACCAAATAACCAAAATATTAAGCAAGAAATTACCCAGCTAGGGCTAAAACATAAACTTGTAACACAATTTACTTCCTTTATTGCTTTAGAGGAAAAAAATATTGTTCCTAAAGAAGGCGGCAAGCCTCAAACAATTTTAGTTCCAGTTCCAGTTCCAGCAGATTGGCAAATAGCACAAGATCAAGATGATGAAAGCGAACTTGAAAAAGCTCGTCGAGATAGAGCAATGTCAAGCCTTGGTGCTTTTGGAAATTCTTCATTTGGTGCATCTGGAGGAGCAAGACCAGGAAATGCTGTTCCTAGAATGGCTGAAAAGAGAAAAGTGCAGCCTGCTCCACCATCACAACCAACACCACTAAGAAAAAATACAATTGTAGGAGCAACAGGAGTATCCAAACCTGCATCACCGGGAAATATGGCTGGTATAAGTGCAGATCAAATAGCTAAGGCTGAACCAAATGCTAGACCTGCTGAAATGCCAGCAGATCTAAAGACAGGTGCTAAAAAAGATAATGCTGCCAGTGTTGATAAACTTGGAAAAGCTACTGAAAGAGAAATTGATTTAAGTCGTGCAGAATCTAAAAATAGTGCTAAGGAAGAAGCTTTAGCAGATGCTACTATAGCTTTAGATGAAGTAGAACGCTACCTTGGCAGAAATCAAGCTGTAAGTGGTGCTTGGGCCGATGCTGATCAAAATGTTTTACGTACTACGGCTATGTCAACTTTAGCGTTTGTAATTAATGGAAACACTGCAAGAAAAGGTAATTATCAACCTCAACTACGTCGTTCAATTGAACTTCTAACAGCTAGTATTGATGCTAATGGAGTTTTAAGAAATAAAAATGGTGATGTGGCTGATACTCAAACCATAGCAATCACACTTTGGGCAATGAGTGAAATTATTGCAGATTCACCAAGCGCAAATGTCAGTAAAGCAGCAGAAAAACTACTGGCTAATCTCTTAAAACTACGTGGTAAAGATGGTTTATGGCTTGTTCAAGAAGGCGGCAAAGCTGACTTAAATGCAACAGCTTGGGCAATCTTAGCACTAGAAAGCGCGAAGAAAGCAAACCTAAGTTTTGATCAAAGCCTGATTAGCAGCGGACAAGAAGCTTTAGCAAAAGGCGGAACTAGCAAAATTATTCTAGCTAATTTGGTTAAAGAGCTTAATTTGACGGCTTCTCAACCAATTGCACAAGCAGCAGCACGCTACTTGCTACTTTCTCAAAAATAAGGTAACTAAAAAGTAGTTAAAAAATTTAAAATAAAACAAATGCCCCTAGCCTAGTTTGGAAGGGGCATTTGCTTTTATTTTAAGGCCAAGTTTAGTAGCTTAAGTAGCCAACTAAAAGTTTGTTGCACTACTTGTTTAGCATCTTTAGAAAAGGAAATAGAAGGCAATGAGTAATAAAGAGAAAGATTTGTCGGATTTAATTTTAAGAGCAAATAAAGTAACAGATGAAACTCTAACGATCTTTGGAAAACTAGCACCACAACAACTTAATTGGAAGCCAGACATAAACCAATGGAGTATTGCACAATGTTTTGAGCATTTAAGAACAGCTAATAAAGCTTATTTCCCTACTTTGAAAAAAGTTTTGAATGGAGAGAAAAAAAACACTTTTTGGGAAAGCATGCCATTACTCCCCATGTTTTTTGGAAAAATGCTAATTAAATCAGTTGCTCCTGAATCAAAATCTAAATTGAAAGCTCCAAAGGTCTTTTATCCATCAAACAGCAACATTGAAGGGGATATTATCCATAGATTTGTTGAGCAGCAAAACCAAATGGTTAAATGTATAAAGGCTACTGAAAGTTTAGATTTAGATAAGATAATAATCTCATCTCCTATCACTAATCTAATTACTTATAGCTTAATGGATGCTTACAGGGTCATTGTTAATCATGAAGAAAGACATTTTCTTCAAGCAAAAAGGGTTTTTCATTCAAATGGCTTTCCTACTTAACTTTCAGATAAACAAAAATCCCAAACTAAGTTTAAGAAATTAAAAAATATTTTAACTAGAGAAAACTTATTAGATAAAGTGTCCTTATTAGACTTCCTTGCAATAAAGAGTTACAAAAATTTGGCTGTTAATGTAATAATGTTAAGCAGTTAGAAACAAACTTAACATTATGAGTAAAACAGCGGAAAATCCAGAACAACAAAATATTCCTGTTGATGAAGCTACTAAGTTTTTTCTAGGTGCCCGTTCAGCCTTAAAAATCGGTGATATGGGTGCTGCTGAAAGGTTGCTTCGTCGTGCTTTGGATCTATCACCAAAAAATTACTTATATATGTTAGCTTTAGCTCGGTTGCTGGTTCAAATGGACAAAAACCAGGCTGAAGCAGAAAAGCTTTTACTTGATTCTAGCGAAGTAGATGTTAATGCTGTAGAACCTAGACTAATACTTTCTGCTGTTTATGAGAAGCAAGGACAAAAACAAATTACCGTTGCTATTCTAAAAAGTGTAATTAACCTTGACCCAACTAATTTTGTTGCTCGCCGTAAATTGACCCAACTTAATAGCGAGTTTCCCTTAGAAATAGAAAAACATCCCTTTAGAGACGAAGTTCTAGCTCAATGTTCTTTAGTGGCAGAAGATTTAATTGCTCTAACAATAGAACCTTCGCCATTAGAAAATAAAGTTGTTTCAGAAGTAAGCCAAGAGGAAGAAAGTTTCTCTGTTGTTGATTCAGTTCCAATAAAAATAGACACTACCCCATTTGTTGACCAAGATTTGCTAGATGAAGAAGATAGTGATTTTGGTAGAATTACAGCAGAAATTTTAGCTGCTGATATGCCAGAATCCTTAATGCAGGAACCAGAAATAGATGATCCTCAAATATTACCAACTGAAGGAAGCGTTTTTGATTCTCCTGATCCTGCAATTACAACAAATAATGATGTTTGGAGTAGCTCAAAAGAAGAAACCGTTGTAGAAGTTTTAAGATTAGAACCAGATAAACTTATTATTATTATTCGCCGATTTTTCTACGCAGTTAAAGATCAACTAGGTAGAGAAAATGCTTTTTTACTACTTACCCGATCAAAACAACAAATAGAAGCAATTTATCCAGAATTAGACTATTTTGAACTTCAAGAAGATTATAAGATTATAGAATTTGTATCTAATGAAGATACAGTTGGCAAACGTACATTAGAAGCTATTGCTACCTGGATGTATCTGTATATGATTTTACTAAAAGAAACTTCTATACTTAGAGAAGAAGCTAGAGAAAAAGCTTTAGAGCAGGCTTTAATAGTTAGAGAAGAGGTTATAGAAGAAAAATTCTTCCAACAATATTTTAGTAATATTCAAATTTAACATATCAATAAAAACTGAAATTAAGGTTGTAAAAATTTTATGGATTTTGACAAAGTTAAAAAAGTAGCTACACGTAGCTTAAAGCTTTTAACATTGGTTTTAGTTTTAGCAGCAATGTATGTTTGTTTTATACCTCCTTTTGGTCAATTGCCTCGTGCAGATAACTTTGGAGTAATAAAAGTTGAGCCATCAGAAAACGCATTTACAGATTATGATCTAGCCGTAAAAGCCCTAGAAGAAAGCAAAAAAAACTTTCCAAGGTTTAATAATCTTCCACATGACAAACTTATAAAAGGACTTGAGCCACTAAATGAGGAAAGTCACCAATGGTTAGATCTAAATAAAAAAACTATAACACATTTGTTAGAAGGGGCTAAAAAATCAAAATTTCAATTTTATAATCGTGTTCCAATTTTTTCTGATGGGACAATTAATTTTGTTTCTGCAAGAGAATTATTTAATTTAGCTAATTTACAGACAAGAGCATTAATTGAAGAAGGAAAATTAGAACAAGCTGCGGAGATAGCTTTAGCTGCTTATAAAATGGCAAGTTATCTTAATACTGACCCTAATAGTGGGCTACTTTTCCCTTTAGTTTCAGAAGTTTGCCGTGACATTATGGCTAAGGTTTTATTTGATTTGATAGCCCAAGATAACCTTAAATCAGATACATTAATTATTATTGCTAAAGAAATACAAGATGCTGATAGTAAAGTAGGTAGACCTTACGAAGTAATGTTAAGAGAGTGGCGAATTGCTCAAATTAGTTTAGATAATACATTAGTTGGAGAAGTAGAAGAAAAAAGAGACGAATACTTAAAAAAATACTTAAAAGCTAATTATTTGCCATATGGCTTAAAGCAACGTTTATATAAACACTTAATGGAAAAAATTCAAATGAATATCTTTTTATTAAGTGTTCCTCTAAAACAATGGGATTTTGCATCAACAAAAGCAGCAGAAAAACTTTCTGATAAACTATCAGAATCTATTATTGATAGTTTTTTAAGAGATATTGTTCAGTCTCATTCCCGTTCAACAATGCGAATGCTTTATATGGGGCAAGCTTCGGGTGCTGCTCTAAGAGCATTGGCTATTTGTGAGGCTTATAAAAAAATTAATGGCCGATTTCCTTCTAGCCTTGAACAAGCTTTTGAGCAACTGAGAGAGAAAGCAGATTTAAGAACACCTATAGACCCAATTACAAGAAAGGTTATAAAGTATCGATTAGAAGATGAAAAGCCTGTTATTTGGCTGCTTGGTACAGATGGTCAAGATGATGGTGGTATAAATAATTACACAAAAAATCAAGCAAATATGTATCCCGAAGGTCAAGACTTAATCTTTTTCTATAAAGAAAAACCTGCTTGGTTAAACTAAATGCTAGGATGTTTTTGCAGAAAATACCTATATCAAAACTTAAAGAAGTAGCATTTGTGTTTCTTAAACTTGGAACATTGGGTTTTGGTGGGCCTGCTGCCCATATTGCGATGATGAAAGAAGAAATTGTGGAGCGTCGCAAATGGCTAACAGAAGAAAAATTCTTGGATTTAATTGGAGCGACTAACCTTATACCTGGCCCAAATTCAACAGAAATGGCTATCCACCTAGGCCATCTTAGAGCGGGCTGGACAGGGCTTTTACTTGCAGGCGTTTGTTTTATTTTACCAGCCGCAATTATTGTTCTGTCTATAGCATGGTTATATGTTCGCTTTGGTAAATTAATTGAGGCTACAGGCTTACTTTATGGTGTAAAACCTGTAATTATTGCTGTAGTTTTACAAGCTCTTTGGGGACTTGGACGAACTGCTATAAAAAATAAACTTTTAGCTTTTTTTGGTTTGATCTCGCTAACCTGTGCTTTTGTTTCTATTAATGAATTACTGATTTTATTTGGTGCTGGCTTTTTGGCATTAGTTTTTCATTGGGCAAAAAACTTTAATCATAAAAAACTATCTTTTCTAAATTTAACTACAAGTTTATTTATTTTGCCGGCTTTAAGAGCAACAGAAACACAAACTTCAAATTTTGGGTTATGGCCGCTGTTTCTTTTTTTTCTTAAAGTCGGTTCTGTACTTTTTGGTAGTGGCTATGTTTTACTAGCTTTTTTACGTAATGACTTAGTTATAGCAAAAGGTTGGCTTACAGAAACGCAACTAATTGATGCAATTACAGTTGGTCAAATAACTCCAGGGCCTGTTTTTACCACAGCAACCTTTATTGGTTATGTGTTAGGCGGCTTTTGGGGTGGAATAGTTGCAACAGTAGGGATATTTTTACCAGCTTTTATCTTTGTTGCTATTAGTAGTTTTTTAATTCCTTACCTACGTAAATCATCTGCTGCTGGAGCATTTCTTGACGCGATAAATGTTGCATCTCTTGCATTAATGGCCGCTGTTACTTGGCAACTAGGCAAAACAACAATTATTGATTTAACAACTATTTTACTATGTCTATTTAGTGCTGTTTTACTAATAAAATTTCGTGTTAATTCAGCCTGGCTTGTGTTTGGAGGGGCAATAGTTGGAATTATCTTTAACTGGTGAAAATAATGAGGAGAATAATAAAATGAATGGTATCAATAAATTAACTATTATAGCTTTAATTTTAGCTTTTACTGCTTTTGTCTTGTCTCTTTCAAACTCTTTACAAACTTCTACTTCTGTTCATGCTCAAGGTGCAACAACGCAATGGCTTAAAGGGACTGAGGAAGAAAAATTTATACAAATTGAAAAACATCTTCGTGGATTTGATCATGCAATGGCAGAAATTTCTTATAGATATGGGGAACTTTATTTTGCAGGCTCAAAGAAAAATTGGGATTATGCTAAATACCAAGCCGAGAAAATAGATTTAATTATGAAACTAGGGCTAGAACGTCGCCCAAAACGCTCTGAATCCTCCCAACCTTTTATTAATGAAGCAATTCCAAACCTACAAAAAGCAATTGCTACGGCTAATCAAAAACAATTTTTTGCTGAAATGGAGCGTTTTCATAATGCTTGCGTAGCTTGTCATCGTGCAGAAAATGTTTTGTATTATCGTGATTCTGTAGAAAGAATTCGTCAACAAGGACTACAAAGCTTAAGAACTAGAAAATCTAAAAAATAAGCTATTTTATCTGTGTTTTTACATAAAGTTAAAAGCTGAATCATCATAAATAGTTCTAAGAAATCCTGGACGTAAAGCAGTAGGTTTTACACCTTTTGCAATGTCTCTAAAACGTAGCAGGTGTATTTGTCGCCAAGCAAACGTGCCTGCTATTGTATCAGCATAAAACATCCCTTTTGGAGTTAGTTTTATTTCTTCTGTGCCTATTTCAATCAATCCTTTTTCAGCTAGACTTGTAAATTCAAATGGAAAATCATCAAATGGATCTTGATTAAATATAGCTTTGTAATCTTTTCTATTAAGCCCTAAAAGAACTACTTTTCTTGTTAAATAAAGTATTTTCATATCCCTTATTTGATAAACAAAGCTTTTACTTGCAGATGGATTTCTATTAATAAGCTCTGAATATTCTGTTGAGCTTTCTGGATTAAGTAGTTTAAGCGCGTGATGGAATTTTTTATCAGAAATTAATGTGATAGCCGAAGGCCCAAAACCTAAGAGATCATACTTTTCTGGTCTATAACCATAATCTTCATAAACAAAGCGACAAGCTCCATGTCTAATGTCTGACTTTTCAAAGTTAGTTAATGAATTTTGCAAATAGCCTTTTGAAAGCAAGTATTCACGTAGCTTAAGCCAATTAGAAGCCGACTTTGTATTATTTGGGAGTTCTAAGAGTAATTGATCATCTAGTGACCATTCTGTTCCTAAACCTTCAAACATTACAAGGTGATACAAACATATTTGATCAAAGCCTATGTCTATGGCGTGGTCAATATCTGCTTTCATTTCTGCTAAAGACTGCCCTGGAAGGTTGAAAAGAAGGTCACAAGAAACAATGTAGTTAAGTTTATGGGCAGACTTTACAACTTCATTTATTTTATTTTTATCACCAAAAGCACCTCGTCCCATACGCTTTATTTGTGCGGTGTTAAAGGTTTGAACGCCCATACTTATTCTTAGCTGTCTTACGGGCATTTCTTCTTTTAATACTTCTAAAATAGTAGGTTTATGAGTAATAAAATATATGGGAACGCCTTCTAAAGTTACTTCTGCTTGGCTAAGATCTATGTGGTTGTTAAGAGTTTGGCATAAATCTCTAAACAAATTAGGCGGGGTTAAATTGGCAGTCCCTCCACCAAAATATAATGCTTCAACATCAATGTTAAGAAAAGGGTTTTGGTCAAAAAAGAAATCTATTTCTTTAATTACATCTTTAACAATATGGTCTACTTTTGTGTTTGTATAAATTTCATGTGGAAAAGTACAAAAACCACATCCTTTAACACTTGGATTACAAAACGGATGAGGCAACACACCAACAATAAATTTTCTATTAAGCTCTGAAAGCAAATTTAGTTGGAATTGTTCAAGATCTGCTCTGTTTTCCAAATGTGTTTGCTTCATAAGCGGAGACATTGGATAACCATGCAAAAGACGATGGCGTTGAGGGCGTTTCATACGTCTGTTTATCTCATTATTTACTGAATCTGTAAGCCATAATGAAAATAAATAATTTAGAAATTCTAAGTTATCCTTGTTATTAATACTCTCATCAAAAAACATTCTTGCTGAACCAACAATAGAAATTGTTCCCTTGCCTCTCTCAAGACGCAAAAAGACATATTTATCACCTAAAAATGTTTGATAATCACAACCAAAAATTTCTTTATAGTCAAAGTTTATCCAACGGGTTGTACCCTCTATTGCTACAGCATAATCTGGTACTTTTAGAGAATGTGTAATTTTTAAAGAATCATCATTTTTATCTATAGATTGACTTAAAAGTTCTTTATAGCTTTCTTTTATGGATAATGTGCAACCAACTTGATAAGATATGCTACTTTTATGATTAAGTAATTTTGTAGTGTCAATTTCTACTTGAGGATTAAATAAAATGTTTTGTGGAAGACCGTCTACAGGAAAAAGACCTGGAGTTAAATTATATCCGTTGGTTGTTTCTACTATGCCAAGGCAACTGTTATCAACTTGAATGCTTTTGGTAATTTCTCCAAAAGGTAGGCTTGGTAAATCATAACCATGAGGTACTTGATCACCTCCCATTGTTGAAAGTAAAAGCAAGTTTCCGCCCTGTTCAACCCAGCCTTGTAATACAGTTGATTCGTCTTCTGTAAAACTGTTTATAGGAACACCTATAAGAATTGCACTAAATGGAATAATTTTTTCCCATGATAATTCTTCATCTATTAACTCTGTCCGATAACCTTGAGCGCGTAAAAGATCAAAGAAAATAGTAAAATCACTGTTGTTTGGAACAACATATTCAAAATGACTTCCAGTTATTGCTATTAAATTTTTCTTTTTGCCTTGCATAACTTAGCTTTTGCTACTTGCTTAAAAGAGATTTCCTGTTTTTGAAAAGACTTAGGTTTAGTCTAAGAAGTTGGATTTTAATCTGGTAAATACTTGCTTAATGTGCGATTAACAGCACTAAAAACAGCCTTTACAGGTGTGTGCATTATGGGTAGGGAAACTAAATTGCTACCAGAAATATATTTATCTTTATTATTTTCAGTAACCTTAATTACTACAATAAAAATTCCCATCTCTGTTTTATGTGAATAGGTTTGCCCAGCATCAGCTAAAGATAACTTTACACTGCTAGGAAGTAGATAATTAATAGCTTTTACTGTTGCCACTGCCATAGATTCAAAATTATTATCTTCAGAATGAGAAATAACTTCACCAGTAAAAACTTGCTCATGAAAACTGATTGTAACTTTTAAGTGCCAACGGTTGTCGGGTAAGGCTATACAATCAGCACCTCTAAGTTTAAGGCGTTCTAAATTAGCCATAGATTTGGGCCATCCTTATTAAGTAAAAATTATAGGGCGTATTATTTAAGCTATTTTAAGCCTAATAGAAACCTAAAGCACGAAATTTTATTTCATTTAAGAAATAATCATATAAAGTTAGATCCTCATGCGATCTATCATACCCAACTAACTCTACATAAGCCCGTCCTGTGGTAGGTTTACCTGAAAAAGTGCCATTAACCGTATTTGCACCTTCCCAGTAAACAACCATTGTTGATCCTCGTGTGTCTAGTTCTTGGCAACGTAAAACAGGATCAATATTTAATTCAGCTTCTAGTGCTGGGATACGTAATTGCCAACCACTAGGATAAGTTGTATTAGTAATAGGACTAGTCCATTCACCAGTTGGGATAATAGAAAATTCATCTAAGCCAAAACGTCTTGTTAGGCCTTCTGCATCAATTAATGTTGCTTCAGAATAGCGGGTAGGTTTTCCATCCATTCCACGAATAATAAAAGCCATAATTTCTTGATTATTATCAAGTTGTAGTGCAAACCAGTCCCAACCTTGGACTTTTTCTTTCATTGTCCAAGTTCCAAATTCATGATCCATCCAGGCTGAACCTGTTACAGAGTAATGCTTTTCTCCAATAAATAACTCTCCATTAGCTTCAAATCGTGTGTAGGAAAGATAATAAGATGCCTCACCTGCATCTTTATAACTTAAACCATCTTCACCTTGTTTAATTATGGGTTTGGTTGGCTTAAGCACTAATTCTAGTTGTGTTTTATTCATAGTAGCAGTAAGGATATGATGACCATTTACCTCACGAACTCGCCAATTATCTAACCAAACGTTATGGCAGTCTGTAGATGCTCCAGCAGGTCTACTTCCATCAAGCGATCGACGATGAGCATAACGAAATTGTTTTGCATTAATGTCTGTAATTGCAAAATGAGCATAATAACTTATAGGAGTAAGTACACGCATAGGGATAATTTTGCCTAAGCGATCCAAAGCTGTCTGACGCTTAAAAAAAACCAGTTCAAAACCAAATTGAGCATCTCCACTTTGTAAGTGTCCTGTGTAATACCACCATTCTGTTTGTACATCATCATGTGCAAAGGTGTCACGAGGTAGTTCAACACTGCGATCAGGATGCGCTTTTGATAAGGCTTCGGCTGGGCCAAAAATTACTTCTACCACACTATCAACAACTTGCGTGGCTGCCTTTTCTAAATCTTCTAAGATTTTGTCTAACACAGTCTTAACTCCTTAATGGAAAATTAGGGCTATTTTATTCCCTTTTCTTACTTCAAGAAATAGCTAAACCAGAATGTTTAAGAATTTTCGGAAAAAAGAAAAATTTTCTCCAATTTTCTGCGAACTTTTATTTTCAAGTCTCGTTAACGGTGTTAACTTTCTTGTGGATGTTAATTCAAAAAATATAATTTAATAAATCAACTTTGTTAACTTAGGTTAGATTAAGGGAGGATGTATGAAAAAATTTGCTAGCTTGGTAATGGCTTTGGTAGTAACAGTTTTATTTTCCGCTAATTTAGCTTTAGCTGAAATTAAAGAGAAAAAAGTAGATTTTAATAGAGATGTAGTAGTTAATGGAACTGTAGTAAAAAAAGGTAAATATACAGTTAAGTTTGATGATCAAACAAATGAAATGACTATTTTGAAGGGTGATAAAGTAATAGCTAAATCTAATGCTCGCAAAGGCTTACGCAATGTTAAAGCTGCGACAACAGAAATAATGGTAGTTAGAAAAGATAATGATAGTATTTTGAAAGGAATTATTTTAGAAGGGGATCAAGAAACTATCCTACTAAGCAATGATACTGTAAATACTTCTCCTCAATAAAATAAAATAGAGTGCATTTTTTTAAGGGCAAACGAGGGGAATTGATAGGCTGATAGGTAAGAAAAACTATCAGCCTTTTTTATTTGTTGTATAAAGTAATTTTGCTAATAGGAAAAATGATTTTTTGCTTTAAGAATCTTGCTTGCGTGTGTTTGAGCTTACTGTTAAGATAGCCTTCTTGTTAGATACCTTATTTTAAAGATCAACTATTTTAAGTAAACCAAATATATTCAACAATTTAGGAGGAAAGTCATGTCTGCTTCTGGTAAAGACGGGCAAAAAGCGGCAGAGCCTCAACGCGCAAACCTACAGGGGGCAAATCTACAAAGAGTTAATCTAAGTAATGCCAAACTCAATGGTGCTAGCTTTGTTGGTGCAAATTTAAGCGGTGCAACACTAATGAAAACTGAGCTAGTAGGAGCAAATTTACAAAGAGCTAATCTTTCTGGTGCAAATCTTAGCGAAAGTAATTTAACAGGTGCAAATTTACAAGCTATTAATTTAACAGGCGCAACCCTGGCAAAAGCTAATTTAAGCAAAGCAAATCTACAAAATGCTGAACTAAGCGGTTGCAATTTAAGTGAATCAAATTTAATAGAATCAAATTTAATAGAAGCAAACCTGACAGAAGCAAAACTAGTAAAAGTTAATATTCAAGCTGCTACTTTAAGTAGAGCTAATTTGACTAAAGCACATATGGCAGAAACAAATCTAAAAGGTGCTGATATGTCAGAAATTAACGCTAGTGAAACAGAATTTAGCCGAGCTAATCTTTCACAAGCCAATTTACTTAAAGCAAACTTAGAAAATGCTAAATTATCAGGAACAAAGTTTAACCAAGCTGTTTTATCAGAAGTTAATATGAAAATGGCTGAGGCTGATCAAGCCATTTTTGAAGGGGCAGATCTAACAGGTGCTAATCTAACTGAATTAAAAGCTAATCAAGCTAATTTTCAAGGGGCTAAATTAAGTAGTGCCAAATTAACCAAAGCACATCTGGCAGGAGCTACACTTCAATTAGCAGACTTAAAAAATGCTCATCTAATAGGAGCAAATTTAGCAGGAGCAAATTTAAGTGATGCTGTTTTAGAAGAAGCAGATCTTAAAGAAGCAAGCTTAAAATCTGCTGTTTTGCTAGGAACAAATCTTTCTAAGGCAAATTTATCTCATAGTAATCTTAGCGAAGCAAATCTAAGAGGAGTTATTGCACAAGGAGCAGATCTTTCACACGCCCATTTAACAAAAGCTGATCTAACAGGCGCAGACTTAAGCACGAGCCAAGCAGAACAAGCAGATTTTTCACACACTAGGTTAGATAACATTAATTTAACTGGTGCTAACTTAAAATCCGCTAACATTCAACATGCTTCTTTGCTACAAGCAAATCTTTCAGATGCAAATCTTTCACAAGCAAATTTAACAGGTTCAAATCTTTCACAAGCAAATTTAAGCAAAGCAAATCTTTCACATACAAACTTTGGAGGTGCAACTCTAGCAAAAGCAAATTTAAGTGAAGCAGTTTTGCAAGAAGCTAATCTATCAGGTGCAAATTTAGCTGAAGCAGATTTGTCAGGTGCAGATCTATCAGGTGCAGACCTTGCAACCCTGTTTATGGCTATGAGTGGGGTTTCAATTGCTTTTGAAGCAGAACCAACACCAGAACCAGTTGAAGAACTTGTTACTGAAGTGGCTACACCAATTGCAGAAACAGTTAACACCCCAGAACCAGCTATAGCTGAAGAAGAGACCTCTCCAGTTGCTGAAACAACTTCTACACCAATAGAAGAAGCCAAAACAGAAACTCTTTCAGAAGAAATATCTATAAGCTCAGAACCTGTTGCAGAAGTTGCTGGAGGCTCAGAACCTGTAGCTGAAGAACAAACTTCCACCGGGCCATCAACCTTATCTGATATGCCAGCCGTAATAGTTGATGAAACTGTTGCTAGTGCAGTCCAAGTGCCAGAATCTTTACCAGAATCTTTACCAGAAATGTTAGAAATGCCAGATTTGCCAGAAATGTCTCAACCCGATAGTAGCAATGAGCCAGAACAAACAAATGAAGTTACAAGTGATGAAGAAGCAGATCAAAAGCCAATGTTTGAGGCTACAATAGCACTAACAAAAGACAAAATCGGTGTAGGTGTTCCATTAATGCTTGAACGCTCAGACACAATCCCTCTAAAACCAGAAGCTATTGGTACTAGCTCCTTAGCGGATATTTTAGGCTTAAATGAGGAAATGCAAGGACTTCCTTCTCCAGAACAAATAGAGGTAGCAAAAAGACCTGTTGCACCTCCACCACCAAAAATAACTCCTTTGCCCAACCCAGCTAAAGAAGAAAAAAACCAACCTCAACGCATGACAACAACTAATCCAAAACCAGTTAAACTTCCTCCAGAAACTGAGGAAAGAAAGAAAGCTCGTCATACTGCACGAGGTCTTGTTTCTCAAATGTTTGCTTCTAATCGTAAAGTCGTCCAAGATGCTTTACGTAAGGGAACATTTTATGAATCACTAAAGGAGCAATTAGCTAGTGCTAGAAAAGAGTATGAACGCCAAATTTCTCGCCAAGTACGCGAAGAATTTGACTATTTCCAACTTGAACTAGATGTCAGAATCCAGGCTATGAAGAAAGAAATTAACTAAATTTAATTTTCCTAAAAATTCCTTAATGCCTAGTTTTACTAGGCATTTTTTGTTTAATTACCCATAAACTTATTAAAATAATAACTATAACTAATACTATCCCCCATAAATAATTAGTTATAGATGATTTGCTAGTTGCTTGATTTACACTAATTTCAATAGGGATTTTTTCAGCAATGATAATATTAGGAATAATTACCTGTGTATTTAGGCCAGGTTTTGACATTAGTAGAGTTAGTTTATAACGTCCTGCTTTAGGAAAACTTACTTCTGCTAAATAATTACCTGCTGCTTCTGTTGCTAATGCGTTGCTAAATAAAGGTTTTATCTGTTCTGATGGATCTTGTTTTTCTAAAACAAGGTTAAAAACTGCTGTAATGTTTACACCAGTAATAGGTTGGTTATTTGCTAAATCTGTTAACAGTATTTCCATTAAAAGACGTTCTTTAGGCAACTGACTAGGATATTTAACAACAACTTTTAGATTACTGCTTTTTGCCCCTCTAACATTTAACTTTCCTTTAGGGGCAATTTCTGTATTTGTTATGTTATCTGCTTCGTCATGAGCTAAAACACTAAGTGAAGTTAAGTAGCTACTTAGACTTATCAAAAGCGTTAGTAGTAACATGCAGATTGGCTTGGAAAAAATAATTTTTGAGGGCATAATAACCTGTCTATTTGGCTTTAGCTAAAAAGCTAACAATCTGCCTAAAATTCTAGCTTTTAATTTAACTTAAATTAAGGGAATTTAGCATAATGACTAGTTTATTTACTGGCAAGTAGAAATGTATTGATATATGGAGAAGAAGTAAGTGAGTACAGAACAAAGAAAACTTTGGGAAAAAGAAACACATGAAAATAAAGTAGAATCCTTTTATGGCTGGGGCGTAGACAATTTTGGAGATTTCCATAATGGTTATCTAAACTTTGGATTATGGGAAAGCGGCCTAAAAACCTATTTAGAAGCAGCAGAAAATATGGTTCATCGTATTGCTACAATTGCAGGTGTTAACCAAAATAGCCATTTGTTAGATGTAGGTTTTGGTATGGGAACACAAGATGTTTATATTTTAGAAAAATTTAGCCCACGCAAAATAGATGGTTTAGATGTTACTTGGAAACACGTTGAATTAGCTCGTAGACGTGCAGAAAGATTTAAATGTGGCGATCGAGTAGAGTTTCATCATGGCACAGCAACAAAAATTCCTTTTCCTGATGGCTATTTTACTAATGTAATGAGTATTGAAGCACCTGAACATTTTGACACTCGCCAAATGTTTTTTGAAGAATCCTATCGTGTGCTTAAACCAGGTGGTGTTATTGGAATAGCTGATTATACGCTAAAACGCGAGCCAAGAAATTTTATCGAAAAAGCTGTACTAGGTGCGGTTGTTTCTCTATGGAAAGTTCCTCAAGATAATGTTTACTCTACAGAAACTTACCGACAACGCTTAGCTAAAGTTGGATATAAAAATATTGATATTCAAGAGGTAGGAGCTTTAACTATACCCGGCTACTACTATGAACAAAAACGCCCAGAAGTTAAGGCAGAACTAGCTAAAATTCGCGGTTTTGTAGCAGGACGACTTGGTTTTATTATTGATATTTTTCTCTTCCAAGCTTATCAATACGGACTTTTAGAATACATACTTGTACATGCAGAAAAGAAATAAATATTAAAAACCAGCTTAAATTGTGTTTTTACTTTAAGCTGGTTTTCCTGACATAGTTATTCTTGTTTTAGTTAATATACTCTTTATGGTTGTGAATAACGGCTACGCTATCTTCCCCCGGGCCATAAAATAGAGGTTCTCCGCAATCAGAACAGTAAGTTTTAGGTAAAATCCCTTCTAAAACTGTTACTTCTGCTTCAATTTCACTAGCTATTGCAACAATTGCTGTAGAAATATCTTCTGGATCATCTAAATCTGGGTTAATTGTCCAAAGATAATGGAAAAATGCTGGTTTGTTTGTGTCGCTATAAAGTGCTAAACGTACCTCTTCTACAGATTCATCTTCTCCATGTAAAGAAAGGAAAATTTGTGGAGTAAATAACTCCTCTCCATTTGTTTCTGTTAGTAATTGAGCTATTGCATTATGTAAATCTATTTGTAATGGTAATATTCTTCCCAAAGAACTGCCTAATCTGGGGATATCCCATAATTCTATTGCAGAAGGATTAACAAATATTCCTGAGGGTAATTCAATGCCATTATGCTCAAATTCTTTTACTAATGCTTTTTCTACCTTCTCCCAAGCTTTTTCTCTTGTTTTTAATGCTTTTTCTGTTAATTCCATCTCTTCAAAATCAAAAAGCTCTTCTTCTAACTCTATAGCGTCTTCCTCAGAGGCTAAAACTACTCCACAAAGAACCCTCATAAGCAAACAATATTGAGGAACATCATCAGAAATTTCTGTTTGAGAGATTACCGATGGCTTTTTATAGTTTTTGGTTAATGGTGATAAATTAGTTGTTGATTGTGAAAAATAGGCTAAATAACCTTGTAAATACTCCATCACAGCAGATTCTTGAAGCCATTCCTCATGGTCAACATGGTAGAGATGAGGATCAAGTAAAATAAAAGGTTTATCATTTAACCCCAAAGCTTTACGAATGATTTTTTCTTCTAATAATTTATTAACTACTTTAGGGATTGTAGCAGGTACTTTAGATAGTTTTTCTTCAGGAATTGGTACTAAAAACGAAATAGCAAAAGGTATTAGCTCAAATTCTTCCATTTTTGCTTTTCCCTTGCTTCCCATAACTGGCAACACAGCCGGATAACGATAACCTACATCTTTTAAGATAAAATCTAATGAATCAAAAGCAGTTTCTGATAAATCTTCATTATTCATTATTTCACGAACTAAAGATTCTTTTTTATTTTCTACCATCCATTGCACTAAATCCCAAAGCTCTAAAGGTAAATCATCGCTTTCATCTTCTATAGTTAAAGCTAATTTATAGATTTTTGCTAAATTTTCTTCTGCTAAATTTTGTTTAACTGCTGTAGGCTTTTTATTATTACCAGGAAACTTTACTACTTTATCTACTTTATCTACTTTATTTATAGATTTATCTGATTTGTTAAGTTTGTTAGCACTATCAATAGTTTGTTTTGATTTTATTAATAATTTTTCTTGTTTTTCATAAAGATTGTTAATCCAATTAGATACAGGTAATTTTCCTGGTTGCTTGGAGATTTCCCAGCTATTTGCAAGCGAATTAGGACTTAGTTTTAGAGCTTTTGCTTTCTTAATCAACTCTTCAGACAATTGGCAAAGCTGTTTTACTTCTGTCCAAGTGTAATTTTTTTTATTCTTTGATTCCATAATAAACTCCCTAGGTGATTATTCTGCCTGCCAAGTATCTCAAAAAATTACATGGATTTAAGGCAACGCTAAAAAATAGATCTAAATTTTAGGTATCTCATAGCAGAAAGCTTTATGCAAGGTTAGTTAGCTACTAATTTGAGGTTAAAAATAAGTATAAAAGCTTAGGTTTTGGTGAATTTAAGATAATAGGCTATCTTAACACTATCAAAGCAAAATCACAGCCTGAAAAATTGGGGTTACTTTTGCCCTAAAATATATATAATAGAAAAGCGAAGTACTAACTAATAATTAAAAACTCTGTAACAAGTTGAAAAATAAGGGATATTCAGTAACCATTGCTGATATTAATTTCTTGTTTGTAGGAGAAAATTAAATTGGATAAGCTACTTGCTCTTTACAAAAGTTCATTAGGCAAAAAATATATTATGGCTATTACTGGTCTAATGGGCTTTGGTTTTGTGCTAATGCACATGCTTGGTAATTTGCAAATTTACCAAGGCCAAGTTAATGGCGTTTATACATTAGATAAATATGCAGAAACCTTAAGATCTTTTGGCCCAATGCTTTATATTGCTCGTATAGGCTTACTAACTATAGTAATAGTACATATTGTTGCTGCTTGGCAGCTAACAGCAATGAGTCATAGAGGCCGACCTGTAAAATACCATAAATGGGTAGCAACAGGCTCAGATTATGCGTCTCGCACTATGCGTGTCAGTGGGCCAATACTTCTACTTTTTATCATTTACCACCTATTAGATTTTACCTTTGGCACTGTTAATCCAGGTTTTCAAGCTGGACATGTTCATGAAAATGTAGTTCGTAGTTTTTCTAATCCTTTTATTTCCATTTTCTATATTGTTGCAATGCTTTCACTTGGAATACATATATATCACGGCTTATGGAGTTTATTTCAAACTCTAGGAGCAAACAACCCTAAGTATGATGGATTAATCCGTGCTTTTGCAGCATCAAGTACTGTCTTAGTTGTGGTTGGAAATATTTCTATTCCCGTCTGTGTAATGTTAAAGGTGGTGAACTAATGAAATTAGATGCCAAAATACCTTCTGGCCCAATTGAAAAGAAATGGGATAAACACCGCTTTGATATGAAGTTGGTTAACCCAGCCAATAAACGAAAATATACTGTAATAGTTGTTGGATCTGGGCTTGCTGGTGGTTCTGCTGCCGCTTCAATGGCTGAACTTGGTTATAATGTTAAATGTTTTTGTTACCAAGATAGCCCACGCCGCGCCCATAGTATTGCTGCTCAAGGTGGAATTAATGCAGCTAAAAACTACCAAAATGATGGCGATAGTATTTATCGCTTGTTTTATGACACGGTTAAAGGTGGAGATTTTCGCGCTCGTGAAGCTAATGTTTACCGTCTAGCTCAAATTAGTGTCAATATCATTGATCAATGTGTTGCTCAAGGTGTTCCTTTTGCTCGTGAATATGGCGGACTATTAGCTAATCGCTCTTTTGGTGGTGCGCAAGTTTCCCGTACTTTCTATGCTCGTGGTCAAACAGGACAACAACTTTTACTAGGTGCTTATCAAGCTCTTTCCCGCCAAATTCATTTAGGGAAAGTAAAAATGTTTCCTCGAACAGAAATGCTAGATGTAGTTTTAATAAATGGTCAAGCACGAGGAATTATTACTAGAGATTTAGTTACAGGCAAAATAGAAGCTCATTATGGAGATGCTGTAGTTTTAGGAACTGGTGGTTATGGTAATGTTTTTTACCTTTCTACTAATGCTAAAAACTCTAATACTACAGCTATTTGGCGAGCCTTTAAGCGGGGTGCTGGGTTTGGCAATCCTTGTTATACACAAATTCACCCTACTTGTATTCCTGTAAGTGGAGATTATCAATCAAAACTTACCCTAATGAGCGAATCGCTTCGTAATGATGGTCGTATCTGGGTGCCAAAACAAAAAGGTGATAAACGTCCTGCACAGCAAATTCCAGAAGATGAGCGGGATTATTATTTAGAAAGAAAATATCCTAGCTTTGGTAATCTTGTTCCTCGTGATGTGGCTTCTCGTGCTGCAAAAGATGCTTGTGATGATGGCCGAGGCGTTGGAGATACTGGTTTAGGGGTTTACCTAGATTTTGGTGATGCAATCAAACGCTCAAGTGAAAATGTGATTCGGGAAAAATATGGAAATCTTTTTGATATGTACCAACGAATTACAGATGAAAATCCTTATAAACAACCTATGCGTATTTATCCTGCTGTCCATTATACCATGGGTGGTTTATGGGTAGATTATAACCTAATGAGTACAATTCCAGGGCTATTTGTAATTGGAGAAGCAAACTTCTCTGATCATGGAGCAAATCGACTTGGAGCTAGTGCTTTAATGCAAGGATTAGCAGATGGCTATTTTGTTATTCCTTACACTATTGGTAACTATTTTGGTACTAACACTTTAGAAAAAGCTGACACATCTCATCCAGCCTTTAAGCAAACTGAAACAGAAGTTTTAGATAGAATTAAAAAGCTACTTTCAATTAAAGGTAAGCGAACTGTAGATTCTATCCATCGTGAACTAGGAAAACTAGTTTGGGATAAATGCGGAATGGCCCGTAATGCTGAAGGGTTAAAAGACGCTCTAGAAAAAGTACCTGCTATCAAAGAAGAATTTTGGAATAATGTTAATGTTGTTGGTAGTGGTGAGGAATTTAACCAATCGTTAGAAAAAGCAGGGCGTGTAGCAGACTTTTTGGAACTTGCAGAGCTAATGTTTATGGACGCTCTAGAACGTGAAGAATCTTGTGGCGGTCATTTCCGTACCGAGTACCAAAGCCCAGAAGGTGAAGCAATGCGTAATGATGAACAGTTTAGCCATGCGGCTGTTTGGGAGTATCAAGGCGACGGCCAAAAACCCCTCCGACATAAAGAAGAACTTTCATTTGAATATGTACATCTTGCACAACGGAGCTATAAATAATGAATCTAGTGCTATATGTTTGGCGACAAAAAAACGCGCAAAGTGCAGGTCAAATGGTGCGTTATGATGCAAAAAATGTTAGTCCAGATATGTCTTTTTTAGAAATGCTGGATGTAGTCAACGAAGAATTAATTGCTAAAGGCGAAGACCCTATAGCTTTTGACCATGATTGTCGGGAAGGTATTTGTGGTTCATGTGGTGTAATGATCAATGGTCAAGCTCATGGGCCAAAGAAAGCTACTACAACTTGTCAACTTCATATGCGTTCATTTAGTGATGGTGCAGAAATTTATATTGAGCCTTGGCGAGCAAAAGCTTTTCCAGTAATAAAAGATTTAGTTGTAGATCGTTCATCTTTTGACAGAATTATTCAATCAGGCGGCTATATCTCTGTTTCAACTGGAAATGCTGCTGATGCTAACGCTCTACCTGTACCAAAAAGTAATGCTGATCGTGCTATGGATGCTGCTGCTTGTATTGGTTGCGGTGCTTGTGTAGCGTCTTGTCCTAATGGTTCAGCTATGTTATTTACTTCTGCTAAAATTGCCCACTTAAACTTACTTCCTCAAGGTCAACCAGAACGAAAAGAAAGAGTATTAAATATGGTTGATACCATGGATGCAGAAGGATTTGGTAGTTGCACTAATCATCGTGAATGTGAGGCTGCTTGTCCAAAAGAAATTGACATAGATTTTATTGCTCGAATGAACCGCGATTATTTTTGGGCTAGCTTAACTTACCAAAAACCAAGTGCGCGTGGTGGTGGTGAGTAAATCTAACAAAATAAATATCTTAAAAAATAACCTCCAACAATAGTTGGGGGTTATTTTTTGTTGTCTTAAAATCAAAAATCTATCAGTAAAACTTAAAAACAATCAACAAAACAATTGGAGGTCAATGATGTCAGAAAATAAGCATGTAGCTGGGGAGCGATCTGCTTCACTATTTGCTAAAGCACAACAACATATACCAGGAGGCGTTAATAGCCCTGTTCGTGCCTTTCGTGCTGTAGGAGGTGGGCCGCTCTTTATTGCTAAAGCTTCTGGAGCAGAAATAACTGATGCCGATGGACGAACATATATTGATTATGTTGGATCCTGGGGGCCAATGATCCTTGGGCATGCTCATCCAGAAGTGGTTGCAGCTATTCAAGATGCTGCAACTCGTGGTACTTCCTACGGCGCACCAACAGAACTTGAAGTTGAATTTGCAGAAGAAATTAAACTAGCTGTCCCATCAATAGAAAAAGTTCGCTTGGTTAGTTCTGGCACAGAAGCAACAATGAGTGCTATCCGTCTAGCACGTGGTTTTACTGGTAGAGATAAAATTGTTAAATTTGTTGGTTGCTATCATGGTCATAGCGATGCACTTTTAGCTAAAGCTGGTTCTGGTATTGCAACTTTTGGACTACCTGATTGCCCCGGAGTACCAGCCGAAACCGTTAAACACACTTTGACCTTACCTTTTAATGATGAAACAGCTTTAGAACTTTTATTTCAAGAAATCGGCTCAGAACTTGCAGCCGTTGTTTTAGAGCCTGTTCCAGGAAATATGGGCTGTGTCCTTCCTAAAGTAGAGTTTTTAGAAAAATTACGCAAATTAACCACTAAATCAGGCACCTTGTTAATTTTTGATGAAGTTATTACAGGTTTTCGCCTAGGTCGTGGCGGCGCACAAGGTCTTTATAATATAAAACCAGACCTAACTTGTTTAGGAAAAATCATTGGTGGAGGCTTGCCAGTAGGGGCTTTTGGAGGACGTTCTGACATAATGGACTTTCTTGCTCCTGTTGGATCAGTCTATCAAGCTGGCACTTTGTCAGGTAATCCTTTAGCTGTTACTGCTGGACTTGCTACATTAAGAATCTTAAAAGATGAGTCAATTTATACAAAATTAGCTGAAAAAACGTCTCAACTAGTTACTTCAACTGTGGATGCAGCAAACGAAGCAGGCGTTCCAGTAACAATTAACAAAATAGGTTCAATTTTTACTTGTTTCTTTACTAAACAGGAAGTAACAGATTGGGACTCAGCTAAAACATCAGACACAGCTAAATTTGGGCGGTTTTTCCGTGAAATGCTAAGAGCAGGCATTTATATGGCACCATCACAATTTGAGGTCGGTTTTGTTGGTGCTGCTCATACAGATGAACACTTAGAACGTACAGCCATAGCAGCAAGAAAAGCTTTTAAGGCAATCTCATGAAAATAGTAAGTACTAATTATAAAGGTAAAATAGTAGTCAATTTTATTATTTTGCTTAGCTTAATAGTTTCTAGCCCCCTAATAGTGCCTGCTTGGTCAGGAAAAGGGCATGTAATTATTACTCGAATGGCAGTTAAATTGTTATTGGACGATTCTAGCATTCCAACGGAATTAAAGAATATTCTTAAAGAAGGCTTAAACGGTGAAAATAAAGTAAATGAACTAAAAACTTATGTTATTAGTGATAATAATGAGCGAGTTTTTGATCACGGCCTAGATAGCTTTTCTGTTCGTCCAGATGATTTAACTGCTACTAAATCACCTGTTCCAGCCTTTAATAGCACTGAACCACTAATGCACTACCTGGATAGCGAATTTTTCCAAACAGATGTTACTCGCCAAAAATTTGCTTTAGATGGCTCAAACAAAATAAAGCCTAGTGATCTGCCGCGAGATCCCAAAGATAAACGCTATCAAGAGGCGGGTTTTATTACTTTTCGCACTGAACAAAGTTATAAAAGCCTTGTGTCTAGTTTTAAGGAAAATTATTCTAATGACCAAGTTTTTCTTTGGATTGGCTATTTATCTCATTATTTATCTGATGCTTACCAACCTTATCATTCAACTGTAGATTATCAAGGCTATGAATGTTTATGTAATCAAGCATTAGAAAAAAAACATAATTTCCATCCAGCTTTAGAAGGTCTACTTTTTAGAGATAAAAATATTGTAGGACAAAAAAATCGTGCAAAATATTGGGAATATTTTTCTAATGAAGTTTCTAAACTTAATACTAGTGAAAAAGCACAACTCCTTGATCCATATTTAGTTACACAAGATGCTTTGCTCTCAGGTTATGATTATCTGCCTATGCTTTGTCGTGCGGCTGATAAAGCATTTAAGGAGCAAAAACTTGATGCTAATGTATGGTTTAACTATCAGGACAAAGTAAATAATCAGGAAACTACAGTTTTACAGCTAAAAGCAGAAAGAATGGCACAGGCAACCATCAAGCTAAAGTTTTTGATCCTACAAGCTTGGCAAGAGGCAAATAAAAAAGTTCCATAAATCGAAGGATTTTCCAAACTTTTTATTTTTGCTATAACTCTTAACTTTGCAGCGACAAGGCAAAATCTGGAGTGCCGCCAAATGGAACTTACGGACACGGAAATTATAGAGCGAACACTCAATGGTGAGCCAGAAGCCTTTAATACGCTGGTTCGGCGGTGGGAGCGTCAAATTTACTCATTAGCGTTTCGGATGCTTGGACGTGATGAAGAGGCTTATGATATTTGCCAAGAAACCTTTTTATCTGCATATCGAAACTTAAGTAAATTTCGGGGTGATTCAAAGTTTTCATCTTGGCTTTATAGAATTGCAATTAATTGTTGTCATAATCGTATACGCTCACGAGGCCATAGTGATATTTCTTTAGACCAACAATTAGAAAATCAAGGATTTGAACCTGTAACAGATACAGAAAATCTAACAGATGGTCTTCAACGTGAACAAATTGCTGAACTAGTAAGACGCGGTTTAGCTGGACTTCCACCAGATATGCGACAAGTAATAGTAATGAAGGAATATCAAGGGCTAAAGTTTCAAGAAATAGCAGAAATTCTTAATATTCCAGTTAGTACAGTAAAAACCAGGCTCTACACAGGGCTAGAACAATTAAAACAGCGTTTAAGCCACTTAAAAAGTATTCTCTAGGATGCGAGGAAATATTATGAACGGCTATAAAAAAGAATGTTCACGTAAAGAAGATTTAATTACTTATCTTTATGGAGAATGCACGCCAAAGGAAGAAAAAGAGTTTAAGCTACATCTACAAGAATGTAGTAGCTGTAAACAAGAAGTTGGTGAACTTGGTATGCTGCGGCAAAATCTACAAGCCTGGAACATGCAAGAAACTCCTAGAGTCGTCTTAGATTTAGCTAATGAACGTCCTCGCGCTCGCTCATTAAAAGAAATTTTACAAGAACTTTCTAGCGTGCTACCTGCATGGTTTAAGTTTGGAACTGGTTTTGCGACGGCTTGCGCTGGTATTTTACTAATGCTAGCTGTTTTTAATACCCAAATTCGCTATGACCAAAATGGTTTTAGTTTCCAAGTTGCTTTATTTAGTAGCCAAACTACAACACAAAGCACTAATACTTCAACAAATGATGAAGTCACCCGCGCTTTAGTAGCAAAAGTTTTAAGTGAAAAAGAAGCAGAACTTAACCAAGCCCTAGAAGCAAAACGCTCACAAATAGAAACAGAACTCAAAAAACAAATAGACACCTTGTCAGGCGAGCTTTCAGAAAAAAGTAATTCTCAACTTTCAAAAGCTTCTTTAGAGCTAAAACGCCAACATCGTGCCGAACTTGAAAAAGCCTTAAATCAATTGCAACGCCAACGTAACCAAGATATTAATACTTTTGAAGATGATCCATTTAATCTTTGGGGCGGAGTTAATGAAAAAGTTTTACAAAAGGCTGTTGAAAATGGCTATGGATCCTATCCATCTGGAAATTAATAATATTTAGAGACAATATCAAAAAATAAAAATAGCCAAGAATTATAGAATCTCTTGGCTATTTTTATTTTGAGCTAATTAATTTGTGGTAACGATTAAGCAGCAAATTAGCTTGTGGCTCTTTGAGATCGCTTGCTAAACGAGTTAATTTTTTGACCTTACTAATATGATCTTTTCCTAGTTTAACCATAACCAAAGCTTTTTCTAAGGCTAATTCATAAGCTGTAGAGTTATCAGCAAAATCTTGAATTAGTCCACAGTCCAAAGCTTGTAAAGCATTGATCCGATCAGCCGTTGCAAATAACTCTGTTGCTTTTTGCATTCCAATTAATTTGGGTAAACGGTAAGTTCCTCCAAAACCTGTAATAATCCCAATATTAGCCCCAGGATGAGCAAATATTGCTTGTTTAGAAGCATAGCGCAAATCACAAGACAAGGCTAAATCTAAACCTCCTCCCATACAATAACCATCTATTGCAGCAATTACTAGTTGAGGAGCGTTACAAATTGTACGAAAAAGGTTTCCACCTAAAAGGGAAAAATCTACTGCTATGTGAGGTGTTAAAGCCAGTAATTCCTTAATGTTAGCTCCTGCGGCAAAGGCTTCTCCTAAACCGCGTAACACGATTAGAGTTGCAATATTATTTTGACTAAGTTGGTTAAATGTTTTTGTAAGTTCTTTTAGAGTTTCAATACTTAATGTATTACGAAGTGCAGCACGATTAAGCGTTACTACAAAGATTCTCTCATCATTGGTAGGTTGTGAAACTAGTAGGTTAGGTTCAATAGGTGTCATTATTCACGGGGTTTCACATTTTCACGTAAGAATTTTACTGCATCATCTGTTGATGCACCAGGTGTAAATATTTCTGATACACCTAATTCTTTAAGCTTAGCAATGTCTTCATCAGGGATAATTCCGCCACCAAAAATTAAAATATCGTCTAAGCCTTTTTCATGAGCTAGTTCAACGATTTTAGGGAATAATGTCATATGTGCGCCAGAAAGAATTGAAATGCCAATAGCATCAACGTCTTCTTGAAGTGCTGCTGTAACAATTTGCTCTGGAGTTTGGCGAAGACCTGTATAAATTACTTCCATTCCTGCATCTCTAAGAGCGCGAGCTACAACCTTAGCACCACGATCATGACCATCTAGGCCAGGTTTAGCAATTAATACACGAATTTTATAATCTGACATTTTTATTTACCTAGTTAATTTTGCTTAATTGCTCGGCTAATATCCATAGCCATAGTTATTTGATCTGTTATTTCTTCAGCCTGGAAAGAAAAGCAAAGCAAAGGAGATTGCATAATTTCTCTTACAGCAGCTTCTCCTATTAAATTCTTAAATTCTGCATGCACTGCATGCCCATTTTCAAAAAAGATAACCCCTTCATCATTAGGGCGGGAACTGGTGGTTAGCTTGCCGCTTAAAGCATGAAATACAACCATTTCAATAAATTGCGGTAAACTAAGTTGCAACAAAGGGTTAGAATTAGGTAGTTGTGTTCCTGAAGATGCTTGTTTATGACGTAGCAAAACATGGTTTACTCTAAGAAGAAGTTCCTGAACCGCAAAAGGCTTGCCTAAATAGTCGTCGGCTCCTACTTTGATACCTGCTAAACGTTCTATATCCTCACGTTTGCCACTAAGAAAGATAAAAGGAATTTCTTTTAATTCAGGATCAAGGCGGACTAATTGACAAAATTCTAAACCACCTATCCCAGGCATCATGACATCGCAAACAATTAAATCAAAATAGCTGTTTTCTTTTAGTAACTTCATTGCAGCAATAGCACCATTTACTTCTGTTACTTCATGTCCGCCTGCTTCTAAAGAAAGTTGTGCTGCTAACCTCACCTCATCTTCATCATCTACTACTAAAATTCTTGACATTAATTATTGCTCCAAGCTAATGATAATATTAACTTTATGTTTCTAGCATACAAAGCCAGTTTGTATGAATTATAAAAATTTCTTAACTAGTTCAAGCCCTTGATGATAGTGTAGGCTAGGATAAAGTGTCAATAAACAAATTCTTCTATTATTAGAAATAAGAATCTCTAAGCTATTAAAATTCAAGAACTTGTAATCACTAAAAAGATAAAATATAACCACAACCTACATATTTCTTCTATACTGCCCACCAACTTCAAATAATGCTTTAGTGATTTGTCCAAGAGAACAATATTTAACGGTTTCCATTAGAGTATTAAATATATTGCCATTTCTAATAGCTGTTTCCTGTAACTCTTTAAGCATTTGCTGGCCTTTTTCACCGCTAGCTTTCCAAAGATTTTCAACTGTACTTATTTGAAATTCCTTTTCTTCTTTAGTACTGCGAATTACTTCTTCAGGAATAATAGTTGGCGAACCTTTACTAGATAAAAAGGTATTTACACCAATTATTGGATATTCTCCAGTGTGTTTTAGTGTTTCATAATAGAGACTTTCTTCCTGTATCTTACTTCGCTGATACATAGTTTCCATTGAACCTAACACGCCGCCACGCTCACTAATTCTATCAAATTCACTTAATACAGCCTCCTCAACTAAATCCGTTAACTCTTCAATAATAAATGAACCTTGCAGAGGGTTCTCATTTTTAGCTAACCCTAGTTCACGATTAATAATCAACTGTATTGCCATAGCACGTCTAACGCTTTCCTCTGTTGGTGTAGTAATAGCTTCATCATAAGCATTTGTATGAAGGCTATTACAATTATCATAAATTGCATAAAGTGCCTGTAAAGTTGTTCGGATGTCGTTAAAATCAATTTCTTGAGCATGTAATGAGCGGCCCGAAGTTTGAATATGATATTTTAACATTTGTGAACGTTCATTAGCATTATACTTATGTTTCATTGCTTTAGCCCAAATACGGCGAGAAACTCTACCAATAACGCTATATTCGGGATCTATACCATTGCTAAAAAAGAATGATAAATTTGGTGCAAAACTGTCGATATCCATTCCTCTGCTTAGGTAATATTCTATAAAAGTAAAACCATTTGCTAAGGTAAAAGCAAGTTGTGATATAGGGTTAGCTCCTGCTTCAGCAATATGATAACCGCTTATTGAAACTGAATAAAAATTACGCACATTGTGATCAATAAAATATTGTTGCACGTCCCCCATTAATTTAAGGGAAAATTCTGTGCTAAAAATACAAGTATTTTGTGCTTGATCTTCTTTTAATATATCAGCCTGAACAGTTCCACGAACCTGAGATAAAGTCTTAGCCTTGATTTTTTCATAAACTTCTTTTGGTAAAACCATATCACCGCTAACACCAAGTAACATTAAGCCTAAACCATCATTTCCATCAGGCAATGAGCCATTGTATTTTGGACGAGCTACACCTTTTGCTTTGTATATCTCATCTATTTTTTGCTCTACTTCTTTTTCAAGATTATTTGCTTTGATATATAACTCACATTGCTGATCAATAGCTGCATTCATAAAAAATGCTGTAATAATTGCAGCCGGGCCATTGATTGTCATACTGACAGAGGTTTTAGGATCAGCTAAATTAAAGCCACTATATAGCTTTTTAGCATCATCCAAACAGCACACACTTACACCAGAATTTCCAACTTTGCCATAAATATCTGGACGATAATCAGGGTCATTTCCATAAAGTGTTACACTGTCAAACGCCGTGCTTAAACGCGCAGCAGGCAAACCCTTACTTACATAATGGAAACGTTTGTTGGTACGCTCTGGCCCTCCTTCACCGGCAAACATACGGGTTGGATCTTCACCTTCTCGCTTAAATGGATAAATTCCAGCCGTATAAGGAAACTCTCCTGGGAAATTTTCCTGTAAACTCCATTTTAATATATCACCCCAAGATCTAAATTTAGGTACTGCTACTTTAGGAATTTGTGTATGTGATAATGATGTATGGTGAGTTTTTATTTTTATTTCTTTATCTCTTACCTTAAAAATATAGTATTCATCTTGATAAAGCCTTTTACGCTGCTGCCAAGTATCAAGTAGTTTTTTATTATGACCATCAAGGTCTAATTCAATTTGGGCATACTGTTCTTCTAAAGCTTTTACTAACAACTCTTTATCTGCTACTTTGTTTTCCTTAATAACAGAAATAGTATTTTTTATACTATATAACTTTTCTGCAATTTCAGATTGTAGCAATGCTTTTTTATCATAATTTCGGTTATTTTCTGTAATTTCGCTTAAATAGCGTGTTCGGCTTGGAGGAATTATAAAGATTTTTTCACTTGTTCCAGTTGTTATAGTAGATTTTAACCTTAAATCAGCACAGGTTTTTTCAACTAACTTGTCCATAACAGCTTTATATAAAGTATTCATCCCAGGATCATTAAACTGTGCTGCAATCGTTCCATAAACAGGTATTTTCTCGTCTGATATGTCCCAAAGGTTATGATTGCGTTTATACTGCTTTTTTACATCTCGAAGAGCATCTAATGCACCTCGTTTATCAAATTTATTTAATGCAATAATGTCGGCAAACTCAATCATATCAATCTTTTCCAACTGAGTCGCTGCTCCATATTCTGGAGTCATCACATATAAACATACATCGCTATGCTCAGTAATTTCTGTATCGCTTTGTCCTATCCCAGCGGTTTCTAAAATTACTAAGTCATAACTAGCAGCCTTCAATATATCAACAGCATCTTTTACATGTTTTGAAAGTGCTAAATTGCTTTGACGTGTTGCCATACTACGCATAAATACTCGACTATTTGAAATAGAATTCATTCGTATACGATCACCAAGCAACGCTCCTCCTGTCCTGCGTTTAGATGGATCAACTGAAATAATAGCAATTTGCTTATTTGGAAAATCAATTAAAAACCGTCTAACTAGTTCGTCTACTAGTGATGATTTACCTGAGCCTCCAGGCCCAGTTATACCTAAGACAGGAACCTTTGCTGCTACTGCTATTTCACGCACTTGTTTAAGTTCAGTTATGCTTTCTTCATATCGGTTTTCAGCCGCAGAAATAAGCTTAGCAATGGATTTATGACTTTTATCTTTTATATGAGTTACTTCGCCATTTAAGCTGGCTACAGTTGCAAAGTCTGACTTTCTTAGTAAATCATTTATCATGCCTTGCAAACCTAAAGCCCGACCATCATCAGGGCTATAAATTCGAGCAATCCCATATTTATGTAATTCTTCTATTTCATTGGGTAGAATTACGCCTCCACCACCACCAAAAATTTTTATATGACCGCATCCACGCTCTTTCAGCAGATCGTACATATACTTAAAATATTCAACATGCCCGCCTTGATAGCTAGTTATAGCTATAGCATTAGCGTCTTCTTGAATAGCACAATTTACTACGTCTTGTACGCTGCGATCATGTCCTAGATGAATTACCTCTGCTCCGCTGCTTTGCATAATGCGCCGCATAATATTTATTGCTGCATCATGCCCATCAAAAAGGGCGGCGGCTGTAACTATTCGTATTTTATTTTGTGATTGATAAGGTAGTGTTTCCATAGCTTTAATTTAAGTAAGTTATAAAAGTAATTTGGTATGTGTAAATAGAAAAATAAAAACACAAAGCCTCAAAGAATGCAAATCTAATTCGGGCCAAGTTCTTTGTTCACAAGAATATTATAATTTTTTGCTACTTTGATAAAACTTAAATTACTGGAGATTTTTTTAACTTTTACCACTAAGTATTTAATTATTATAGAGAAGTTGATTTCTTTTGATTGCTTGGTGTAGCATCTTTTTCGCTACTATCTCTGCGGTGTAGGTTAAAAATAATTTTTATGATTACCAAAGATGCTCTTTTATATTTATCTAAACAAGAAAGCCTAAAAAATGTCTTAACTAATATTAGTTTATTTAAAAAAATTACAGATCGCTTTGTTGCTGGTGAAACTATTGAAGAAGCTGCTGTAGCTGTAAAAGAACTTAATAAACTTAATATTAGTGTTACTTTTGACCATTTAGGAGAAGCTATCAAAAGTGAAGCAGAAGCAGAAGCAGAAGTTGTTGAATATGGAAAAATCTTAAGTAAAATTGATAAAGACGGACTAAACTCTAATGTTTCCCTTAAACCTACTCAATTAGGGTTAGCAATAGATCCTGAGCTAGGGCTACGTAATATCAAACGAGTAGTAGAAAAAGCTAGAGCTTATAATAATTTTGTCCGCATAGATATGGAAGATACACCCTACACGACAGCTACTATTGATATGTTTAAAAAGCTGCGACAAGAATATGACAATGTAGGCATAGTTATCCAAGCTTATCTTTATCGTAGTAAGGAAGATATTCAAGATTTACTAAAATGCAATGCTAGAATTAGATTATGTAAAGGTGCTTATGATGAGCCAGCTACAGTAGCGTTTCCTAAAAAGATAGACACAGACAAAAATTATGTTGAACTAATGAAAATACTCTTAGAAAGTGGTATTTATCACGGTATCGCAACACATGATCCAAAAATGATTAAAGCTACTAGAGACTTTTCTAAAGAAAAAAACATTCCAAAATCTGCTTATGAATTTCAAATGCTTTATGGAGTTAGACGAGATCTACAGCTAAAACTAGCAGGTGGTGGTTATAACATTCGTGTTTATGTTCCTTATGGGAAACATTGGTATCCTTACTTTATGAGACGACTAGCCGAACGTCCTGCTAATATTTGGTTTATCATGAAAAATTTCTTCTTAGGATAAACAAGTGGAAATAAAAGATATTTTAGAACTGTTGGGACAAACTATAGACACCATAGAGTCTTCAAGGGAAAGTGTAAATAATCGTTGTAAAAGAGAATTTTACCGGGGTGTTGTTCGTGTAGTTAATGCAATGAAACTCTTAACAGGAAGCAAATATTTGACTAGGTTTGAGCGTACACCATCCGAAGTTGTAATGAGTGATCGACAATTTAACTTAAAACGATTTTGGCAAGACTATCAAGACTCTCATTATACTCCTATTTTATTTATTCCTCCTCTAATGGTTACACCTCAAATCTATGATCTACGTCCAAGACATAGTTTTGTTAGACACCTGATGAATTATGATTTTGATGTTTTTATGCTGGATTTTGGCGCACCTACTAAACGCGATAAAACTATTTGCCTAGATGATTATGTACGCAATATTGGACAAGCTATTAATCGGATCTGTGAATTAACTGCCTCACCTAACGTTAGTCTAATTGGTTATAGTATGGGAGGAATATTTAGCAATATTTTTGCTGCTTTAGATGAAGGCGATCAAGTTAAAAATATTGTTGCACTTGGATCCCCTTGTGACATTAGCCGCTGGCCTACTTATGGAGAACTAGCAAAAACTATTAACCAGCCGATCAATTGGATTGCAGATACTTTGGAAGGTGTTCCAGCCTATGTATCAAGGGGTATGTTTGAAATGATGAAGCCTCTTAATACCATCACACTACCTGCAAATTTAATGTTTAACCTTTGGGATGAAGAATATATTGAAGGTTATGAAGCTATGGAAAAATGGTTTGATGACTTTGTTACTTACCCTAGAGACGCATTTAAGCAGTTTTTTAATGAAATAATTACACAAAATAAACTCTTTACAGGTAAGTTAATTATAAGAGATAAAAAGGTTGATCTAGGTAAAATTAAAGCTGCTTATTTAGTGTTAGCTGGAAAACAAGATTTTCTAGGGCATCCTGAATCGGTACGTCCAATAATTGATGTAATTAGCAGCAAAGACAAAACCTACTATGAAGTATCTGGCGGTCATTTAGGTATGTTAGCTGGTAAAGGCTCTAGTGATACTTGGGAATTTATTGCTCAATGGTTAATGGCTAGATCAAAACGAAAATCCAAATTAAAAGCTTATTCTAAACTCAGTGGAAGCAATGGAAAAACTGATCTCAATAATATAACCCAAAAAGTCCCTGTTAAGAAAAAGAAGTTAAATAGTGCAAAATCAATAAGTTAAACTTATTTTAAACTATTGTCTCCAACTTTTAAGGCAACTAGTTGTTGACAGAAAAGAAAATGCGAGTAGAATCGCAATTTCCTCTTTGAAAAGCCATTAAATTTATCAATTGATGAAACAAAAATAGTGGCAGAAAATCAGGAAAAAGGGGTTGCAAAGAAAAAGCAGTAAGAGTAATCTAACAAACGCTGCAAGTAAAAAGGTAGTAACCTCAAAAGCTATTTGCAAGAGAAAATCCTAACAACCAAAACTAACTTAAAACTTAGTGAAAACTAAGCTTAAAGGTATTTTTGCTTT
>Ga0268299_1001424_pt1 | contig 42464 bp, 37 predicted proteins | sample NOBtaG_FD_193484 | JGI IMG/M metagenome (GOLD analysis project Ga0268299, IMG submission 193484) | Activated sludge microbial communities from bioreactor in Nijmegen, Gelderland, Netherland - NOB reactor | ecosystem: Engineered > Bioreactor > Aerobic > Activated sludge | place: Netherlands... | reverse complement strand
TCTGTAAAAACCCGTTGAATAGTTTTGGTGGTGATGGTGTCACCCGAATCGATAATTGTTCTGAATGACGTAATACTTTTTTCACTCTCCATTTCGTGTTTAGCGGAGAGATCACTCAGTGAAAACATTTTTTGATAGATGGGCCGGTAAAGTAAAACGGCTAACAGTAAGCCGATCATCATAATCGATTTGCGCCCAACCCGGTCTGAAAGCCAACCAAAAAAAATAAACAAGGGTGTACCGATGACCAAGGCTATAGCAATAATATAATTGGACTGAACAAATTCAATCTGACATGTTTTTTGGATAAAGGAAAGTGCATAGAACTGACCGGTATACCAAACCACGCCTTGCCCCGCGGTAGCGCCAAATAATGCAATTAAGACAAGTTTTAAGTTTTCTTTCTTTCCAAAACTTTCTTTGATTGGGTTATGCGATGTTTTTCCTTCTGCTTTAATTTTCGAAAACAAAGGAGACTCCTGCATGCGCAGGCGCATATAGATTGAAACACCTACTAAGATGGCCGACAACAGAAAAGGAATTCTCCATCCCCAATCGTTAAAAGCTTCTGTTCCCATTGTTTGCCGTACAAACAAGATAACCCCCAGCGAAACAAACAGCCCGAGTGTGGCAGTAGTTTGTATGAAACTGGTATAAAACCCACGCTTTCCTTTTGGTGCATGCTCGGCAACATAAGTAGCCGCTCCGCCATATTCGCCACCCAACGCAAGACCCTGTACCAACCTGAGAAATAAAACCAACAACGGAGCAAATAGACCAATGTGCTCATAGCCGGGGATCAAACCAATCAAAAAGGTTGAAGCGCCCATTAAGACAAGTGTAATCAGAAAAGTATATTTCCTTCCAATCTTGTCTCCTAACCTTCCGAACACCAATGCGCCAAACGGACGGACAATAAAACCGGCTGCGAAAGTTGCCAGTGTAGATAGGAACGCAGCAGTTGGGTTCGTCTTCGGAAAGAATTGTTCGGAAAGAATAGTGGCTAAACTTCCGAAGATATAAAAGTCGTACCATTCAATCAGTGTTCCAACGGAGGATGCGGTGATAACCGGCCAGAGTTTTTGCTTTGATACAGGTTGATTCATTCGTACAATACTTTTAAAGAAAGATAGAAATATTTGCGCATCCTTGAAGCTGCCTCAAAAAACTTACTGTCTGACGACTCAGCCCCCTTTATACATTTGGTCAATCCATCTTAGAGGATCAATGCTTGAAGACTTTAAAAATAAATTTCTTGCGCAAGCCGGTAAGTATTCGCATGTGCTTCGATGATGTCCCTGAAATCAACAGAATAGCCCCCACCCATACTGGCAACCAACGGAATGTTGTTTCTTTTAGCAGCTTCAAGCACAAGCCTATCACGCTGCTTACAACCTTCCCGGGTTAAACTAAGCTTACCAAGTTTGTCGGTTGCGAGTACATCTACCCCTGATTGGAAAAATATAAAGTCAGGCTGCAGTAAGTCAATGAGGTTTTTAAGGTTCGTGTCAAGCGTTCTTAGATAAAACTCATCGTTTGCAAAATCATCCAGACCGATGTCCAGGTTTGATTTCTCCTTCTGAAGCGGATAGTTGTTTACTCCGTGCATACTGAATGTAAAAACTCGTGGTTCATTCCGGAAAATCTGGGCGGTTCCGTTACCCTGATGAACGTCAAGATCCACCACCAGTATTTGTTTAGCTAAATTATTATCAAGCAGGTAGTAAGCAGCAATTGCAATATCGTTCAATAAGCAAAAACCCTCGCCTTTGTTGGTAAAGGCATGATGGGTACCCCCGGCAATGTTCATGGCAACTCCGTACTGTTTTGCAAAGTGGGTGCACTGAAGCGTACCCTGCATGATTATAACCTCGCGCTGAACGAGTGCATGGTTCAATGGAAAACCAGTTCTTCGAATTTCTTTTTGCGTAAGGCTCAGACTTTGGAGTTTGTTCCAATAATGTTGGTCATGTGTTCTAATAATCCATTGATCATCAATACGGGCAGGGCTGAAAAAATTATCGCGTTTTAATGTCCCTTCATACAGAAGTTGCTGTGGCAATATCTCATACTTGCTCATCGGGAAACGATGATGTGGTGGAAGGGGCAGCACATAGGAATCTGACCAGGCAACTTTAAGCATAAAAAAAGCAGTCCTGTTTAAGAACTGCTAACATACTTAACAAATGCTAATTTCTAATGCTCATGCTTGTGTTCTTTGCCTTCTCCATACCAGGATTCCTGGAGTTCATGAAACAGGTCGTGAAGACTGGTAAGCGATTGCCCTATTTTTGTGGTATCACCACTTTGCGCTACCTCAATAAACGCTGAAGCATCGCTTTTTAATTGGGTAAGCCTTGCTTTAACTTCCTCATTGTTTACTTTTTCAGGAATCGCTGCACTAGCCCATTTCTCTGCTACCCTGGCCATTTCGGATGCATTGGCTTTGGCTGGTTCCAGGTTGGCAGAGTCTTTAAACGGGTGGAAACTTTCTGCCATCACCATATGGAACTCATCCATCTCCGGCCACTCGTCATTGTTGGCCACTTTGTCCGATGACTCTTTTTTTCCTGAGCAGGCAAATACAGAAAATACAACAATCATTAATGTTAAGAGGTACGCACTTGATTTCTTCATAATCGTATTTAAAAATGGAACAAACAAAATTAATAAAATATCAATTCTTTTCACGTTTTCGGTATTTACGTTGATCAAAGAGACCCATAAATTTCTTAAGCAGATCATAGTACAACGTAACAAACATGATCAGGGTCATACACCATATAATGGTTATATTAAAGTATAACGTATCAAATAAACGGCCGGCAAAATATTTTGTTGGCTGAAAGAGTGTGGCTGAAAAATCGAACAAGTGGGCAGGTTTGTGATCTTCAAAGTAGATGGGATATATTTTTTGGTGAAGACGTCCTTTATATTCAATTACCCGGTTAGGGGTCATCATATTTTTAACAGATGTAGCTACGGCTTTGTTCTGATAACGATCTCTGTGCCTGTTAAAATCTTCCAGCTTTTGAGGTGTACTGGTAAGTGACAACACCATACTCTCCTTTTCCTGGATAGCTTTATTTTGCCTGATCAAATAGTACTGTTTCAATACGTTTAAAAACTTCATTGACTGATCGTATGCGGTGGAGTCAAACTTTCCAACTTCCAGCTTGCCAATTGCGGGAAAATTCTCTTCACCAATCACATTTAATTCATATCCAACCTCGTTCCTTAAAAGGGTTAAAGAGCTTACGATCGCTTCATTTCTTGGATTGTTCCAGTTTCCGCGGTTATTTAAACACAAGGCAAGGTGAGATTCAAGTTGTGGAATATAGTAAACACGTTTATAGTCAGACTCGGCAATGGTTTGATCAATTTTATAAAACTGTTTCTCAAAGGGATTGTCCTTAAACTGGGTAACCATAAAAGCTTCGAATGCCCAGCGCGATGCCATTAGCTCACCTACCAGCGGAACGCCTACCTGGTTTCCAACTTTCGGATTGAATTTTTCAAAATTGATAACCACACCGCTTAGTAGAAGTTGTGGAATGATCAGCACAGGAATAAGAATGTAAATGGTAACTGCCGAATTAAAAGCAGATGAAATATTAAGCCCAAGCATATTAGCAAAGCATGAACAACTAAAAAGTATAAGCCAATACCGCATCTCACTTAATGGAATTTCCAACACCAGGTTACCCACTACTATAAAAGCAAAGGTTTGAATGGCCGAAATGGCAAACATGACAAATACTTTGGAGGACAAATAGCTGCTCCTGCTTAAGTGAAGAAACTTTTCCCGCTTCAGTATTTTTCTGTCTCTGAAAATTTCTTCTGCGCTCATGGTTAGCCCGAAAAAAAGCGCAACCACCACGCTCATAAAAAAGTAAACCGGAATATTTTCATTATTCGAAAATGTATAGCCCGGACTTTCTTTATCCAACAGGTTGTAATATTTTACCATGAAGCTGATAAAAAAAGCAAGCACCGGAGCTTCCAGTAAATTGATATACATGTACTGTTTGTTTGATAACTTGGCCAGTACATCACGAATCGTAAAAATGTTGAATTGTCTGATTCTTCCGGGAATCTCCTGTGTTACCGGTAATTTATCCGTAGCGTGATCCAGTTTCGGTATTTTTATTTTCTTTTTAAAAAACTGGTACCATTGGCCTGATGAAATTTTCCGGGTGTTGGTCAGGCGGCCATATTCGTTGACGACCTTTGTTTCAATAATATTAAAAACCTGCTCAGGATTGATGTTACCACACTCCGGACAAGCCCCTTGAGTTTTATTGGCGGCATTAACGATGTCGCGAAAATAGCTGACCGATTCAATCGGGTTGCCATAATAAATCTGAAAGCCGCCTACATCCAGAATTAAGAGTGTATCAAACATCTTAAAAATATCAGAAGACGGCTGATGCAACACCACAAAAATCATTTTTCCTCGCAGCGAGAGTTCCTTCAGCAAATCCATAATGTTTTCCGAGTCGCGTGATGATAACCCCGAGGTGGGTTCATCAACAAACAAGATGGTAGGTTCACGTAAAAGCTCCAGTCCGATATTTACACGTTTGCGCTGACCTCCGCTAATGGTCTTTTGCATCGGTGATCCGACTTTCAGGTTCCGGATTTCATGCAGGCCAAGTTGGGTTATTATCTTTTCAACTCGCTCGGCTATTTCATCTTTATCGTACTGCCCAAAACACAAGCGCGCTGCAAAATAAAGATTTTCAAAAACCGTCAGGTCCTCCATCAAAAGGTCATCTTGAGGGATGTATCCAACCACTCCTTCCACCTTCTCCGGGTTTTTATGGATATCAATTCCATTAACCAAAACCCTTCCGCTGGAAGGTTCTTCAGTGCCATTCAGCACATTCAGCAAAGTGGACTTGCCCGAGCCACTGGCACCCATGATGCCAATCAATTTTCCTTCATGCTCGGCAATATTGATATTCTGTAATGCAGCTTTTCCGGATTTGAAATGATAAAATAGATGGTCGGCTGTAAAGGTAATTTTGCTTTGAGCCTCTTCAACTAAAAACTTGCCGATGATGTCGCTGTAATAGATGGAATCAATTTTATCGCCACGAATGGTGCTGCCTGTTGGAAACACATCTACCCTTCTGCTTTTTAGCGGAATGCTATTCAGGTACAGAACTGAAATGCCCAGATATTTTATAAAGTAAGTTTCCGACATTCGAAGAATGGCGATCAGACCCGTCAGATTTTTCTCAATGATGCGGGGCCCCGGATGATCCTTTTGGTCGTATCCTTCGTCAATAATCAATACATGCCTGGAAGATAGCTCATCGATGTCCTGACCGGTAACGAAATCGCGAAGTTCTTTTACATCGGTTTGATCAATCTTTAATGCCTGACCAATATAAAAAATCAGGTTGCTTTGTTCTTCAGAGATGTCACTGTCCACATTCACCAGTTCGATGATTTTCACAATCAACACCAGCTTTTGTTGTACAGTAAGCGCCTGGTTTACTTTTTTTGTGATCTGCATGATCTTGGCCCAGTCATCAACATATTGCCGGGTTTCATGATCAATATTGCCGGAGGGTTCCGAAGCTGCCGCGTGATGGTTGCCGGCAAATTCATCAAATAAATTCAGGTAGTACTTAATGGCATCACGGTTCAGGTGCAGCGCTAAAAACTCTTTAATATCATTCCGCTCCTCTTCCGTTATGCGTTCGCGTGTAACGATTGCAAAAAGTTGAATGATGGCCTTGAGAAGTTCTTCACTCATGCGGAGTTATTCCTTTAATTCTTCCAAAATAGGAAAAATAAGCGTCAAAAAATCAGGCTGTTTTACGGAGTAGGTAAAAAGAACCGGTGGATGTTATCCGATTTTACTGGCAATCATATTACTGAGAACAAAAAGTCCTTCGCGAAGGTACTCATCGCTCACATTCAATGAGTTAGTAACGGGTTTTCCCTCCTTATCGAGGATGGTGTTTCCCAGTTTATCATTGCCTGCACGTTTCTTTTCCGATTCATCCATCTCATTTTTCCGAATAGTTTCATTCAGAGAAATGGTTGTTTCAGAAATGTTCTTTCTGGTTTCATTCGTTTCTTCAATGAACCTGTTCAGATACGGGTCACTCTTCGCACGCTCCTGATACGCCTTGTTCAGGTCGGCCAGTACTTTATCATTAATGATAGGCGTTTTTTGGTAGAGGGTTCCGCTTATTTCATCCCATGGCAAGGCATTCAATTGCGAACTTTCTCCAAACTGCTCAGGGTCCAGGGCTGTTGGAAGTTTAATGTCCGGTGTTACACCTTTGTGCTGTGTGCTGCTTCCGGTGGCACGATAGAATTTTTGTAAGGTCAGTTTTAAGCTACCAACTTCTTCTTTTTCGTCACCCATCACACGATTTAATGGGATTACCTGCTGAACGGTTCCTTTGCCAAAAGTAGATTCACCCACAATCACCCCACGGTGATAATCCTGAATAGCACCGGCAAATATTTCAGAGGCAGACGCGCTGAATCGGTTAATCAAAACAACCAATGGTCCGTTGTAGGCTATATCCGCGTCATCGTCTGTTAATACTTCAACGCGGTTATTCGAACTTTTAACTTGTACCACAGGCCCGTTTTTTATAAACAGGCCCGTCAGGTTAATGGCCTCCTGTAAGGAACCACCTCCGTTATTGCGCAAATCAATAACAATGCCCTGTGCACCTTCGGCCTGAAGTTCGCTTATACATTTCTTCACATCACGGGTTGTGCTGTTGTAGTTAGGATCTCCTTTTTGATAGGCCGTAAAATCCATGTAAAAACTGGGAAGTGTTACAACGCCAAGCTTCACTGTTCGGCCATTTTGCACCGACTCAATCATCTTCTTTTTGGCCGATTGGTCTTCCAGTTTGATTTTGTCGCGAACTAACGATATGGTAGTGGATGGCCCGTTAACACCAGTGGAAGCGGGCAGCAGTTGAAGACGTACTTTTGTTCCTTTAGGTCCCTTAATCAATTTTACAACCTCATCGATACGCCATCCGATCACATCAACCATTTCACCCTTGTCGCCCTGGGCAACGCCAATAATGCGGTCGTTTACATGAATTAAGTTACTTTTTTCGGCAGGTCCTCCCGGCAGGATTTCATTCACCTTTGTATAATCGTTATCGGTTTGAAGGCGTGCCCCAATTCCTTCCAGCGATTGGCTGATGTCCTGATTGAAGCGATCGGCTGCACTTGGAGAAAAATAATTGGTGTGCGGATCATAGGCTTCGGCAATGGTGTTCATATAAATACTGAACACATCTTCGCTATTAGTCTGATGAATGGATTTGATGAAACGCTCGTAACGACTTCTTAATGCTTCAGTTGTTTCTTCTTTTTTCTTTCCGGCAAGTTTCGAACTTAGCGCAAAGTTCTTGATGATCTTTGTCCAGACATCGTTTAATTCGGTTGCAGACTTCGGCCATGCAGCCTTGTCGCGATTGGTTTCATAATTTTCATTTTTCGAAAAATCAAAGTCCCTTTCAATGAGGGTATTGGTAACGTAATCCATGCGCTCATCAAAACGCTTTTGAAAAACCTTATAAATGACAAATGCAGGGCTCACATCTTCATTTTTAGTAAGGTCATCCAGTTGGTAGCGGTACTTTTCAAAGGTTGTAATATCGGAAGCCAGAAAATAGGTTTTACTGTTATCAAGCGCTTTAACGTACGCATCCAGAATAGCCGAAGAAAGGGAATCATTCAACTGGAGTTTCTGGTAGTGGTAGCTATCCAGTATGCCGGCAATGACTTTGGCCTGTCTTCCAAAAATCGGCTTTTCAGTCAGTACCGTATCTGGCTGAGCAAATGCCGTAAAATGGAGTAGAAGAAATGCCAACAACACAAAACGCTTCATGATTAGTAGTATTTATCCTTAATACGGGGGAACAGGCAATTCGTATGCCTTTTTTTAAGACTTTTCGTAATCAAATTCGCTAAGAAACTTTTGTGCTTCTTCCGCGTTCTGGAATTCGAAGTATTTCTTCTCACCTGAAACAGCGTGAATTTCGATTTTAACCAGCTCAATTTCCTTGTTCATCCGGAACTTGAATTTCTCTTTCTTATAGTCGTCTGATTCTTTCGTTGAGATATTAAAGGAGGTTGCCCGCACCGATTTACAATAACTGCATTGGTAGTTTTTAACCAATTCGCCAGGCCCCTCCTCGGAAGGCATCCTGGTCACTTCCTCTTTGATGACACGCATGGTATAAAAACCACAGCTGTTGCACTTTAGGGCCTGCAAACGTCCTTCATATTTTTCAATGAGAACGTCACCGGTTTTTTCGTCAATCCAAACATCGTAATCAATGGAGAAAACATTCTCTTCAGCAATCATGCCCGGATCCATGTGAACATCTTCTTCTTCCTCACTTAACACCCGCATCTTATTTCCATTTTTTGGATTGGTGCGAGGCATGTAGCGCCATTTTTTCAGTTTCTTATCAAGCCTTGTAGGATAATAATACTCAAGAATGAGGTGAGAGACGTAGGCGATAAGCGTACCCCCGGCAACACCCATGAAGAGGCGAACATAGAACCACAATTCCACCTCCTTCATTTTATCCATTTGATAGAGGTTGATCAGCAGCATACCGGCCACAGCAAAACAGTAGTAAACAAGTTTATAGTTCTTGATTTCTTTTGAGTTGATGTAGTTGTATTTCATATGATAATCGGATATCATAGAAACACGCAGACTGTGAAATAAATAGATCAGAAATCCGGCAGCTACCATAAAAATGGCACCCAACACCATACCGTTATGCCATGCAACCAGAAAGGAACTCTGTTCTTGAAAATCCATAGATGATGATCGCTACTTTTATTATCGCTCTAAAGATAAGGATTAATCGAAACTGTAAAACTTTTAAAGTTTTTGACTGTAAAATTTCAGTTTACATTCATGCTCACGCCTTTTTCCCTCCTCATTCAACAATACAACTTAAAAGAGCTTCTCTGAAAGAATAATCTATTAGAGTTACTTCAATTTACTGATTGAATATACCTCCTGTAACTAACTCATCAGCAAGCATCTAAACCTAACAGAGTGCAGCCTTGAAAGAAGTGATGTGAATGAGTAACCGAGTTAATTTGATGTGTAATAATGCACCTATAAATTAGGATTTATAGATTAATTGCATATATATTTGTGCAAAATTTCACCATAATTGCAACACGATTTTAAACATATCGAAGCCGAATTAAAAGCCTTTACTACCAGGAATTTTGAAAAACCATCTGCCTGCAGAAATGGTGAGCAAATCAGGTTTTATGCGCGCGAGCTTTGTTTAAAAATTGAAGAGTATAAAACCCGTTTTAATTATGTTCCGGGTTGGGCTTACGGATTGCTTGCCCAGTATAATGCGAAGCAGAATGATATGATCTATTTGGAATATAAAAGCACCTATCACTAAATGCGGTACATCCCCTCCCCTATTCCCATTAAGTACGACCTGATGTATAGCGCTACTGCTAACAGATCGGGGCGAATGCAATATCATAAAATCAAGCCCGGTCATAGTAAACTTCGGATCAGCAGATCAGAGTTTATTAAAGCTTACAATTCTTCAGCCATGCTGGCCATCAAGCCAAGTCCCATCCCCGGCAGCGAAACCGACTTTCAAATTGAGTTCTACATTTAACCTTACCTGCCCAGAATCTTTTCCAGGTTTGCGGGAGAATAATTGATTGACTTAATGGTTTTATTATCGCTTTTCCGGTACACCAGCCACTTGCCCCCTTCTTCTTTAAAATAGCATTCGGTGCCATCTTTCTTTTTATAGAATTCAATTGTTGCGATGGCTTCCTCTTCTGTACGGCAAGCTTTACTCATATTGGACCGCTGAACCTCGTCAAACAATTCTCCGAATTTATTGCCCAATCCAAATTCAAGAATGGCACCTGACAGAACGTATTGGATATCGCATAATGCATCGGCTATCTCAATCATATCTTTCTCCAAAATGGCCACTTCTAATTCCTTCAGTTCTTCTGCGATTAAGGCAACCCGAAGTTTACATCTGTCTTCAGGCGGTATGGTTGGGCTTTCAAGAATGGGGTGTTTAAAGGTTCGATGGAAATCAGCGACAAGGTTAAGGGAATCGGGTTGTTTCATATTTAAACTTTTATAACACGCTAACGTTTACAAGTTCGATTATATTAAATAGAAGTTAGAGTAAAAAAAATTTTTTAACTTTGCCGCATGGATAAGTTCAGACAACGGAATTTGGTGAGGCTATTCGCGATTATTACGGGCGCGATGTTCCTCAATATGAGCTTTTTCCTTGCTGAGGTTTCGGCACTCAAGATTTCCGATCAGGATTTAATTGAAAATATCGCCAAGCTTGTCTCCGGCAGCGGTTTTGAGGAAGAACGCGATGGAGAATCAGCCAAAAGTGATACTGGCGCAAAAGAAGGTTTCTTTCTTAACCTGCAGGTTCAAATTCATCATCAATCATTATTCCTGATTGCCACAAAGGCCAATCATGCGTGGGAAAATTTATACCCTCACGCCAATTATTCACAAACCTATACTCCGCCTCCCGATTTTATTTCCTTTTCTTAAGCCTGCTGGTATCAGCGGCCGTAACAGCTTTTAACGAATGTTAATTGCTGATCTGTAGTAAATTTATTAACGTATTTATTGTACATGTGACCGGTATCTCAACGGGAGATTACGTTGGTTTAACATCCTAATTTATGCAAATTCTAAATGACAAAATTGAAGGATTAACTTTTAAGTATTTTAAAAGTGACATCCCCTCCGGACTGGTAGTCTTTCTTGTTGCATTGCCCCTTTGTTTGGGCATTGCGCTGGCATCAGGAGCTCCCTTATTTTCCGGAATTATAGCCGGCATTATTGGTGGAACGGTAGTCGCGTTTACCAGCGGTTCTTCGTTAGGCGTTAGCGGACCGGCTGCAGGCCTGACTGTAATCGTGTTTACCGCCATCAATGACCTGGGAAATTACCAATCTTTTCTGCTGGCGGTGGCATTAGCAGGATTGATTCAGATAACGCTTGGCTATTTGAAGGCAGGTATTGTGGCTTATTACTTTCCCTCCAACGTGATTAAAGGAATGCTGGCGGCCATTGGTATTATTCTTATCCTGAAGCAAATTCCGCACGCGGTTGGTTATGATGTAGACAATGAAGGTGACTTTAATTTCATTCAGGCCGATGGCGAGAATACATTCTCTGAAATCCTGAATTCGCTTAATCATATTCACCCGGGCGCCATGGTTATTGCCGGAATTTCTCTTTTGATTTTGATCCTTTGGGAGCGGCCTTTTCTTCAAAAATATTCTTTTTTCAAATTCGTACCCGGGGCACTTATTGTAGTTCTTGTTGGGATTGTTGTCAATAGCTTGTTCGAATCAACCAATAGTGTGTTGTTCTTAACAGGCGATAAACTTGTGCAACTGCCGGTGGCCGATTCGGTTGAAGGATTTGTCGGACAATTTACCTTGCCAGATTTTTCTGCGCTGACCAATTACCATGTGTACGTGGTGGCTATCACCATCGCCATCATTGCAAGCCTGGAGTCGCTGCTGAGCGTGGAGGCGACCGATAAACTGGACCCATACAAACGAAATACGCCAACCAATCGGGAATTAAAAGCGCAAGGATTGGGAAATTTTGTATCAGGTCTCATTGGCGGTCTTCCGGTCACTGCCGTTATTGTCAGGAGTTCAGCCAACATTAACGCGGGCGCGAAAACAAAACTATCATCTATCACACATGGGGTGCTGTTGTTATTGAGTGTTATAGCGCTGGCTCCGTTTCTGAATCAAATACCACTCTCCTGCCTGGCGGCTCTCCTTCTCATAGTTGGATATAAACTGGCCAAAGTTTCCTTGTTTAAATCCATGTATCGCCTGGGATGGGATCAGTTCTTGCCGTTTATTGTAACCGTTGTTGCCATCCAATTTTCTGATCTGCTAAAAGGTATCGCTGTAGGAATGGCCGTTTCTATTTTCTTTATTTTACGAAACAATTTCAAACGCGCTTATACTTATCTGGAAGAAGTGCATCACGAAAAAGACAAGATCATCATTCAACTGGCAGAAGAAATTTCCTTCCTGAATAAAGGAAGCATCATGTCAACCCTGGATGCATTGCCTGAAAACGCTACCGTGATAATTGATGGAACCAAATCTCACAACATCGATATGGACGTTCTGGAGGTTATTCACGATTTTAAGAGTACTGCCGTACTAAAGAAAATTAATCTGGAATTAAAAAACATACCTACCTTTAACGAGGTAGCATCTCACTAATTAAACTCTCACAAATGGAAAAATCATATAAAAAACTTCTTGAGAATAATAAGGCATGGGCGCTTCTTGAAAAAAATAGAGACCCTGATTTTTTTGAAGACCTGGCTACCAGGCAAAGCCCTGAATATTTATGGATTGGTTGCTCCGACAGCCGGGTTCCGGCTAATCAAATAACCGGCACAAAACCCGGTGATATGTTTGTGCACCGGAACATTGCCAATATGGTTGTTCACACCGATATGAACCTGCTAAGCGTATTGTCTTACGCGGTGGATGTTCTGAAAGTCAAACACATTATTGTTTGCGGGCATTACGGGTGCGGAGGTGTACTGGCTGCTATGGGCAACCAACAGTTTGGCCTAATTGACAACTGGTTACGGCATATAAAAGATGTTTATCGCCTTCATGCAAAGGAACTTGACGCCATAAAGGATGAAGCACTGCGCGGCAGAAGGTTTGTTGAGCTGAATGTGATTGAACAGGTGCATGATCTTGGCAAAACAACCATTGTACAAAATGCATGGAACCGGAACCAACCTCTCCACATACATGGATGGGCGTATGATATCAGGGACGGCATCATTCAGGACCTGGAAGTTAGTTTTAAAGGCATGACGGATCTACCCACACTGTATCGACTTAATCATGAGAAGAAACAACCCGTGAAAGATTAGAACAGATGTACCGGGCTAAGTAAAATCAATAACCCGGCTTTCCTATATTTGCGGTGAAAATTGGTTCCTGATCTCATGAATAAAAATTTTGTTGAAGAACTTCGTTGGCGAGGTATGGTGCATGACATCATGCCCGGCACCGAAGAACAATTAAAGAAAGAAAGTATAGCAGGTTATATTGGCTTTGATCCAACGGCCGACTCGTTACATATTGGTCACCTGGTTCAAATTATGACACTCGTTCATTTTCAGCGTTGTGGTCATAAACCTGTTGCCCTGGTGGGTGGTGCTACCGGAATGGTGGGTGACCCATCTGGAAAATCGGATGAGCGTAACCTCCTGTCTGAAGAAGTACTGCGGCACAACGAGGCCTGTGTCAAACAACAGCTTGGAAAATTCCTGGATTTCAATGCCGGCTCAACGGGTGCCGAGTTGGTTAACAACTACGAATGGTTTAAGAATTTTACCTTTTTGGATTTCATCCGCGATGTTGGCAAGCACATTACCGTAAATTATATGATGGCCAAGGATTCTGTACAAAAAAGACTGGAAACCGGTCTTTCCTTTACGGAATTCACGTACCAACTGGTGCAGGGTTACGACTTTTATTGGCTGTTTAAAAACAAGAATTGCCGGCTTCAGATGGGTGGTTCTGATCAGTGGGGAAACATTGTTACCGGAACAGAATTGATCAGACGAAAGGCGAATGGAGAGGCCTTTGCGCTTACAACACCGCTGATCAAAAAGGCTGACGGAACGAAGTTTGGAAAAACAGAAGGAGGTAACGTATGGCTCGATCCGAAAAGAACTTCACCATACAAGTTCTATCAATATTGGATGAATACTTCGGATGAAGATGCTGCCAACTTCATTAGAATTTTTACCCTGTTGAGGAAAAATGAAATCGATGAGCTTTTAGCCGAACATGGCACCGCTCCTCACCTGCGCAAGTTGCAGCAGGCGCTGGCGAAAGACATTACGATACGGGTTCATTCTTCATCCGATTACGAAACCGCAGTGAAGGCTTCTGCCATATTGTTTGGTAATTCAACAACCGGAGATTTAGAAACGCTTGGCGAAAATACCTTGTTGAGTGTGATGGAGGGCGTTCCGCAAACAACCATTTCAAGAAGTGCGTATGAGGCTTGTGCCAATACGATTGACTTGTTGTCAGAGACAACGGGTAATATTATTTTCCCCTCCAAAGGCGAAGCCCGTAAGATGATCCAAGGTGGTGGTGTGAGTATTAACAAGATTAAAATTGAAGACGGCACCAAAAAAACATCGTTTACACTTTTGCAGGGAAAATATTTGCTGGCGCAGAAAGGGAAAAAGAATTACTATTTGATTGTGGTGCAGTAAGAAGAGAGGCTTGTCTCAAAGTAAATGTTTGTCAGGTTGAGCGCTTGCCTGCCTGTAGGCAGTGAGTCGAAACCTGGTTTCGGAGACCGAATTAGTCTTCGACTTCGCTCAGACTGACATTCGGAAATTCTTTTGAGACAGCTCTCTTCTGATAATTCCTCACTGAAGGGTAATAAAAAAGCCACTGGTAATGCGGCCCTTTTATTAGATTAATTTGAAACTTATTTTCCTAGTTTGAAAATCTTGTAACCCAGCGAGAATTGAAATACACCGCTTTTAATTTCTCCATCAATATCACTTCCATCGTTGATATCAGACAAACCGATATTGTATCGGGCATCAAACACCAACCCAAAAGGAGCATCCCACGCTAAACCAACATTAGCGGAAACATCAGAGGATTTTAATCCATCCTCAACATTAGACACTCCTTTTAATTCTGCTGAATTCAGAAACCCGAATTGTGGTCCGGCCTGAATATTAAAGCCCGCAGCCAGGTAAAACTTAAGCATAACAGGAATGGTAACGTAACTCATCTTCAAGTCTTCCTTACCTAAGTCCACATCATCAATTTTTGACCCCTGTTGTGAGAAAAGGAATTCAGGCTGAATTCCAATTTTTGTCAGTTTAAATAAAGCGAATGCCCCGCCATGAAAACCCGTTATGTTGTCGGTGTTGGTTTCTGCATCATCTGTGTTGAGCTTAGATAAATTAACGCCAGCTTTTAAACCAAGCGCAACCTGAACCTGAGCGTGAGTAACAGCAATTGAAGACAGTACAAACACGAAGATCAATCCTTTTTTCATATGATTTAGTTTATTACACATAAAGATAGTTATGTCATTCAATAAAAGACAAAAAAAAAACCGGCTTTCACCGGTTTTCCAATAGCTCATACGAAAATTATTCGCCTCTACCTAAATATAGGGTAAGGCCAATATTTAATCCGAATGCAGCACCTTCTTTATCACCTCCAAAGATTGAATAGCTCAAAGCCGGTTCGACAGCTATTGCATCGTTGATAAAAGCTGCATAACCAACTTCAATAGGAATTGTTGAAACTGTTGCGTCTGAGCCCCCTAAATCTACTGATGTAGAGTTAAAGCCAATTCCCCCGAAAATCTTACCGTTTACATAATAACGACCAAATGCTCCGAATGTAGTTTGCGATGCATCATCAATTTTGGTGTATCCCAGGTTTAATCCAAGTGCAAGATTGTCTATAACAAAATAGCCACCCTTTAAGTCAATGTTAAATTGACTGTAATCACCTGCATCTTCGTTATAAGAAGTGAATCCAGCATTAGAAGAAGCACCAACCAAAATTGTACCTTGGCTGATTTGAGCAGAAGCTGCAAACACCATGCATGCAGCGAAAAGTGTTAAGAATACTTTTTTCATTTTTAAATGGGTTTTTAATATCTGCGAATATCACTCTTTTTTTTTATTTAGCCAATACCGCTCGTCACGGATTTATAATGCGTGGTAACCACATGCATTTTAAAAATCAAGATGCTGGTCATCAACGCGGTAAGGCATGGTAAAATTTAACTGATTTTTATCATGTATTTCACGATTGATCGTTAAAATGGCATTCTCATTTCGCGCCCATGCTCTTCGCGCAATGCCGTTGTTCACATCAAAGTATAACATGCTTTTTAGTTTTCTGTCTGCTTGAGCACTCCCATCGAGCAACAGACCAAATCCTCCATTCATTACTTCTCCCCATCCTACTCCACCACCATTGTGAATGGATACCCAGGTTGCTCCGCGGAAGGAATCACCAATAACATTATGAATAGCCATGTCGGCTGTGAAGCGGGAGCCGTCATAAATGTTTGATGTTTCGCGATACGGACTGTCCGTTCCGGATACATCGTGGTGATCTCGACCTAACACAACAGGGCCAATTTTCTTTTCGCCAATGGCTTTGTTAAAGGCCTCGGCTATTTTAATTCTTCCTTCGGCATCGGCATACAGGATGCGGGCTTGTGATCCCACCACCAACTTATTTTGCTTTGCCTGTTTAATCCAGTCAATATTATCCTGAAGCTGACCATGAATTTCTTTTGGTGCTGTTCTTAAAATCCCCTCCAGAACTTCTTGCGCAATTTTATCGGTTGCATCAAGGTCTTCAGGCTTACCCGATGTACACACCCATCGGAATGGCCCGAAACCAAAATCGAAACACATGGGCCCCATGATATCCTGCACGTAGGAAGCGTATCGGAAATTTATTCCATCATCAGCCATTACATCAGCCCCTGCACGAGAAGCTTCTAATAGAAATGCGTTTCCGTAATCAAAAAAGTAAGTGCCTTTTACCGTGTGCCTGTTGATTGCGCTGGCATGCCTTCGCAAGGTTTGCTGAACTTTCTCTTTAAACTGATCAGGTTGTTGTGCCATCATTTTATTGGCGTCATCAAAACTCATTCCGGCAGGATAGTACCCGCCTGCCCATGGATTATGCAGTGAAGTTTGGTCTGAACCGAGATCGACAAACACGTTTCCTGTGTCGAACTTCTCCCATACATCTACAATGTTTCCGTCAAACGCAATCGAAACTATTTCTTTAGCTGCTTTCGCCTTCTTAACACGCGTTACCAGGTCATCCAGGTTATGAATGACCTCATCAACCCAGCCTTGTTCGTGCCTCTTCTGAGTCGCTTTCAGATTTACTTCAGCCACCACGGTAATGCAACCCGCAATGTTTCCGGCTTTTGGCTGGGCACCGCTCATACCGCCTAACCCCGAGGTAAGAAATAGTTTTCCGGCTAATCCCTCTCCTGCTTTGGAAATTTTTCTTCCGGCATTCAATACCGTAATGGTTGTTCCGTGCACAATGCCTTGTGGTCCGATGTACATGTACGAGCCCGCAGTCATTTGTCCGTATTGCGTTACACCTAACGCGTTATACTTTTCCCAATCATCCTGACTGGAGTAGTTGGGAATCATCATGCCGTTGGTGACTACAACACGTGGTGCTTCTTTTGACGAGGGGAACAATCCCATCGGGTGACCTGAGTACATGTGCAAGGTTTGCTCATCCGTTATGGTGGCCAGATATTTCATCGTCAGCAGGTACTGCGCCCAGTTTTGAAACACTGCCCCGTTGCCGCCATAGGTAATCAGTTCATGCGGGTGCTGTGCAACAGCAGGATCCAGGTTATTTTGAATCATGAGCATGATACTACCTGCTTGCAACGACTTAAAAGGATATGCTTCCAATGGTCGGGCGTGCATAGCATACGTTGGGCGGAAACGATACATGTAAATACGCCCGTATGCGATTAATTCATCATAAAATTCTTTTGCCAAAATTTGATGATGCTTAGGATGAAAGTACCGCAGTGCATTTCGAACAGCGAGTTTCTTTTCGTCTTTCGATAAGATGTCCTTTCGCTTGGGCGCATGGCTTACCGAGTTATCAACCGGTGGAACGGAAGGAAGCTCATCCGGTATTCCTGCAAGAATTTGTTCTTTGAATAATTTATCCGACACGTCTTTGTTGGTTCAATTGATACTCAAGTTCCTTATAGTTTGCTTTCGTGTAGCTATAGCCGATTTCAAAGATTTCCTTCCCGCGCGAGAGGTCAAAGGTACTGAACCTGGCAAGGTCGGGCGGCTCCAGTACAACATTGCATTGTGCTTTGCTATAACCGGATGTTACACTGATGGCGATCAGCAGGCTTCGTTCAGTTACCTCCTTTACATTTTTAATATCCAATCGCTGATCAACGGGGTTGGAGTGACACCCGATGATAAAATCACATTTGCCCACCAGCGGTCGCACCGGTAAGTTATCCATGATTCCGCCATCCACATAAACATGGCCATCCAGAACAACCGGGTCGAATAAAGCAGGTATGGAAGAAGATGCAATAACCCGCGAGATCAGTTCGCCCGAATTGAAGTAGGCGACTTTACCCAGCCGGATTTCTGTTGCCGCTATCGTAAGCGGAATGCGCAAACTTTCAAACGAATTATCCGGAAGGTATTTGTGCAGAACTTCTTTGAATCCATCCAGACTCAGTAATCCAGTCCACGACCACGCAGGCCTTACTGATTTTAAAAAACCTGTTGAAGATATAATTTCCAGCGTCTTATCGGGCGAAAGACCCGAACAGTAAAAAGCACCGGCAATCGCACCGGCACTCGTTCCTGAAATTTCTGAGATGGTGATACCAAACTCTTCCAGGGCTTTTAAAATTCCCAGATGCGCAAACCCTTTTGCTCCGCCACCTGATAATGCGATACCTATTCTCATCTTAAATTTCGCTTAACCTGAATGTTCGATCAAGACGCACTCCCTTTTCCGTATGCTTAACTGTACAGCATTCGTGCACAGGATCGTGCTCAAAAAATAATACATACTGATTGTCAGCCGCTTCGTTGAGAAACACACCTTTTTCTTCCAGGGTTAGTAACGGCCGTGTATCATATCCCATCACGTAAGGCAGCGGAATATGGCCCACCGATGGAAGCAAGTCAGCCATATAACAAATGGTTTTATTCTTGTACCGGATTTTAGGGATCATCATTTTATCGGTATGGCCCGATACAAAATGAATCGAAAACTGATCAAATACGGATGGATTTTCTACAAACTTTAATTGACCGCTTTCCTGCATGGGTAGGATGTTTTCTTTTAAAAAGCTGGCCTTTTCTCTCATATTCGGTTGAGTTGCCCATTTCCAATGATCGGCATTGGACCAATATTGTGCACGCGGAAATGTAAGAACGGGTTTACCGTCTTTATTCTGAACTCCTCCCCCGCAATGATCGAAGTGTAAGTGCGTCAGGAACATATCGGTGATGTCATTCTCTGAAAATCCTGCCTGATGGATGGACGAAATCAGGGAATCGTTGCCATGGAGAAAATAATGACTAAAAAATTTTGGATCTTGCTTATCGCCAATACCGTTATCGATCAGGATAAGCTTATTGCCATCTTCTATCAATAAGCAACGTAAAGCCCAGGTACACATATTGGATTCATCGGCCGGATTCGTTTTTTGCCAGATGGTTTTAGGCACCACGCCAAACATGGCGCCACCATCGAGTTTGAAAAAGCCTGTGTTGATTACATGTAATTTCATGTTTCGGATTTGCTGTTCAGGGTTTAAAGTTGTTGTTTTCGATCAAAAGAAAAAAGCTCCGGAAGAGCTTTAACGTTAAACCTTGAACCTTGAACCTTGAACCTTGAACCTTGAACCTTGAACCTTGAACCTTGAACCAATATTATTCCTTCACCACGCCCATCGAGCAAAACTTATCGATGCGTTGTTGGATAAGCTGGTCTGATGGTACCTTCTTTAACTCATCATACGTGGCCAGTATTTTTTTCTTCACTTCGTTGGCCATCCATTTAACATCGTTATGGGCACCTCCCAGCGGTTCTTTAATAATGCCATCAATCAGCTTGAGCTGAAGCATATCTTTACCGGTAAGTTTCAGAACTTCCGCAGCTTGTTCTTTATAATCCCAGCTTCTCCATAAAATGGACGAGCACGATTCAGGAGAAATAACCGAGTACCACGTGTTCTCAAGCATAAACACACGATCACCAATAGCAATACCCAGTGCACCTCCTGAGGCGCCCTCTCCGATAATGATACAGATCACCGGCACCTTGAGCATGAACATTTCTTTCAAGTTCCGGGCAATAGCTTCGCCTTGTCCACGCTCTTCGGCCTCCAGCCCAGGAAACGCACCTGGGGTATCAATAAGGGTAATGATTGGTTTATTAAATTTCTCGGCAAGGCGCATTAGGCGTAATGCTTTTCTGTACCCTTCCGGGTTGGCCATTCCGAAATTCCTGACCTGCCGCTGCTTGGTGTTTCTTCCCTTTTGCTGGCCAATCAGCATGAAGGTTTGACCTTCAATGGTGCCAAACCCTCCCACCATGGCTTTGTCATCTGAAACGGTACGATCACCATGCAATTCAATAAAGTCGGACGTGATCTCGTAAATATAGTCGAGGGTATAGGGCCTGTCGGGGTGGCGGGAGATTTGAACGCGCTGCCAGCCGGTTAAGTTTTCGAAGGTCTCCTGCTTTAAATCTTTTATCTTCTTTTCAAGAGCCTTAATGGCATCATTTACTTTATCGTCACTATCGCCAGCGAGGTGTTTCATATCTTCCAGTTTCGCTTCTAACTCAGCGATAGGCTTTTCAAATTCCAATAACATAGGTCTGTTTCAAATAATTTCTGCGCTTGCAGGAAAGGCACAAAGTTAAAAGGATTGCGCAAATACGGAATGAATAGGCGAAATAATCACCAAAGCAAAAGCCGCGTAAATCATTGACTTACAGGGCTTTTATTTAAAATGTTTGGGCGCCACGAGAACTCAGGGGAACCCTCAGTTTTTGCGGTCTGGACGCCCCGAGAGTTCGGGGGAACCCGCAACCTATTTTTGAGAATTGATTAACCTGGCATAGAACTCCCGGTTACGTTGCTTTTTTAAAAAATACTCACGACTCATAGCCTCGCTACGAGTTTCAAAAGTTTCAGTGTAGACTATTTTCCAAGGTGTTTTTTTTCTTGTGTACTTAGACAACCCGGAGTTATGTTGGATCAACCTGTTATCAATATTCTCAGTTGACCCAATATAAAATGAGCCATCCTTCTCGCTCTGAAGTATATACACAGTGAAAGGCATAAAAAAAGCTTCAAAACGAAGCTTTTGCGGTCTGGACGGGACTCGAACCCGCGACCTCCTGCGTGACAGGCAGGCATTCTAACCAGCTGAACTACCAGACCATTTCCTACTAAAACGGAGCGCAAAGATAGTGCTATGGGGGTTTTCTCCAAAATTTGACAAAATATTTTAATGTAAATCAAAATTGGTCCCCGCGGTGTTCATGGATGGTACAGTTCTGTTGACAAGATCATCCATGCTTTTACTTCTTGTTCATAAAAGCTGAATACATCCAAACCAATTTTTCCTGCTCCCGGATATAGTCGCTCATCAGCGCGTTCGTTCCTTCATCGCTTGTACGACCGGCCAATAATAGTAGTTCTCGCTCTTTTAGAATGAGCGTTTTAAAACCATCCAGCACAAATCCAACGGCTTTGTAACCGTCAGATACATTTTTCTGTTCCTTGATCTTAGAAACTTTTATGTAATCCGTGTAACTATGCAATGGTGTGAAACCCAAAGTGAGAATACGCTCGGCAATCTCATCGATCTTCAGCAAGGCATTATTGTACAACTCTTCGAATTTCAAGTGTAGTTCAAAAAACTTGTCACCTTTAATATTCCAATGGAAACCCCTGGCGTTCATATAAAATACCTGATAGTTCGCCAGCAGACCGTTTAGATTATCAGCTAACTGTTGAGCGTCTTTCGGGTGCAGCCCGATTTGGTTGGTCTTTGCCATAAGTCTTTTGTTTTAGTTAAAAATACTATTTTTAGAAGACTATATTCACATGATTAGAGGACTAGCCGTTATCCTATTAATTCTCCTGACTCTTCCTTCCTGCAGTAAGAGTACTGCGGGCACCTCAACAGTGGTGAAGCCTCGCTATCATCACAGTTGGTACAAGAATCATGTGTACAAAAAGAAATGGCACATTGGCCGGATAAAGTTCAGATTTGAAAAACAGGGCGTTAAAAAAGTGAAGATGAAGGGATAGCCTGACGGTTAATCCAGTTTAAAGTAAAAGTCGCCTACAATATTGGAGTTTTCCCATGGGTTTTGCTTATCGCCCGACTGCCTGAGTACACCGGCCCGCACATCTTTAAATACTTGCTCGATGGTGCGATTGGACTTATTCATTGCCTTGATCAACTCCTGAGTATACAAACCATTTCGTCCGGTTCCGTCAGAAGCAACCGAACCTGGCGATGTTGCATACGCAATGAATGCACCCCGGGCTTTTTTCATTTCACCCAGCCCCTGCGAATCACCAATACCCCGGTGTAAAGCGGGGAAAGGATTATTGCGACAGGCATCTAACACAACTATGTTCATACGCGAGTTGGTATTTTCCATTTGCGTTAGCACCATCTTTTGAATAGGAAAACAGAACCGGCTAATGTCGTCTTCATATTGTAGCTCGGCATCAACCGGTACGATATAATTTTCTCCATCGTGTTGAAGACCGTGACCGGCATAATAGAATAAGCCAACAGTTTTGTCGCGCTCTCCGGAGTTCAATTTATCACGAAACTTCATCATCTCGGCTCTTATTTTACCGTAACTGGCATCGGTGATGAGCGTAACTTCAAAGCCTAGATTCTTAATGGCAGCCGCAAAATCAGTAGCATCGTTGGCCGGGTTTTTTAGCACCCCTATTTCTTTTGGGTATGCTGAATTTCCAATAACTAAGGCAAATCGTTTTTCATCTTTAAACAATTCGGCAAGCGTTGGCTCCTTTGACTCGGGAGGTACTGATTGCTGAGGGGTAACAACAACTGGTGCAACGGTGGGTGGATCATTCTTAGCAACGACTGCTTCAGTTTTCTTTTCCTCTTTCTTTTGCTCAGTGGGTTTAGGTTCTTCTTGTTTCTGAGCAATACTTTCAGGTTTCTTCTCCTCTTGCTTTTGAGCTACCGGTTGCGTAACGACTGGTTCTTCTTTTTTGGCTGACTGTTGTGTTACAGGAGGTGTAGTTTTTGTTTCAGTTTTCTTCTCATTCCCTTTTGCCAGGGTATTAGGTACACTGGTGCTCCTTGATTTTGCTGTGTTCAATTCATTGAGCGCATCTGTCAGCTTTTGATTAGCAGGATCCAATGAAGAAGCAATTTGCAAGTCCTGCTGGGCTGCAGCAGTGTTATCCATACTTACATAAACCTGGGCTCTTTCAGCAAGAATTTGCGATTGTTTCTTTTTATCAGAACCTAAAATGCGCAGAGCATTTCCATACTCAACGGAGGCTTCGTTATACTGATTTTGGCTTGCAAGACATTTGGCCAGAAACCAATGGATATTGCCCGTATTGGGATGATTAAGAGCCAGGCTTTGTTTTAAATCGTCTGAGGCTGCAGCATAATCTTTTAACCTGAAAGCCGCCAACCCCCTCCAATAGTGGGCATCGGCATCAAATTTCTTATCGTGAAGGGGTTTCGTTAGGAAATCGGAGAACAATTCGATAGCGGCATAATAATCTTTTCCTTCGTATTTCTTGATGCCTTCTTCGTATAACCGGAATTGTCCGAACAAAGACATTGTCCAGAAAAACATAATAAAAAAAAGGCCCAGTCGCATATTGCGTTTAATAAATGATTTAGAAGTTAAAGGAAACTCCAAACTGGAAGTTTATAGAAGGAAATCCTTCCGTTACCATGGGAAATTCCTCATCAAAATAATCATCCAGAGTTGAATCGTAAGACTCCGTACTCACAATAGACACAGGAAAAGTATACCCAATGGCTACTTGTGCAAAAAAGCTAACAGCCTTACTAGGGGTTACTTCAATTCCTGGACCAATAAAAATTCCTCCTGTAACTTTTGATTCCTCTTTTAATACATCGTAGTCGTCTGGCCCCCAGTCGATTCCTGACTCTACTAGATCCCAGGTTATGCCATCATCAAGAGATTCGTAATAGTCAGATACACCATACACATCCGTTCTCTTCGAAAAAGAAACAAATGGTTTGGCAAATCCATAGAAAGCAAATTTTAAATTATCGTTGTAAGGAATAATATCCAATCGGATATTACCAGCCACAGAAATCAAACTTAAATCTCCTCCTGATAAGTTGATAACATATCCTTCCCAATATCCACCACCGTTATCCTGCACAAAAGCATCTCCTCCAATTTCAGAAGTTACAGATGGATCGTATTTAAATTTAATGTACGATACACTTCCTCCTATTGAAAGCACCTTGTTTGATCGCTTGTTTAAGCCAATTTCAAAATTGATACCATTTTTATAGTCACCAATATTTTTTCCAAGCGTTATTGATGGTCCCCCTGTTAAATAAACCGACATATCGCGTGTAAACCTTTCTTGCGCCACGGCAGTTCCCTCGTCCTGGGCTTGAAGGGTCGTTAAGAAACATAACAGGAAAATTGAGGTGAGAATCTTTTTCATAAAGAGAGGGTTTGGGTTTCCTTAGTAAAAATAACCGATTTTTGCGATTTCGCAAGGAAACCCAATGCACTCTTAAAGCCCCCGCATTACCAAATCAATGTTCTTACGGAAGAAAAACTTCAACGGACTGATCTGATTAATATGGGCCGTAACAATGGATCCAAGCAGAACGGTCAAAAAGAGGTTGGTGATTTCCCGGGTGCTGCTTGTTTTGGTTATTTCTTTTCTAAAAATAGCTTCGAGGGTAAACTTTTCCAGCATTTGGTCAAGTGAAAGGATCTCCACTGTATGGATGTCTTTCAGATCGGGAAACAGCAGTTGTTTTTCTTCCGGCCGAACCGTAAACGGTTTGGGTGGCCGCTTGAGGTCGGCCAGGTACCCGATCAGGCTTAGCATAAGGCCGGGGTGGTTCTCACATTCATCGCTCAGTTTATCGGAAAGAAAATAAACACCCTGCATCCCTTCGCGGGGTTTTGTTTTAACTTCAATGGCCCTCTCCAGGCACCATATCCTGAAATAGTAAAGGAGAATATCTTCCTTCTGTGGAAAATATTTAAAGAATGTTACTTTGCTTATGTTAACTTTCTCGCAAAGATCATCCACATATAAATCTTCAAATGGTTTCTTTCCAATCAGTTTTAAGGTTGTTTCTAAGATTTGAATTTTTAGCCGTGCTGCTTTTTCCTTTCGTAGATTCATGATACTTTACTCAAGTTTGCTTTTAATTAATACTTTTCCCGCTACTAAACCAATCCAAATATGATGAAGCGCATAACGCTACTTTCACTTGTCATTATTGCCGTTTCGTGCATCGAAAAAAAGAAGCAGGATTCCGTCACGGGTTTACTGGCAGACTCCGCCATGGTGGTTTCTGCTCATCCGTTGGCCTCACAAATTGGGATTGATATTATGCACAAAGGTGGCAACGCAGTGGATGCTGCAGTGGCTGTTCAGTTTGCTCTGACGGTTGTGTTTCCGGAAGCAGGAAACATTGGGGGCGGAGGCTTTATGCTAATGCGCAGTGCCGAAGGAAATATCGCAGCACTTGATTACAGAGAAAAGGCACCCGGTTTAGCGCATAGAGATATGTATCTGGATTCGGCCGGAAATGTGAATGAAGGGCTAAGTACCTATGGCCACCTGGCATCGGGTGTACCCGGTTCGGTCGATGGCATGGTTACCATGCATGAAAAGTATGGGTCGCTGCCCTGGAACGAATTGGTGCAGCCGGCTATTGACCTGGCTTTGAAAGGCCATGCGCTCACAAAAAGAGCCTCCGAGAATCTGAACGACATTCAGGAGGATCTGAAAAAGTACAATTCAATTCTTCCGGAATACCTGATTAAAACCTGGAAAGAAAGTGACACCGTGTACTGGATTGAACTCGGGCACACCCTGGAACGAATTCGGGATGAGGGTAGAAAAGGTTTTTACGAAGGTAAAACAGCCGATGACATGGTGGCAGAAATAAAGCGCGGCAATGGAATGATCACACACAACGATTTAAAAAATTACAAATCGCGTTGGCTAACCCCTGTTGTAAGTCATTACAAGGAGTATAAAATCATTTCTATGCCACCACCATCCAGCGGTGGGGTTGCCTTAAGTCAGTTGTTCAAAAGCGTGGAGCCTTTTCCCATCCGCAGTTGGGGTCACAACGATGCAAAGACTATCCACCTGTTTACAGAAGCTGAACGAAGGGTGTATGCCGATCGCGCTGTCTATTTAGGAGATCCTGATTTCTTCAAGGTTCCGGTTCAGGAACTTATTAATGACCGGTATATTCAGGAAAGAATGAAAACTTTTGACCCCGCAAAAGCCACCCCCAGCGCCCAAATTAAAAATGGTGTTATACCCGGGTATGAATCCACTGAAACCACCCACATTTCAATTGTTGATCGGGACGGAAATGCTGTTGCTATAACAACCACGCTTAACGATTGGTTTGGTTCACGTGTAGTCGTTGCCGGATCAGGATTTTTCTTAAATGACGAAATGGACGACTTCAGTATGAAACCGGGCGTGCCAAATTTGTATGGTGTTACCGGTGGAAAAGCAAACGAGATACAACCAGGAAAAACCATGCTGAGTTCAATGACCCCTACTATACTGGAAAAGGATAACGAATTGTTTATGGTGGTTGGATCACCCGGAGGATCCAGAATCATTACAGCTGTTTTTCAGGTGATTCTCAATGTTGTTGAACATGGTATGAGTATGCAAGAGGCAGTAGATGCCAAACGAACTCATGCGCAATGGTTACCTGATAATATTTTTTACGAAAAAGGAGCTTTGTTAAAACAGGATAGTCTGGAACTAACATCTTTTGGCCATGTTGTAAAGTTTTCAGGCGGCCTTGGCCGGGTTGATGCCATTTTGAAATGGAAGAATGGTAAGCTGGAAGGTGGAGCAGATCGAACGCGGGGAGATGATACGGCTGCAGGATTTTAAAATTTCAAGTTTCAAGTTTCAAATTGAAAATTGAAATTACAACTTCTTAATAATAAACTCCACTCGTCTGTTTAACATACGGGTTTCTTCCGTGTCGTTGCTGGCAATTGGTTTAGAACCGCCATATCCTTTTCCCACAATCCGCTTCGCGGATATTCCCTTCGATACGAGGTAGCTCTTGACTTTGTTTACACGCTGCTGCGAAAGTGTCATGAGTTGCCTGAATGACCCGCGGTTATCGGTATGACCTGCAAGCTCAATTTCCAAATGCGGATTTTCTTTCATGAATTGTACGACCAAATCCAATTCCGGATAAGAGGCTGGCAGCAACTCAGGTTTGCTTTGCATAAACAAAACATTTTTAAGGGTTACCGTTGTACCTATTTCAATCGGCTGAAGTTTAAAGTTCATCTCCAACTCTTTCATTTCATACGTATTCACATCCAGTTTCTCCAGGCTACTGACAAACCCGGGGGCATCAATCTTTATATCGTACGATGCTGTTGATAAAATCTTTAAGGTATAATTGCCCGCAATTGTTTGAGTTTTTATCTGGGAGTCTGAGTTTTCAAAAAATAAGGTAGCCGTTATGGGCTCACCTGTTTTGGTATCGGTTATCCTGCCGTAAACTCTGATCAGACTATCGGACTCGGTTCGGGTTATCACTTCAATTTGTACCAAGGTGTTTGCCGGTGGCGCTGCTATGGCCGGTGGAACGGAATCAGTCGATACCGGAGTGTTGATTCTGATATCGCCATAGTTATCGCTGTTTTTCTTACTGGTGTAGATTGAAAACCCAAGTGTTGGATAATCACGAAAGAATAGATCACGGCCATCTGAATTTAAATGATCTCCCACATTCACTGGATCTGACCAGGTGGTCCATCCTTCGCCCAACCTGGTGGCTGTATAGATGTCAAAACTTCCATTTCCTCTTCTGCCATTCGTTGAGAAGTAAAGTGTTTTTCCATCCGCTGAAATGGAGGGGCTTAACTCCTGAAACTGGGTGTTAATTTTATCGCCCAAATTTTTTGGTTCCGTCCATTTTCCATCCGGTCCTTTTACGCTTACATACAAGTCTTCAACCCGGCTACCATAGGTTTCAGCGGAATACACGAACACCTTACCATCTGCTGATACGTGCCCGCTATGATACGTTGATTTGTTTTGAAAATAGGGAATCGAAATATTTTCAGGCTTATGCCAGCCGTTTGCATTTTTTCTTGAAACAGATATCCCCTGGGTTCGTGCGGCATTTCCTGTTCCATCGTAATGACTCAGCAAAAACACTTGATTTCCATCAGATGAAAACCCCGCTACAGCATTATATCCACGATCGTTTAATAATGTACCTGCGTGTACAGGGGCAGTCCACTGGCCGTTCAGTAAAGCAGAAAACCAAATATCTCCGGGGTCTTTCTTCCCGCCTATGTTTTGAGGGTGATTGCATATCGTGAAGAAGAGGAGTTTTCCATCCGGACTAACCACTGGATTTTGCTCATCGTAGGAAGTGTTAACCAAATCCAACGAAGGTTGAACCTGCTGCTGAGCGATGAGAACGCTCATTGAAAACAGAAATAGAAAAAATAAAAACGAACGCATGCAAACTATTTACTAATCCATTTACTTTCTTTCACCATGAAGCGCCAGGGAAGCAGGGCATCGTCACCCGCATAGTCAATACCAATGCGTTTACCGGCAATGATGGATCGGCTCGCTATCTTTTCACCCAGGTCTTCAATCCAAACATCGCGATTTAGCAAATATTTTCCATTAAATGTCCGATCAATCCCCAATGCTTTAGTCAACTTGCCGGGGCCAGAGGTTAGGTGAACGTTGCGTTGTACTTTTCCCCTCCTGCCTTGCATAACCGGAAGGCCAACGAGTGGTTCAATAGCCCGTATTAAGACTGCTTCTGCAACACCTTTCTTGTTAGTGACTACATTAAACAAATGGTGCATACCGTAACAAAGGTAAACGTAGGCATGGCCGCCATTTTCAAACATGATTTCATTTCGTGAGGTTATTTTTCCATTGAATGCATGACAGCCTTTTTCCTTCCAGGAATAGGCTTCTGTTTCTACAATTTTTCCACCCGTAACAATACCGTTGATGTTGGTGAACAGACCCTTGCCGAGCAACTCGCGCGCTATTTTCACCACGTTCGTCCGTTCATAGAAGCTTTCTGTCAGCTTCATCTATTTCAGTTTTAAAAGCCAAAAGAATCATTAATTTTGGCATCCTCAAATGTTTTAAACCCTAAATTTTATACAATGAAAAAACTAATCGTAATTGTTTTATTGATTTCATGCTTCGTTGCAGAAGGCCAGATTCAAACGCCTGCACCCAGCTCTGCAGGAACCGTTACATCAGTAGTTGGTTTGACCGATGTAAAAGTTACCTACTCGCGCCCGAAATTGAAAGGCAGAAAAATATTTGGTGCCGGTACTGACTATCTGCAGCCGTTTGGCCAAATCTGGAGAACCGGTGCAAACAACGGAACGGTAGTTTCTTTTTCAGATGATGTAAAAGTTGAAGGCACAGACATTAAAAAAGGCGAATACCTGGTGTTTACGATTCCGGGTGAAAGTGAGTGGACAGTGATGTTTTATTCTGATGTAAATGCCGGTGCGTTAAACAACGACAACTATGACAAGAGCAAGGAAACAGCGCGATGGACTGTTAAGCCAGCCAAGCTTGCTGAAAAAGTAGAAACATTTACCATTAACATTTCTGACATCGCTGACAACAGCACAGGTGCCAAACTTGAGTTTACATGGGAAAACACTTCGGTGAAACTCGGCTTTACTGTTGACTACGATTCAAAAGTAATGAAGGCTATTGATGCCGGTACAAAAGTTAGCCCTGGTAACTACATTGCAGCAGCCCGCTACTATTTTGACAATGGAAAAGACCTGAACAAAGCCCTTGAATGGATCACACTGGGTATCGACAACGGCAACAAAGAGGCTTTTTGGAATATCCATACAAAAGCCAGGATACAAAGTGCTGTTGGCGATAAAAAAGGCGCTTTGGCCACAGCTCAACGTTCACTCGAATTAGCAAAGGCCAACAAGGATGGTGACTTTGGTTATACTAAGATGAACGAAGACCTGATTAAGCAATTGAATGAAGAAATAGCGAAAGCTCCGAAGAAGAAAAAGTAAATTTTTTAGTGTCAGAAATAAAAAAATCCCCACGCTGCTGCCTGGGGATTTTTTATTGTACTGATTTTTCAACCTTATTTAGGGCTTACCAGTTTTTGATCTGTCGGTTTTGAATTATCCATTTTCAATTTTCCATCCACATCCAGTTCGATGATTTCATAGCCCAGTTTTTGCAAACCGGGAAGTATTTTGGCTTTATCTCCAACCAGAAGGATATTCATATTCCCCGGATTAATCCATTTGGAAGCTACCGTGTCTCTTCTTTGGTGATGCCCGATAATATTTTATTCTGTTGCTCCACATAATCAGCAGGAAGATTGTAATACAACATTTGGCGAATAAAGCCAGCCTTCTGGAAACCTGTTTCGTAGCGTAACGCATCACGTTGGCCGATGGCACTCTTCATAAATTTCAGTTCCTCATCGGTAATGCCACTCTTTGAGTACCTGGTAAGTTCCTGCATGACTTCAACCAACGCACTGTCGGTAGCATTCGCACGAATTCCAGAGCTAAAAGAAAAATCACCTGCATACTTGTCGCCAGAAAAACTGCTTCTTGCACCGTAGGTCCATCCTTTGTCTTCTCTTAAATTCAAGTTGATGCGGCTATTGAAAGCTCCACCCAGTGGGTAGTTGGCTAGAGTGGCTTTGTAATACTCGCCTGTTGCATCATATTTCAAATTCGTTGCTCCACCAACCCGGAATTCAGTTTGAGCGGCTTTGGGTACATCCACCAGGAAAATCTTCGTCTTGTCAATTTTAGGAAAGGATGTGATGACCGGAAGTTTTACTTCTTTATTAGGAAGTTTCTTCAAAAAGTTTGTTTTGCTTATAATTTCACTCTGCGTAACATCGCCTACCACCACCAGGTTTACGCCTTGCGATGATATGCAATTGGCATAATAATCTTCAATATCTTTTAGGGTAAGATTTTTAATTGTATAAGGAGACCCAACCTGGATCAGCCCAAGAATATTATTGTTGCCGTAGCTCAGCTTATCATACAAATCAGTAGCAATACTGGAAGGTTGTGATTTGCGCTGCTTAAAACCTTCAATGGTCTGTTTCTGAAGACGTGAAAAAGCATCCTGTGTAAATTTCGGATTGAGCATTCGTTCTTCAAGAAGAGATAAAGTTCTGTCGAGATTTTTCTTCAGCGTTTGAACACTAAATGTGATTGCATCCGTGCCGCTGCTCACATTAATGGAACTGCCCAACTTTTGCAATTCGGCTTGCATTTGCTCTGCTGTGTAATTTTTGGTGTCTTCATTCATCATCTGACCAAACAATCGCGCAAGCCCTACTTTTGACGTATCGTTGGCCTGCAGCAGATGGCCGCCAGGTATGGTTATCGATAAGGTCACCAAAGGAAGTTCTTTACTTTCAGAACCGATCGCCTGAATGCCATTGCCAATATCTTTCTTCCAGAAAGCTGGAACTTTAACAACCGGGGTGTTTGTTTGCAAAAAATGCAACGGAAAATACCCTCAGGTATCCTCTGTGCCGAAATTACTTAGTAACTGAAAGGTAATCGCCAGCATCATTACCACTCCGCAGCCAATGATGTTGTACAGCAAGAAGGCAATATCCGTAAAAAAGTAGCAATAAAATACCACACCTTCCGCCACAAGCGCGGCAATAAAAACGGCTGTTCCCCGCACGTATTTAACATAAAATGCTGTCAGGAATATTCCCAGGATGGTTCCATAGAACAAGGATCCGACAATATTCACAAACTGAATCAGATTTTCTGCAAAAGATGCCAGCATGGCAAACACCATGGCCAGTAATGCCCACCCAACTGTAAACCAACGCGAGGCATGAACATAATGAATGGGTGAAGCTTCTTTCTTAACCGATCGCTTGTAAATATCTACTGTGGTGGTAGATGTGAGTGCATTTAACTCACCTGCCATGGACGACATGGCAGCAGAAAACATAACGGCCAGCAATAACCCGATAATACCGTGCGGAAGATGGTTGAGTACAAAGTTTAGAAAAATGTAATCGCGGTCTTGCGTTTTAGCACCAGGAATGGCCTCCTGAATGCGTTCTTTGACCTCAAACCTTAAGCCTTTTTCCTCATCCTGCAATTTTGTTACAGAAGCTTTTGACAAACTGATGTTGTCCGGATTGCCTTCCTGAATGGCCACCACAAGGTCATCAACAGCTTTACGTTTGCTTTCAAACAATTTGTCGTAGCGATTTTCAATTGCTTTGATTTCATCACCATGAATGGTTTTGAGAGCCTGCTCTTTTAAAACCTGATTGTGAAATACCGGTGGCTGGTTAAACAAATAGAATACAAAAACCAACACACCAATAAATAAAATAACAAACTGCATCGGTATTTTCAGCAGCCCGTTAAACATCAAACCCAAACGACTTTCGGTTACCGACTTCCCGCCCAGGTAACGTGCCACCTGCGACTGGTCTGTTCCAAAGTATGAGAGAAACAAAAACGTACCGGCAATCAAACCCGACCAAATGTTGTATCGGTCATTCAGATTAAAATCTGTACTGACAAGATTTAATTTCCCTAACTCCCCCGCCAGTTGAATGGTATCACCGAACGAAATATAATCGGGCAGTAAAGAATATGCCAGTATGCCAGCCAGTATCATTCCACTCATGATCACCGTCATCTGCTGCCGTTGGGTCAGGCTTACGGCTTTTGTTCCGCCTGTAGTAACGTACACAATCACCAACGCCCCAATCAGTACCGTAGTAAGCGAAATTGGCCATCCAAGAATAGTTGATAAAACAATGGCCGGTGCATACAGCGTAATACCGGCCGACAGGCCCCGTAAAATCAAAAAAAGAAATGCTGCCAGCGACCGGGTTTTTAAATCGAAACGAGTTTCCAGAAATTCGTAGGCGGTGAATACTTTCAGCTTATAATAAATCGGTACCATGGTAGCTGAGATGATGATCATCGCAATTGGTAACCCAAAATAGAATTGAATAAACCGCATACCATCTTCAATGGCCTGGCCGGGTGTTGACAGAAAGGTTATCGCGCTGGCTTGTGTGGCCATGATACTGACACCAATCATCCACCACTTCATGGAGTTATCGCCTTTCAAATAGCTTTCAATGTTTTTGTTGCCACGGCTTTTCCATGTTCCGTACAAAACAATGAAGGCAATCGTGCCAAATAATACAATCCAATCAAGGGTATTCATGAAAAGGAATTAGCAAGCGATAAGAATACAATAATCTGTACGACTAAAAATGCCAGCAAAAGCCAATACCAATGGCTCCATTTTTTAAAGATCGGTGGGTTTTCCTGATCAGGTGCTGTTGACATGTTGTGTGGCACGGATGTTATCGCGATTTAGTTTTGGTTTTTGTGTTCTCAGGCTTTTTGGCCTTACCGGCCGAAACCAGGTTCGCAAAAAGTTTATACGCCCCCTGTACACCTTCGGGTAATTCGCGGAAGAAAGACAACCCCGTATACACATAGTGGCCGTTTCCATATTTTGCCACAAGCAAACTTCCGTCTTGCGGATTCTCACCCTTGTCGTTCATGGAAAGTAATGCTTCAAAAGCCGGATCCCATTTATTTGGGAAATAGAGGCCACGTTCCTGAATCCAACCGTCAAAGTCAGAAGGGCTGATTTTATTAGGTGAATTCAACAGCGCATGGTCAGGTTTAAGTATTCTCACAGTAGCGTTTTCATCAGTAGTACGGTCGCGCGAAAGCGTTAACGGATATGGTGAAAACTTGTCTGTTCCAAGCCCATTGCTGGTGTTGTATTGAACTACCATCGTTCCTCCGTTATTCACAAAGGCCAACAGGTCGTTCATCATAAAACGAATACGGTCATTTGTGTTGAGTGCACGAATGCCCAGCACTACGGCATCCAGTCGCTTCAGATTTTCTGGTGTTACTTCCTCATCTTTCATTTCCCAAACTTCATACCCCATGTTTCTGAGAGCCGTTGGAACTTCATCACCAGCACCTTTGATATACCCAATCACGCCACCTTCCTTCTTTATGTTGACGCGAATAACTTTTGATTCGGCAGGAGGAAGCAAGGTTTGTGCTGGAATGTGATCATACAGGATGGTTTGAAGCGAGTGGCTGTATGATTTCCCGTTTACTTCCGCAACAGCCTTTAGGAGTCCCGTTGATTCTGATCGGGAAGGGTACACTTTAAAGTTTTTTGAAACCTCTTCCCCTCTTTTTACCAATTCAAAATCAATAGACGATGGTTCGCTCTTCCAACCTGGAGGCAATTGCAATTTTACAGAGCCTGTTTGTTTGGAATCCGTGGATGATTTTAAAATTACTTCAACGTTTTTGGGCAACTCATCGGGAAAAACCCAAACGCCATTTGAAATGGTTACAAAAACCGGTGGAACGACTTCAAAAGGTCTGTATTGTTCGCCTTTTACAGGATCCGTTGACCTATACACCAAGGGCTTCTTGATTGAATAAGTCTCATTGTTTATCCGTAAAGAAAATTCAACCATAACTGAAGGATCATTTTCTGCTTTGCCGATAAGCCTTTCATTTGTAACGGTAAACAATCCGATGTCGTGGGTATCGCGCAACCAGTAGGGACTTGAGTATGCTTTCGCAGGGGACAATATTTTTTTAGTACGCACGACTACCGGTGCATTATTTTTCAAGGTAACATTCATGACAGAGTCAATACCAAGATCAGGTGATTGAATGGATATCAACTGAATTTCTGCATTGGAACGATTCAGCAATTCGGTGGTTATTATTACTTGTTCACCCGGTGCTGACCAATACTGATTGGCCGTAGTTTCCAGATAGAGCCCTGCACAATCTTCAATCAATTGTGTTACCTCTGTGAGCTTCCTGGTTTTCCAAACACTGTGTTCCAGTAAACCGATTTCTTTCTTAATCTGTAAAAGCAAAGGTATAGAAGCAGCAGGGTTCTCAACCTTAAACTCACGAATGGCTTGTTCGACCAATGGCTTTACCTTTTCCCCTCCTTTTATTCTTATCCATGTAGTATTCACCCCATCAAATACATCCCCTGCAGGTGTCTCTCCTTTCACCAATTCCAGAAACTCCAGTTGATCGCCTCTTACTTTTCTGGAACCAAAGCCCTGACTTTTATGCTGGCTTCGACTGGTGGCTGCTATTTCAGCGTACGACTCTCCTAATAAAGGATTATAACCGCCAACATTAACGGTGGTTACTCCCGGAGTCTTTTCATTGATCGTGTTATTGAAGAACCTTCCGGTGTTTATAAAAAGTCTTTTAGGCTGCCATGTACCTGCAAGCGTCAGTTGTTCCGGAAATACTTCAGGTTTAGCAGCGGCATCAAAAGCCTCAATGGCCAGCATGGCCGAAGCTGTATGATGGCCATGCCCCGCTCGTTCATCTGGCGGAAAACGAGTAAGGATTACATCGGGTTGAAAATCGCGATACACCCGCACGACATCCGACAGAATTTGATCTTTACCCCAAATGCTAAATGTTTCTGTGGCTGATTTCGAATAGCCAAAATCAATGGCGCGTGTAAAAAATTGCTGGCCTCCGTCAAACCTTCGGGCAGCCAGTAACTCCTGTGTTCTGATAAGGCCCAACAACTCACCTATTTCCGGACCGATCAGGTTTTGTCCCCCATCACCGCGGGTCATTGAAAGATATGCTGTGGCTGCTAATTTACCTTTTGAATAATAAGTTGTAATTCTGGTATTCTCATCATCCGGATGTGCCGCCACGTATAACACTGAGCCCAGAAAATTCAGCTTTTCAAGTTTAAGTTTTATTTCAGACCCGTATGGCTGATGTGGAGCCTGCGCCTGAAGCAAAACAGGAAGCAGACTTAAAAAAAAGATTCTCCTCATTCAAACAATGTTTGCATCAAATAACGTATAAAATCCTGATTGATCGAATTGATTACACCATCAGCCAATAAGACGTTTTAGCGGTATTGAGGACTTGGAGAAATCACATCTGTTGGATAGTTAAATTTTTCCCCGCTTCTCTCCATTTACAAAATAGGTGCCTTCTTCATCAAACTCAATCAGGATTCTGCTCAACACCTCTTTTTCAGATGATAGAAAATAAATTTCAAACTTGTACCCCGAAATTCTGTCTTTGATGTCATCGGTAAAGCCAGCTTCCAGTTTAAACTCCAAACCATTTGTATTTTTTTTGCTCAAGAGGGTTGCTCCCTCATCGCGTATTACTTTGATTTTAACTTCTTCGGGAAGGGCTTTTAATAATTTTACCTGTAAAACCAGATAGGGTAATGGATCTGTTGAGGTTCTTCGATCGTGTTCTTTTCGTGTTTCATTAGGATAAATACCGCTGTTGTCGGTATGTCCTCGTTGTTTAAACTGTAGTTCAGGTCTTATTTCAAAGTCTTCTTTTGCCTTGTACGGTGCTATTTCCTGAAAACTGATTAGTAACAAGATTGAGAGAACTGTCATCATAACTAAAAATACAAAAAAAATAATTGGTATGAATCACTTAGCAATCAGGCCGGTGCCATTCGTGATGCGCACGCGGTAAACTTCTACATCATGCTTATATTTCTTTTTGTACTGCAGGCAAACGGAATCGATAACAGATTCAACTGCACTGCTTTGGATAAGGTTAATTGTACAACCTCCAAATCCACCGCCCATCATCCGGGCACCTAAAACTGAAGCGTTGTTCTCAACAAGGGATACCAAATAATCGAGTTCATCACAACTTACCTTGTAGCGTCTTGAAAGACCATGATGGGTTTCGTACATCCGCTGGCCAAATGAGATCAGGTTGTTATGCTTCAAATCTTCACCTGCTTTTTTTACTCGGTCAATTTCTTCAATGATGTACTTGCATCGATCATAAACATCTGTTGCCAGCTCAGGTTTAATTTTTTCCAGCAAAGTCATTGTGGCATCACGCAGACTTAATACCTCCGGGAACTTCTTCATCAGTATACGAACTCCTTCCTCACATTCACTTCTTCTCGTATTGTATTCAGAAGAAGCAAGGCTATGCTTTACCCCGGAATTAAAAAGAACCAGTGTATAATCGTTCAATTGAAAAGGAAAGTATTCATATTCCATTGATCGGCAATCGAGCCTGATAACATGATTTTCTTTTCCCATCATGTTGGTGAACTGATCCATGATACCACATTGTACACCAACAAAATGATGTTCTGCCCACTGCCCTATCCTGGCTAAGTCAATTCTTGAAATGTTTATTTTATTCAATTCGCGAAAGGCAAATGCAAATCCACCTTCCAGCGCAGCGGATGATGACAGGCCAGAACCACTTGGTATATTACCTCCGAAAATGCAATTGAATGGTTTTAGTGTAGCCCCTCTGTCAACAAACTGCCTGGCAACGCCCAGGATGTAGTTTGCCCATGAAGGAGATTCAACCGGCTGAGGATTTTGAAGATCGATTTCAAAATGCTGGTCAAAGTTCATGGAGTAAATTTTCGAAGTAGCCTCTTGCGAGGGTGCTACAGCAAGAATAACCACCTTATCAATGGCTGCCGGCATAACAAAGCCATTGTTGTAGTCGGTATGTTCACCGATCAGATTAATTCGCCCGGGCGACCGAACTAAAATCGGGTCTTGCTGGAAGCGATCCCGAAAATGCCTGGCAACCTGAGTGTGTGTAAATTCCACTTCTTGAAGTTTTGCAGAAAACGTGAAATTAAAAAAATGATGGCGATTACAGGTACCCACATGAATGTCCTGGTTTAACGCAAAGGACAAACCACAGCATCTATGTAAAATGAAAAAGCACCTACCTTGTTAGATAAGTGCCTTTTACTTGAGCCCCCTGCCGGAATCGAACCAGCGACCTACTGATTACAAGTCATTTCAGTCAGCTTCTTTTTATTTCTCTTGCTCTATAAATATTCGTTTTTAGCCTAAATATGGCATTTTTACTTCTCTTTCTTTCTCTTCCTTGTTGATTATAAGGCTATTTGTATGTATATTGTATGTATAATTACAGGGTAAATACATACACCAAGACCTTTAAAATCAAGTCTTTATGATTGGAGTAACCACCGCAGTAGTCCATGACACCAGGGTAAAAAGAACCGATGGCACCTATGCAGTAAAGCTCAGAGTAACTTACAACCGCGAACAGAAATACTACCCGGTAAATGTTCATCTCACCAAGGAAGATTGGGCAAGAACCCAATCAGAAAAGCCCCGAAATGAGTTCAAAGAACACAAGCTCTATTTCAGTAGAATAGAACAAAGAGCGCTCGATATTATTAAAGAGCTTCAGCCCTTCTCCTTTGAAGGCTTTGAAAAGAAGTTTGACCAGCGAGTAGACAGAAGCAAAGACGTACTCACTTACATGGACAATTACATCAAGCAACTTTCAAAAGAAAATAGAAGCGGTACTGCTGACAGTTACCAGTGCGCTTACAATTCATTCAAAAGCTACTTGGAGAGCAAAGGCCGCAAAAAGTTAAACTTTGGCGATGTTACTCCTGATTGGCTCAAGGAATATGAAAGCTGGATGCTGGAGAAAGAAAAATCTCTTACAACCATTGGTATCTACCTCCGAAGTTTACGAACTATAATAAACATAGCAATTGAAGACGGTACCATTGCGCGAGAATTTTATCCATTCGGCAAACGTAAATACCAGATACCATCTGGCCGGAATGTTAAAAAGGCATTGCAACTGGCGGATATTCAAAAGATTGTTAATTATAAAACTACAACTGAAGCAGAAGAACGGGCCAAAGACTTATGGCTATTTAGCTATCTATGCAATGGCGCAAATGTGAAAGACATGGCACGATTGCAATACCGGAATATTGATAATACAAAAATCACTTTCATCAGAGCTAAAACAGAACGCTCTACTAAACAAGACCTCAAGCCGGTAGTTGTCATGCTACTTCCTGAAATTAAAGCTATCATTAATAAATGGGGCGTCACACCGGTGAAGCCAGAAGCCTTTGTTTTCGGCATTTTATCCAGAAACGATTCTGCAATAGATGAACTTGCCAAAGTCCGTCAGGCAACAAAAACCATCAACAAATACATGAAGCGCATTGGCGAAGATTTAAAACTGGATATTAACCTAACTACCTACACGGCTCGCCATTCATTCGCAACCGTATTAAAAAGGTCTGGCGCTCCCGTTGAGTTTATTAGTGAAAGCCTTGGTCACAAAGACATAAGAACTACAGAAAACTATCTCGACAGCTTTGAAGACAGTGTGAAAGAATCTTACCAGAAACAATTACTTAATTTTGATTCCAAGTGAACCACCCATCAATCGAAATATTTCAAAGCATCTTGTTGAACCAGCTGCAGCCCTGGCGAAATGAAAATCTTTTAATGACAGATGCTAAATACAAGCAGTTGATTCAATCTATACAACGCGAGTACTACTCATTTCAACCGCTGTATAGTATAGATTTTCCAAAGCCGCTAACTCCAAAACGTAAATACTATTTCCTGTTAATTGAAAATGCGGCTATCGGGTACCTCAATAAAATTCAGAATGAAATCAAATCAGCTTTGAATACAGAGGAGAAACAATATTGGATTCATGCTACCCTTGCCAAAACACTTTCTCAAAACTTAATCGATACTGAAAACATTATAGCTGCCAGAAAATGTTCGTTGGCAAATATGTCATCCACCGAATTAGCCATTCAGGATGAATCCTATATTATTCAATACCTGAAACACCAATTGGTAAGATTATTTCTTGAAATACAAGAGACTAATAAAGACCTGGTGAAGGAAGATTTGCTTACCATCAAAGAACTAAATGCGAAGTTCTTTTCAGACCCAATCAATGAAGAATATTTCAAACCAGCCGACATCGTTAAAGGAGTTGAAAAGATTGCAACATCAATAAAGAGTGAAATAGTCTTTGAACCTAAAGCCTACGATTTCAGAAAACCAGCGAAAGGCATATTATCTTATGATGAAGTTGTAAGGAATAAAAATAGATTCTACGATTTTGAAGCTACGCTTTTTCACCAAGGGCTAATTGACATCAACTACAACTTCACAGACAAGCACGGGAAAATTCAGGAACTTGCTGCCGCCTTCCATGCACTTATACAGAAGAACTTCTTTAACACAATGAAGTTTCCCGGAGCTAAAGCCATAAAACCGCTCGACATCCGAAAGTTTCTTGACCATCGCTATGGCTCTAACACAGAAAAACAGTTTAGAGTATGGGCAAATAAGCAGGAAGAACTTTCAAGCTACATTGATGCCCGTTGGATGTACCGGATACCCCCTTGCTAAATTGCGCCAATTTGCTGGCAATTTTCCATTTCAAATTTCCACCCTTTCTCGTAACCAATTGATTTATAGGGCTATATAGCCACTCCAAATTTCCGTTTTCTGAACTTCCACGCCACCCAGGCAACCTTTGTCTTGTCATCGAAACACGGTGATGACCTACTGGCCAGGGGTCCATTTAAAATCTGATAAACAAGACTAAAATGGACGAAGTATTAAAGCGTCTCGACAAAATTGAAAAGCTCATTGCCGAACAGAGCATAGCAATGAAGCAGGTACTGTCTTTTGAGGAAGGCTGTGAGTATCTCACTCTTTCGCCCTCGCATGTGTATAAACTTACCAGCACGAATGCGATACCGCACTACAAACCGAATGGCAAAAAAATCTACTTCAAGAGAATTGAATTAGATGAGTGGTTACTCAGAAAGCGAAGCTCATCAGTAGATGAAATAGAGCAGAAAGCCAATAGCCTTCAACTCAAAAATAAATCTGATTTATGAATGAGCTACTCAACCTTCTGCATCACATTTCAAATAATGTGGATGTGGTGCTTGCCTACCTATCGAAGTTAAAAAAGCCTGCCATTAATGAACTGCAGGAAACGTGGATAGATGGTCAGGAAGTGATGCAAGCACTTCACATAAGTAAGCGAACACTGCAATCATTGCGTGACTCAGGTGTACTGCCTTTCAGCAGACTGAACGGAAAGTTCTACTACAAGGTAGAAGATGTTCAAAAACTACTCCAGTCAAATTATTCAAACCAAAAGGGCAAGTCTTATGAAGATAAGTAAAGAAGCCATACTTGATAAGACTCATTATGGTTTGAATGTGTATGCGCACATTTTGAGAAAGTACTATCCGGAAGAAACAGTCCTTTCCCTTTCGGGAAGGGACTGCTCCCCTACCAAAAATCCTTTTAATCAAAACAAGGTGTCGTTGATAGTGAGCATTCACAACAACAAAGCCATACACCATGATTTAGAAGGTGCAATTTCCGATGGAGATGTATTTGCTTTTGCAGCGTTGCATTACAAAATGCAAGAGGAAGAACTACTGAATATCATTAATGAAGAAATGCACTTGAACATTGGTAGAGTGGTAACGCATTATCAATGGAAGGAAGAAGAACCTAAGCGGCTTTTCAACATTGCGCAGCCAGCAATTCCAAAATTCAGCTACTTTAAAAGGCCTGTCTCCAACACGATACCCTCACAGGAGATTTCCATAGTAGACGTTTATCAATTGCTGAAAAGTGACTGCTTTAAGAACTCAACTTCCTCGCTTCGGTCAATTCAGGATTTAAAGGAAGCAAGGAAATACAAAGCACAGAATTTCGATTACGTCACGTTCTCTGGCGTTTTTTCCAAAAGGATGGACAGTCAGTTAAAGAAGCACTCTGGTCTTATGGCCTTAGACTTTGACCACCTGCCGGAGCTAAACCCTGTCAAGGAGAAATTATTGAATGACAAGTTCTTTGAAACTCAATTGCTGTTTGTTTCGCCCTCCGGTGATGGCTTAAAGTGGATTATCAAAATCGACCAAACCCAAGTAACGCATCAGCAATATTTCCAGGCTGTTTCCAATTACATCAAACACCAGTATAAATTAACTATCGACCCTGCTGGCAAAGATGTTTCCCGTGCTTGTTTTCTGCCTTATGATAATGAGGCTTTTATAAACCCATCATATCTACACCCATGAATAGAGAAGTTTTTAATCCGTTAGACTGGCTGCATTCAGCTACACCAAAGTCAGAACCAGCGACACCAAGTCCAGCTTCTTCTCTTTATGTTGAAGTAGAAGAACTCATTACCAAAATTGAACAACAACAACTTGACATAGCCTCTGCTTACAGCGATTGGCGAAACATTGGATTTGCTTTTGCCGATTCATTCGGAGAAGATGGTCGAGAACTCTTTCATAGGATTAGTCGCTTCTATATTGATTATTCGGAAGCAGAATGCAATCGGCAATATGACGCCTGCCTCAAATCAAAAGGCGCAGGCATTTCATTAAAGACCTTTTTCTATCATGCTAAGAATGCAGGCATTCCAATTAGTTCTGCCAATAGCCAACCGGCAGAGGAACAATCCGCAATGCCTACATTACCCGATAGCATCTATGCAGAGCTTCCGGAATTTCTTAAAGAAGTAGTTGCTGCAGCAACCACCAATGAAGAAAGAGACTTACTTCTTTTAGGTTCGCTTGTTTCTATTCGTTCATGCTT
>Ga0268299_1001423_pt1 | contig 42486 bp, 42 predicted proteins | sample NOBtaG_FD_193484 | JGI IMG/M metagenome (GOLD analysis project Ga0268299, IMG submission 193484) | Activated sludge microbial communities from bioreactor in Nijmegen, Gelderland, Netherland - NOB reactor | ecosystem: Engineered > Bioreactor > Aerobic > Activated sludge | place: Netherlands... | reverse complement strand
GCGGATCCACCACACGGCATACGATATGAACTTAAAACCACGGGTTTCATCGAAACGCTTGGCAGCTTTAATCAGGCCCAGGTTTCCTTCATTAATAAGGTCACCCAGGGTGAGTCCATTGTTCTGATACTGCTTTGCAACCGACACGACAAAGCGAAGATTGGCTTTGGTTAGTTTTTCAAGGGCAATCTGGTCGCCTTCGCGGATACGTTTTGCTAACTCCACTTCCATATCGGAGGTAATCAAATCTACCTTTCCGATTTCCTGCAGGTACTTATCCAGAGATTGACTCTCCCGGTTGGTAATTTGTTTTGTGATTTTTAATTGTCTCATCGGCTATCAAAACGAGTTATTTCGAAATAAGTTCAATATCATTAACCATTATAACAATGCTCAAAAGAGAGATAAAAGAGGTTAAAGTGGCCTCTGGATTCAACTTATGGCACATAGTCGGTCAAAAGAATCTGCAAAGATAGCTAAAATCTTCATTTTTGGAGGTTTGAACTTAGCTGATAGTCAAAAAAACTTACATTGGAGGCCTCAAATACTGATTGCATGGTTCGTTTTCTGTTTATTCTCACACTTACCCTCAGTACCCTGGCCCACGCGCAAACCGACTCTGCCAGGATGGATATTTTAAAATTTCATGATGAATTGAATGAAGAATTCAAAAATCCTAAGACCTCCCCTCTCAAAGGCAAAGACCTGAAGCGTTTTAAACACCATGAGTTCTTCCCTGTGGATCTGCGCTACCGGGTGTTGGCAGCCATTGAAGTAACACCTTCATCAGCTTTTTTTCAAATGCCAACATCTTCGGCCGACATGAAGGATTACCGCGTTTACGGAACTATCACATTTGAATTGCTTGGGAAAAAATTTCAAGTACCGGTTTACCAATCAAAAATGCTTATGAGTGTGCCCAAGTATAAAAGTTATCTGTTTTTTCCGTTCACTGATTTAACAAACGGAACACTTACGTATGGTGCAGGCAGGTATTTAGAATTATCCATACCGGAAGCAGGTAATATTTTTATTCTGGACTTTAACAAAGCGTATAACCCTTATTGTGCATACAGCGATGGTTACTCATGTCCGCTGGTTCCTGCCGAAAATAACCTGGATGTAGAGATTTTGGCTGGCGTTAAATATGTAAGTAAAAAGAAAAAGCATTGAGTTCGATTAAGCATCAGCTTTACGCTTCGTGTCTTTCCAGCATAGAGAATAGAATTATTCTGCTGCAGGAAGTAATTCACAGCGCCCAACTTTCTGCAAATGCAGAAACAAAAAGCAGTGTTGGTGATAAGTATGAAACGGGCAGGACCATGGTACAACTGGAAATTGAAAAGAACAGTGCCCAACTTGCGGAGGCACAAAAAGTCAAACGCGCGCTCGAACAATTTTCGCCAGATACGAAATCAGTCACCGTACAGGTGGGCAGTTTGATTTTAACGGATCAGGGTAACTTCTATGTGTCAGTAGCCGCAGGGTGTATAGAACTAAATGGTAAGTCTTTTTTCTTAATCTCCCCGGCATCCCCTCTTGCACAAAAAATGCTGGGATGTAAAGTGTCTGATGCTCCGGTATTTCGAGATAAAAGATTTGTCATTCAGGAAATTTTGTAAAGAACTGGCGTTGCATTCTGGATCAACCTAAAAATCTCTATTTTTAAATAAGATTCTTACTATGAAAAAGCTTGTTATCAATAGCCATGCTGAGTTTGAACAGTATGTCGGGCAGGAATTAGGTATTTCGGATTACCTAAAGGTAACGCAGGAGCAAATTAACCTTTTTGCCGATGCCACCCTCGATCACCAATGGATTCACATCGACCCAAAGAGGGCTGCAACTGAGAGTCAGTTTAAGAGTACTATTGCGCATGGTTATTTAACCTTATCGCTGGTTCCTTACCTGTGGGAACAAATCGCAGAGGTAAATAATTTTAAAATGCTGGTAAACTATGGCATTGAGAATTTGAAATTTAATCAGCCTGTATTGGTTAATCAGGAAGTAAGACTTCGCGTAGTACTGAAAGCTATTACCAACTTGCGTGGGATATCCAAAACGGAAATGAATGTTACGTTGGAAATTAAAGATAATCCTAAGCCGGCCTTTACAGCAACGATTATATTTTTATATCACTTTATTTAAACCCTAAGCCGCAATGCCCAAAGTACATACCTTTATAATGTTTACTGAAGGTATTTTGTTGTGCGACACGATAGACTTTATCAAATGCTTCTTTTTTAGTTACTTTAAGTAAATCTAAAATTTTGAGTTATGGCAAAAGGTCAGGACAAAAGAAAGGAAACCAAAAAGGCACCTCAAAAAACGCTAAAAGAAAAGCGAGCTGAGAAGAGGGCCAAAAAAGGAAATTAGTAATTTCCTGTCAAGCAAATTCACCCCGGCCTACCGGGGTGATTTTTTTTGACACCAATTATGATGGATTATTGTGGTTAAGTAAAAGCGGTGGATATCATGCCAATATGAAGCATTTAACGGTAGCTGTTTTGTTGTTGGCATCGATGGACATAGTTGGCCAATCTTATCCACTTGTTGATTCAGCTAAATTTGAGAAACTCAGATGGCTTGCAGGTATTTGGGAAAGAACGAATATTTCTCCAGGTAGATCATCATACGAGAGGTGGGAAATTGTGCATGAAAATGCACTGGGTGGACTAGGTGTGACGATACAAGGGAACGACACCGTTTTTATCGAAAAAATCTCCATAATAGTAAAGGACAATTCTATTTATTATGTCGCAGATGTACCGGAGAATCAGCACCCAGTGTTTTTCAAGTTTGTTGAGATTACAGAAAACGGATTTACTTGTGAAAACCCGCAACATGATTTTCCAAAAAAAATTTCATACGAACTGGACGGTACAACCCTGAAAGCCAGAATTTCAGGTGATAACAAAATCATCGACTATTACTTTAAAAGGCGCTGATGACTAATACAATGCGCGCGGATTACTTCTTTGATTCTCAGACGCCAGCCGATAATAATTACCTATACATTTTTTAGATCGCGTAAATCATTGCATTTTGTAGATTCGATCATAACCCATGCTGGAAGAAATCCTGATATTCATTGATGTATTTAACCCCGAGGCCTTAATACAGTGGGGCGGCCTGACGGTTCTATTGTTGATTATTTTTATTGAAACCGGTGTCTTCTTTGGATTTTTCCTTCCAGGTGATTCCCTGGTGTTTACCGCTGGGCTGCTGGCTAACAGCAAGTTCATTGATATGCCTATTTTCGTTTTATTGTTGCTGTTGATTGCAGCTGCAGTGGCAGGATCAACCGTTGGCTATTACACAGGCCGATGGGCGGAAAGCTATTTAAAAACCAGGCCTGAAAATTTCTTCTACCGGAGAAAGTTCATTGATATGGCCCGTGACTTCTATGCCAAACATGGTATGTTAGCTTTTGTTTTTGGGCGCTTCCTACCGATCGTTCGGACATTTACCCCTATCGTAGCGGGGTTAATCAGGATAGATGCTCCTAAATTTTTTATCCTAAATATTACAGGGGCCACCATTTGGATTGGATCAATGGGTTTGGCCGGCTATTACCTCGGTAAGTTGTTTCCTGCAATTACCAACAGCCTGGATTTAATCGTTCCGGCCCTGATTATCATTACGGCTGTACCGGTTTACATGCTTTGGAGAAAACAAAGAAGTGAGAGCCTTTAATATTCTCAATATTAGCATCTTATAAATCACGCGTATTTCTACCCTTAAAACAACAAAATTTTCTTTTGGTTTTTTGTGTCTTATTCAGACGATACGAATTGTAATTACAAATTTGGTGTAGAATAAAGTTTTGCAGGGAACAGGAATACCCAAACGTTGGGGATTAAATGTGGTAATATGAAGAGTTTTATGACATTATTTTTTTTTACTTTCGAGATTAAATTTTGTTATACAAACTCAAACCCATTAGTTTAGCGCCCTGCTGGTAAGGTTAATGTTCTTATCAGCAACTATAACTAACTAAAAACACAAACTTTAACACCTAAATCTAACTATGAAAACTTCAAATTCGTTGTCGGATAGCCTGAAGTCAGTTTTCGCAGCTGTCGTAATTCCGCTGGAAATTATCATTGCAATTCTTTTCTATGTTTATGTATTGGGCGATCCAGCAAACTTCCAAGGAAATAACCCTGATAACCATCCACTTCAGGGAAATTACTTCGGTATTGTTTATAAAGGAGGATACATCGTGCCGATCCTTATCTCTATGTTAATGATGACGATTACATTTGGTATCGAGCGCTTCATAACAATCTCAAGAGCAAAAGGAAAAGGAAGTGTTAGAAAGTTTGTGCAAAAAATTGTGCACCTGTTGCCATCGAATAACATTGCCCAGGCTATTGCAGAGTGTGATAAGCAAAAGGGATCTGTTGCCAATGTTGTTAAGGCTGGACTTGTAAAATACAACGAACTTCAGAACAACCACGCCTTGGAGCCAGACAAGAAAGTTATTCTTGTTCAGAAGGATATAGAAGAAACTACCCAACTCGAAATGCCAATGCTGGAAAGAAACCTGGTAATCCTGGCAACACTTGTATCAATTGCAACCCTGTTAGGTCTTTTAGGTACAGTAATGGGTATGATTAAAGCGTTTGCTGCGCTGGCAACGGCTGGTGCACCTGACTCGGTGGGTCTTGCAAACGGTATCTCTGAAGCGTTGATTAACACAGCGTTGGGTATCGGAACATCTGCTCTTGCGATTATTCTGTACAACTATTTCACCAGTGCAATTGATTCACTGACTCACGCTATCGATGAAACAAGCTTTAGCATTATTCAGAATTTCAGCGCTTCTGCTAAAAAATAATTGATTTAAAAAAAAACTGAATTATGGCTGGTTTTAGAAGTGCCCCTCCGATTGACATGACGCCAATGGTGGACTTGGCCTTCCTTCTTGTTACGTTCTTTATGTTGACTGCAACGGCCATCCCTGATGAGCCGGTTACGGTAGATACGCCTTCGTCTGTTTCAGAGATTAAACTCCCTGAGACTAATGTAATGACAATTACTATTGGCAAAGATGGTCGTGTGTTCTTCAACGTAGATGGTCAGCATACGCGGGCAAAACTTTTGGAACGCATTGGAACACAGTACGGGATAACTTTTGATGAGAAAGAAATCCGCACGTTTGCAATCATGTCCAGCATTGGTGTTCCTATCGGTAGCTTGAAACAATTTCTTTCCTATAATCCTGAGCAACGAAAGGAAATAACCCAACCGGGTATTCCTTGCGATTCGGCACAAAATGAACTTGCTTCCTGGGTGTTGGAAGCTCGTCTTTCCAACCCGAAACTGAGGATAGCCATTAAAGGAGACAGGGATACAAACTATCCGGTTGTTAAGAAAGTGATCGATACAATGATCGACCGGAAGGTGAACAGATTTAACCTGATCACCAATATGGAAAAAGGCCCTATTTAAGCATCATAATAGAAAGTAGTTAAACCGTAAAAGAAAAGGATTATGGCAGAATTAGGCGGTGGAGGTGGTGGTAAGAAAAAAGGTGGCAAGGTTAGAGCAAAAAAGACCTCTACCCGGATAGATATGACGCCCATGGTGGATTTGGCGTTCTTGCTTCTGACATTCTTTGTAATGACCACAACCTTAAATAAACCTCAGACCATGGAAATTACCATGCCGGAAAAACCGAAGCCCGGTGATGAAATGCCTGAGATTAATGAAAAGAATGTACTCACCCTGGTGTTGGGAGAAGATGATAAAGTTTATTGGTATATGGGTATTACTAATCCTGAAGTAAAGGTTTCCAATTTTTCGGCAACCGGTATCAGAAAAGTTTTGCTTGCCAAGAAGGCTGAACTTCCCAAACTGGTGGTTTTGATTAAAGCCATGGATGAATCGAAATACAAAAACATGGTGGACATTATGGATGAAATGAACATCAGTGCAATGCAGCGGTTCGCGTTGGTTGATATTACTGATACGGATGTTCAAATGGTAAAGGAATCACAATTATGAAAGACTCAGCAGCAACAGTAACCCAAACCTGGGAAGATATTGTATTTGAGCATCGGAATAAGGCTTATGGTGCCTACGTTAACCGAAAGTCCTATTCGAAAACAATTATCATTGCGGCCATCTGCACATTTTTGGTAATGGCATTTGTGCTTGCCTTTCCTACTATTAAAGAGTGGTTAAGTTCAGATGATGAGGTTGTGGAAGACAACAGGCTGAAAAATCAGACAGTAAGCCTGGATCAGCCACCACCAATTACTCCGAATCAACCACCAGACATCCGTATTCCCCCTCCGGTGAAAACCATTATTAAATTCCTTCCGCCAAAAGTAACAGAGAAGGAAGTGGTGGAAGAGGAAGAAATGCCAACCATTGAGGAGATCAAACAAAACGAAACAGGATCTGTAGCGGTGGAAGGAACAGGCGAAGTAATTTTTGAAGAGCCAGTTGAAGAAGTAAAACCGGTTGAAGATGCAAACAAGGTATTCTTGGTAGTTGAGCAACCCCCTGAGTTTGAAGGTGGCCTCGAGGCCATGTATAAGTTCATCAGGAAAAACATGAAGTATCCGGCTTCTGCCCGGAGGATGAATATTGAAGGCTCAGTGTTTGTTGGCTTTGTAGTGGATGCGGATGGTAAAATCAGTGAGGCCGGTGTAATTAAGGGAATTAGTGCCGATTGCGATAAAGAGGCTTTACGGGTTGTTCAAATGATGCCCAAATGGAGACCCGGTAAACAGAGCGGTCGTCCGGTGCGCGTAAAGTTTGTGTTGCCAATCAAATTCGCGCTGGAATAAGAAATATCATTCTATTAACATACGGCATGACTGCTTTCGAAACGTTTTTAAAATATTTTGGAGTGGTTATGCCGTTTGGTTATGTGGCAATGGGAGCTTTGGTTTTGTGGCGCTCAGATAATTTCCCCAACCTCTCCCCTACGTATGCGATTATTTTGGGAGGTGTTCTCATCCTCTACGGTGTTTACCGATGCTACCGTGCTTATCAGAAGTTATTTACCCACAAGCCATGAGATTTTCGTTTTGTGTTGCTTTAGCAACTGCATTGTTTCTTGTTGGATGCCGCGATCGGGATAAAAGTGGGAAATTACTTGATACCACTACCTCAGGGTCAATAAAAATAGCGGTGGATGAATCGCTAAAACCATTGATTACTGCAGAGGTTGACGCCTTTCAGGGAATTTACAAGGATGCCCACATTGAGGCGATTTATACTTCCGAATCAGAGGCCATTCAGTTGATGCTGAAAGATAGTGTGCGACTGGCAATTGTAACCAGAAAGTTAACGCCTGATGAGCAAGCCGTACTGGATAAAGTAAAAATTCAGGGAAGACAAATGACGGTTGCCAAAGATGGTATTGCCCTGATTCTTCACAACGATAACCGCGATACACTTTTTAGCTGGAACCAGGTTCAGGAAATGATGGAGGGACGGATATCAAAATGGAATCAGATAAACCCGGCTTCAAAGGCTGAAGGAATTGAATTTGTTTTTGATCACCCTAATTCAGGAATACTCAGATACTTGCGTGATACTTTAAAGAACATGGCCAGTATACCATCCAATTTTTTTGCCGTTGAAAGCAATGAAGCCGTTATCGATTATGTATCAAAGAAGAAGAATGCAGTTGGCTTAATTGGCGTGGCATGGGTAAGTGATGCCGAGGATTCAACGGCAAACAGTTTTTTGAAATCTGTTCGTGTGGCAGGTATTTCTCTGGAAGAGGATCCCTATCAACCTTACCAGGCATACATTGCTCAAAAGCAATATCCGCTTACACGTGAGGTAGTTGTTATTTCACGTGAAGCCCGTTCGGGTTTAGGCAGCGGCTTTTTAACATTTGTGGCTAGTGATAAAGGACAACGTGTGGTTCTAAAGGCGGGTTTGGTACCTGCCACAATGCCCGTTCGCATTGTAGAAATTACCTACGATCAAAATTAGCTGCGAAAAAATCTGAAGTACGTATATTCGCCAAAATACATAGGCCAGGATTGGTCTGTTATTTGCTTTTATGGAGAAAAGCGTTGATTTGAATTAAAAAACGAAAGATTTACGCTTACATTTGATGTTTTAATTGAAAGAAATGAAAACAAGAATCGAATTGATGAAAAAAGCCCTGTTTCTGTTTTGTGTCTTAACGTTTAGCCTGTCAGCCAGTGCGCAAGAGGCTGAGGTGAAGAAAGCCATGCGTTACCTTGACATTATCCAGCCAAGTAAGGCAATTGAAACAATGAATCAGGCTATTAAGGCATACCCTGAAAACAATGAATTGTATTACTATCTCGGATACATTTATTTAAAGACAGGCGACAAAGGCCAGGCTCTCAAGACGTTTGAAAAAGGTGTCTCTGTTAATCCTGATAAGGCCATTAATCACGTAGGTTTAGGCGCTATACGGATGGCAGAAGGCAAAGCCAATGAAGCCAAACCATTTTTTGATAAAGCGCTGTCGATGAGCAAGTCGAAAGATGCCAAAGTATTGCAAGCCGTTGCAGAAGCCAGCCTGGTAGATGTGAAATATGCAGAAGGGGCATTAAAACACCTTGAAAAGGCCAAGGCTTTAAATCCAACCGATCCCAAAACTTTTATGTTGATGGGTGAAGCTGACTTATTGCAAAATAAAGGAGGTCCATCCATTACAAATTGTGAGAATGCGGCACGGTTAGATCCTTCCAATGGAAAACCATGGTACAACATTGCTTTGGTGTACCAGCGTTCACAAAACTTTCCTTTAGCAGAAGAAAATTTCAAGAAGGCCATCAGTGTCGACCCTGAATTTACACTGGCCTATAAGGAACTTGGCGAATCATATTACTCCATGAAGGAAGGTGAAAAGGCTGCCAAGATGTATGAATCATATTTGAAACTTAAAGAGAATCCAACTGACCAGGATCAACTACGCTATGCTTTCTTCTTATTCATGGCTAAGGATTATGCTAAAGCAAACACAATCTTTAAGACATTGGCTGAAAAACCAGATGCTACGGCCACTACATTAAAGTACTATGCCTATTCGCTGGTTGAAGCAGGTGACTTGCCCGGTGCGCAAAAAATGTTTGAAAAGTATTTTTCTGTAAATGCCGATAAGGTAGAAGCAAGTGACTACAATTATTTCGGTAAGCTATTACAGAAACTGAAAAATGATTCGCTGGCAGTGGTTAATTATAAGAAGAGCCTTACTCTTACACCAGAACAACCTGAAATTGCGGAGTTAGTTGCCGAGACGTTGTTTAAGCTTAGAAAATACAACGAAACCATTGAAGCATACAAAGTATTGTTCAAATTAAGAGAAAATCCATTGTCAGGAGATTATTACAGACTTGGGCAGTCTTACTATAATTTGGAACAATATGCACAGGCTGACACCATTTTTACAAAATTTGTAGAGAAGCAATCGACCATTAGTGTGAGTTATTTATGGTTAGGCAGAACGAAGGCAGCCCTTGACCCTGATGCTAAATTGGATATGGCAAAAGCTGCTTATGATAAAGTTATTGAATTAGCTTCCACCAATTTGGAAAGCAATGGTAACAAAAGTTATGTGATTGAGGCTTACAAGTACCTGGGGTTCTATTTTTCACAACGTGACAACCTGGATCAGGCTAAAGCGTATATGGAAAAGGTGCTTACACTCAACCCAACTGATCAGCAGGCGTTGGATTTTTTAAAAGCTTTAAAAGCTCCTAAATAAATCGCTAAGCCATCATAAATTTCAGAATTAACCGTTAAAGTCAGGCAGGGTTTTGATACCACGCCTGACTTTTCTATTTTAATGAATAATTTTATACAATGAATAACCTTCTGCAGATTACTGAAACACCTGAAAGTTTAACCTGGTTTGAATTGCTTTCAAAAGGTGGTGTTATTATGATACCCATTTTTTTGTTGTCGCTTGCGGCACTTTATGTTTTTATTGAACGCTACCTCTTTCTATCCAAAGCCACAAGGTATAAGCGCGAGTTTATGGCCAATATTAAATCGGCCCTGCAGGCAGGTGATATTACCAGCGCCAAGTCTTTTGCGAAAGTAGAAGCGTCATCAACAGGAGTTATTATTTTAAGTGGATTAAACAGTATCGGTAAACCAACGCGTGATATTGAATCCACCCTGGAATCTTCCACCAATATTCAAATTGCTGAGATGGAAAATCATACAGGGTATCTGGGAATTATAGCAGGTGTAGCCCCAATGTTGGGTTTCATCGGTACCATATCTGGTATTATTCAGATTTTCTACAATATTTCTTTATCCGACAATATTAGTATTGGAATTATTGCAGGCGGTTTGTACGAAAAGATGATTACCAGCGGATCGGGACTTGTTGTAGGGGTTCTGGCCTATTCTGCATACCATTTACTGCACTTGAAGATCCACCGGTTCACATTGCAAATTCAAAAGGATGTATTTGATTTTTTACATGCCATCACTAACCCTGGTAAAAATTGAAACTTAAAAGAACCAAATCGTTTCATGCCGAGGTTGCAACCTCATCGCTGAATGACATCATGTTTTTCTTGCTGTTATTCTTTCTGATCATTTCAACTGTTGCAAATCCGAATGTGATCAAGATTTTGTTGCCTAAATCAGAAGCGAACCAAACGCTAAGCAAAAAGACGATTGCACTCACGGTTACTGAAAATAAGCGATATTTTATTAATCAGACTGAGGTTCCATTTCGGCAGTTGGAGCAAGAACTGGTAAAGCAATTTCAGGGTGTAGAGGATGCAACCGTAATCATTCGATTGCCCAGAAATTTGACTGTTCAGGATCTGGTGGATGTAATGGAGATTGGAGTCAAACACAAAATGAAAATGGTTTTGGCGACCGAAAAGAAGTAGCGCCCATTAATAATGGGAATTCTATTTTCTACACGCGACCAGCCAGTCCCATGGGTAAGGCCCTTTTAATTCCTTCGGAGGATCTGCCAATTCAGTGTCCCACGCATATTCGATTTTTTCTACCGCAGTTAGTGTTAAACCGGCATCTGCAAATACCACTTCCAATTCTGTCTGACCGAAGTGCTTGGTAGGAACCCCGTCAATGTAGATGATGCCCTGAACAATATTGCGTTTGCTCGCTTTGAAATAGGCAAACTCTGAGTCTGGTATATTGCTAACAGGAATTTTTTCCTGTTTGTAGAGTTCGATCAACCTCCAGGAAGAATACATAACCGAATCAAGCGAAGGAAGTACGATCAGGGCATTCCCTCCCGGCTTTAATGTCCTTTGAATATTCCGTATCATGGCACGTGTCTTATCAATTTCAGGGAGCATAGCTACGTTACAGCAAAATACAAAATCAGCCTGTGGCAGTTTGATATTTTTCTTTGTCAGATCCATTCGTTTGTACGTGATATTTTTGTACGGACTTTTCCTGGCCTGGTTCAATAGTTCTTGTGAAATGTCTACTGCAGTGACAGAGCCAAAAACCGGAGACAGGTAGGAAAATGATTTCCCATTACCACATCCAAAATCGATAGCATGGTGCGACCTGTTAGCATATTTCTTGAAATAGATGGGAAGTATCTTTCGTTTATCACTTTTGAACACATCAAATATTTCATCGTTGTATTTAGATGCAAGCGCATTCCAGTGTGTTTCTTCGTTCATAGGTTAGCGTTAGAAATTGACTCGTACTCTGATGTTAGCGTTTTGATGATGGCACTAATTGGTTGAATACTCTTTACATGTTCTATGGCAGGGCCTGCACACCAAACTGTTTTATATGTTGCACCAAATGCGGCCCTTTCAACTGCTTTCATTCCTTTCAGGGCAATCAGTATTTTCGCATACTTCTTAAGTGTTTTATTATGATTTAAAATCCACTCAAGCCAGTTGGCGTTGGTTCCAAGATTTTGAACATAGGGCGTATTGATCACTGTAAGGGCTGAGCCCGATAGTTTGGTTGTTCGTACAATATCCTTTTCTCCATAGTCAACCATGGCCTGTTTATACTCGGGGGAGATATCGGCTTCATCACACGCGATAAAGATGGTTCCAATGGAAGCCCCTGCGGCACCCCAATCCATCACTTGCATTAGGTCTTTGCCAGTGGCAACCCCTCCGGCAGAAATTACAGGAATATGGCAATTTGCTTTTAACGTTGTGATTAATTCCTGTGGGGACAGGTTTCCTGCGTGACCTCCTGCCCTGTTATTTACGGCAATTATAGCATCGGCACCAAGGGCCTCTACCTTTTTAGCATATACCAGATCAACAACATCACAAAAGACTTTTATACCAAGAGGTTTACATTGTTGGATGACTTCTTTTGGATTGCCTAGGGAAGTAATGATAAAGTCAACTTTTAATTCCAACAGTGTTTTAAGCTGACCTCTGTATTTTGGATTGGATTTATTAACGATAAGATTGACACCAAATGGTTTTGACGATACCGAACGGATATCGGCAATTGCTAAACGTAACTCCTCATCTGTTCTGTAATTTAAAGCCGGAAAAGCGGCAGTTACACCACAAGCCAGGGCAGCTTTAATCATTTTTGTATTGGAGATCAGAAACATTGGGGCGACTATGACAGGGTATTGAATACCGAGCATCTGATCTATCGTTTGGTGAGTCATTCCTCTAATTTTGTATTCTATAAAATTAGAATTTTATCAGTTGTGGGCAACTAATTAATGATTTTCAAAAACGCTTAATTTGTAACCTGTAGGTTGGTTTTTCGTATTAAGAGTGGTGGCAATTTTTAATGTGACTGACGCAACAGCACAGGTTATTTTTTAAAATGACTATTGTAAATTTTTTTATTCTGTATTAAGCTATCATTACAGAATAAACCGGAAGTTCCGGAATTTGTTATGAAGTATATATGGGTTGGACAACCGTTTTTATTCAAGGAAAATCAGGATGCACAGAAGATGTATTAAAGAATCTCGAACACTCAGGTGTTAAGTTTATGCCTGGATCAGTTTCGGGAGAAAAGAATACAGCGTTGTTTTGGGTGGACGATAAGTTAAGTATGCGAGACTTTAAATTAGCGGTAGGAAGTAAAACTGTTTTTAAGTATCGTCTTCGTTTTTTCACCAGCCTGGACAAGGCACATGCGTTTAGCGACCCCGATCTTACAAAGCTAACAGCACAAGAAGAGTCCTTGCTGAAGGAGATCAGGTTGGAAGAAACCCAAAGACACTACAAACATTCCGCGTGAGCGATTTTATTTATGATGCCTGTTACCCGACTTTCTAAAGGGCTTTCGGGATTTTTTCTTCTTTAGCTGCGGCTGGTAGGCCGGACCCTCTCCCATCTCAGCCGGCAACTGCATTTTTGTTACTTCTTTTCCAATTAAATTTTCAATGCTAAAGAATCTGCGTTGATCCTTTTCATTGATAAAAGTAATGGCTGTTCCGGTGGTTTCCGCACGCGCAGTCCGGCCAATCCGATGAATGTAATCTTCAGGGTCTGGTGGAACATCAAAATTGATTACCAGACCTATTCCTTCTACATCAATACCGCGTGAAAGAACGTCAGTGCCAATCAAGATGGAGAGTTGTTTGTTCTTGAATTCGCGAAGGATATTTTCCCGTTCGGTCTGCTCAAGATCAGAATGAATGGCTTTTGCCCGAACCCCAATTTTATGCAAAGTGTGGCCGAGTTTTTTAACATTTTCCTTGGTTGAGGCGAAAATCAGCACACTATTGTGGCCATCTGATTTAATGATATGGCTAAGCAAGTCAATTTTCTGTGGCTCATGAACGACAAAGGCTTGTTGAAGAATTCCTTCTGCTGGTTTAGATATCGCGATGTTTACGGTTTCTGGATTGTGCAGGATTTTATCCGCTAAAGATCGTATCCTGGGAGGCATGGTTGCCGAAAAAAGAAGCGTTTGCCTTTTAGCCGGTAGTTGTTTAATGATGCGGATGATGTCGTCATAAAAACCCATATCCAGCATACGGTCAGCTTCATCCAGCACCAGGTGCTCGAGGTGATCCAGTTTAATGGATCCGGTTGCCAACAGTGAAATTAACCTGCCCGGAGTTGCAATTACAATATCGGCACCTTCTTCAAGGGCCTTTTTTTGAACATCCCACGTGGCGCCATCACCACCACCGTAAACGGGTATAGAACTTATGCCAAGAAAATATGCAAAGCCTTCTATTTGCTGATCGATTTGCTGGGCTAGTTCACGCGTTGGGGCGATCACAAGCGTATTCAAATGGCGCGTTTCAGCGTGAATGATGTTGTTTAGAATAGGCAGAATATAGGCAGCTGTTTTCCCGGTACCGGTTTGAGCGCAAGCAATTAAGTCACGCCTGTTCAGGATAATTGGAATGGCCTGCTCCTGAATGGGTGTGGGTCTTGTGTATCCCATGGACGATAGCCCGTCCAGCAGGCGTTGATCGAAATTGAATGATTGAAAAGACAAGGGGATTTGATTTGGTAGTAAGCAAAAAGCCTCCCGAGTACTCGGGAGGCTTACCAATACACTTCAAAAAGTATTATCCTGCAACGCGAACGTTAACAGCGTTTAAACCTTTTTTACCTTCCTTCAATTCGAAAGTGATTTTGTCGTTTTCGCGAATCTTGTCAACAAGACCTGAAACGTGTACAAAGTACTCTTTCTCTGTTCCTTGCTCTTTTACGAAACCGAAACCTTTGGCTTCGTTAAAGAATTTTACTGTTCCTTCCATGATAATTGTGATAATTTTTAATAATTAATCGACAAAGATACACCAAATATTTAAAAGGTAAAATGTTGTATCTAAAGCATTTAGGCTGCCTTCTTTACACGCTCAATTCGCACATGCTTTCGTTCTACCAGGTGAATAATGCCCATTTTATCGAGTAATCGGATGATTTGAAAGGTAGGATCAATCTCATGCCACCGGATACCACCAAAATTGGCTCTGGATCCGAATTTGTGGTGATTGTTGTGGTAACTCTCTCCCATCATTAAAAAATCAACAGGAAGGAAATTTCGTGAGGTATCGCCTACCGGGAAGTTGCGATAGCCATATTTGTGAGCAAACCAGTTGATAATGGCTCCATGGATGGGGCTCATCAGAAAGTGAAAGGGCAATAAAAGCCATAACCACCATACCGGGGCAAATTGCCAGTAAATAAGAACGTACAGCGCACCCCAGAAGATTCTGGAAGGCCATGAACGCGCAATTTTATCAAAAGCCTCCCATTTAGGAACTCCTTCTGTGAATCGCTTATCCACAATCATAGTACCGTTTGCAATGGCTGAATAGATCGTTTTGGTCTTCCACATCATATTCCAGATAGTCTCATCGTATTTGGGTGAATGTGGGTCATTTTCTGTATCGGCATAAGCATGGTGCATGCGGTGCATAACGCCATATCCATATGGGCTCAAATAGTTAGAGCCCTGAAAGACCCATGTCAGTACGTAGAACACCTTTTCGGTAAAGGGACTCATCGTAAATGCCTTGTGTGAGGCATAACGATGCAGAAAAAAGGTCTGAAAGAATAAGGAGAGGTACCAATGGGCAGCGAAAAAGCCTAGAATAACTAACATGTAACTATTATGGTTTAGGTTAAAATCGGCCTTTTGTGGGCCGATTAAGGGTAAGACAAAAGAATAACAGGATTGTGACAAAAAGGAGAAAAAAATTATGACTTCCTCTTCAGTTTGGCTGAGATATCCCTTTTAAGGTCCTGAATAAAATGCCCCGCTGGCCCCTCACATGCTTTTTTAAAGCTCTGAACCAATTGATCTTTGTTAGGAAGCTCGAAATGAAGGCTTTGGGAGTCAATGCTTAATTTTTTCTTAGCCCTGCAGAAGAGCTGACGGCAATGGTCGGCCTTCTTATTTAAGACCTGCTGAATAGTTTCATAGTCGAAATCGAACGCCTCTTTTAATAAATAGGCGGCCCGTTCTAAGGGTTCTAATTTAGTATGGAGGACTTTAAAGGCTGCGGATAATTCTGTCTCCAGATCAAGATGGGAAAAATCAGTTTCCTTAAATTTTACAATAAGCTGCGAGAATTTGCTTGATTCCCAATACTCCTCTTTCTTTTTACGAAGGGTGTTTAAATGATTCAGGCAGTTGTTGGTAACGGCTGTTATCAGGTAGGCCTTCGTATTCAGTATCTTCGATCGATCGATACTCAGCCATTTTAAAAATGTATCCTGAACCATATCCTCGGCATCATGCTTGCACCGGAGGATGTTATAAGCAACCGAGTGCAACAGTGGGTGATACAAAGCGATATCGTGACCGGGGTTCAAGTTTGAATAAATTTTAGCCCGCAAGATAGCCCTATTTTTTGGGATTTCTTAACCAACCCTATGGCGGCAGGCTGTGAATTTTCTTACCTTTTCTGAATGCAGAATTCTCCCCTATCTGAAAACACGTTCATCCAGGTTATTAAAGTTCAGCCACCTGATATTGATACACTGGATCATGTAAACAACGTTGTGTATCTACGCTGGGTACAGGATGTGGCAACGGCTCATTGGGAAAAAATAGCCTCTACGGAAATGAAGAAAAAATATTTATGGGTGGTGTTGCGCCATGAAATTGATTACAGGAACCCGGCAGTGCTGGGAGATGAATTGACTGTACGCACCTGGGTTGGCTCAAGCGAGGGTGCGAAGTCGGTGCGCCATGTGGAGTTTCTCCTGTCTGCCTCCGGAAAGTTGGTAGCGGAAGCAAAGACGACCTGGTGTTTGCTGGATTCTCAAACCATGCGACCAAAACGAATCGAAAGCGATATAGCATCCATCTTCCAGTAACTTACCCGCCTTCGAGTATATGTAATGCGTTGGCCAATGAGTCTCTTTTCTCCTGCGCCTCTTTTATCCTCAGTTTTCGTTTATAAATAGTTTGCAAAAATGTTTCAGGAGGCGGGGCTACTGAGGTATCGGCCTGAATGGTTGAGTCGCGCTTAAAGATGGAGGTCTTAATCTCGGAAATTAATTCATCATTTAATTCATATAAGTCGCAGTCTAATTTTCCCTGTAACTCAGTTGTAAGACCCGGGAACTTCGCACCTGAAATTATTTTAAAGTCAGGATCACCATTTACCTGCTTTAGAAATGCGGCTGTAATAGGTAACGCAGTGCTCGATCCCTGACCTAAATCAGTTCTACGAAAACGAATGCGCGGATCATCGGCTCCTACCCATGTACCAATAACAAGTTTAGGTGTGATAGCCATAAACCAGCCATCGGCATTAGATTGTGTTGTTCCTGTTTTTCCGGCCACATCGTTGTAAACACCGTACATATACCTCAGTCTTCCAGCTGTTCCTTCATTCACCACACTTCTCATCATGGAGATCATGAGTTCAGCTGTTGTTTCGGAGAAGACACGTTTACCCGATTCACCTTTTTTGAAATCAGTGTAAACTTTGCCATCGTTATCGTGAATACTGCTGATATAAAATGGAGCAACCGAAACACCATGGTTGGCAAAACAAGAAAACACCGTAGTCATTTCCATCAGTGAAACAGATGATGCCCCCAGGGCAATGGAGGGAACATCGGGGATTTCACTGCTGATGCCCATCTTATGTGCCAACTCAATGGTATTGTTCACGCCTGCTTTTTCCTGAATGAGTTTTGCTGAAACGGTGTTTACCGAATAGGCCAAAGCACCCCGCATGGTGTATTCAACTTCGTAATCGATTTGAGTGTTGCGGGGCGTCCACTCTACACCTTCTTTATCAATGTAGGTTGGCCGTGATGCAGAAATCAGTTTGCAAGGCTCAGCCCCTTTTTCAAGGGCCATCGCGAAAACAATCGGTTTAAAAATGGAGCCAACTTGTCTTTTGGTGTTGATGTTCACATGGTCGTACTGAAAGAAATCATGGTCAATGCCACCTACCCAGGCTTTTACTGCTCCGTTTGTCGGGTCCATTGCAAGAAACCCTGCATTCAGGTATTGAAGATGATGAATGATGGAATCAACAGGGCTTACAACAGTTTCTTTTGGGCCATCCCAACTAAAAAGCGTCATCGGAATCGGTTTTTGCAATTCCTTCATTATGTCTTCTTCTGAAAGCTTTTGCTCTTTCAGGCGCTGATAACGCGATGACCGTTGGATGGCCTGCTCTAAAACAATTTCTTTTCCTTTCCATGGTTTCTCTCTTCCCCAATGGTTGAAAAAAGTTTTTTGAATTTCGTTCATTTGCTGATGCACGGCATGCTCGGCATATTCCTGTAGTTTAGAATCAATGGTGGTGTAAATCTTTAGCCCGCTGGTAAACAAATTGTAGTTGTCGCCATCTTTGTTTTCATTGGCTTTACACCACTCCAGTAATTCGGCTTTCAGGTATTCCCGAAAATAAGGTGCGAGGCCCTGGTGATGCGAAATGTTATTATACTCCAGCGCAATTGGAACCCTCATTATTGAAATCGCCTTCATGCTGTCGAGGTACTGATATTTTACCATTTGACGGAGTACCACATTTCTTCTTCGCATGGCACGGTCAGGAAATAGCCTTGGGTTATAACTATAAGTAGCTTTTAGCATGCCAACCAGCACTGCTGCCTGGTCGATGGAAAGATCTTTTGCTTTTACCGAATAGAATCGGTTAGCAGCCGCTTCAATACCAAATACGTTGTCGGCAAAGGGAACGGTGTTCAGGTAAAGTGTGAGCAATTCTTCTTTTGTGTAGATATCTTCTAATTTTAGTGCGGTACGTACCTCCCGCATTTTGTTGATCAACATTGAAAAGAACCAGTAGCGCTTTCTTGGGTAAAGATTCTTTGATAGCTGCTGTGTGATTGTGCTTCCTCCTCCGGCCGATTCGTCCTGCTGGATGATTGACTTAACAATTACCCGACCCAGACTTCTGAAGTCAACACCCTCGTGCTGGTAAAAGCGCGCATCTTCTGTAGCAATAAGGGCCTCCCGAACGGCCGGAGCTATTTCTTCATAGTTAACTTCTGTTCTGTCTTGAATGTAGTATCGCCCAAGCAGTACACTATCGGCACTGTAGATTTCGGAAGCTACCTGATTATGAATATTTCGAAGTTCACTGTTCCAGGGAGTCTCAAACCACACAACAAAAAGCAACAGAACAAAAATGGCAAAAGGCGGCCCTGCAATGTAGGCAGCTATGCGGGCCCACCGGTGTGTTTTAAAATAGTGTTTGGCTTTTTCATACCAGGGCTTTACCAGAAGCCAATAAGGCCAAATCCAGTTTTTTATTTTCCCATACCAATGTTGAATACTGGATATAGCGCGCTGAAAGAAATCCTGCATAGTGTTCGGTCCACAAACAATGTACGAAGGTTTTTTAAATGGTTATTGTGTAACCTCCGGGATTTTGAATTTTACGGTCGTACCATGGCCTTCTTCTGATTCGATAGCGAGGGAGCCCTTGAGTTTATGAACCGTTTCTTTTACAATGTATAGACCTAAACCGGAACCGGCCCCTTCATCGGTAGCACGATAAAACATTTTGCCCAGATTAGAAAGATGCTCTTTGCCTATACCCTTTCCATTGTCCTGAATGCTCAGATTAAGAAGGTGTTCGTTTACATTGGCGTTTATCTTAATTACCGGGTCTTTTCCATTTTTGTATCGTATGGAATTAGAAATGACATTATTTAAAATCACTTTCAATCTCCACTTATCGCAATAGAATGGTTCAGCTTGATCTACATGAATGATCTTTTGTAGTTTATTGCCATTCAGGTTAGAATAATCCAATTGCTCAAATGCTTCTTCAATCAAAGGCTTGAACAAAACAGGTTCACTTTTTACCTCCAGGCGCGAATTGCGCGACTGATCCAGAATTTCTCTGATGAAATAGTCTTGCTGTTTTGCACTTTTCTCCATCATTTCAAGGTAGACATGTTTGCCATGTTCACCTTTGTCCTGCTTTGCAAGGTTAATCAAACCCAATATGGAGGCAATGGGCGCACGCAAATCATGTGATACACTGTAAACGAAATTATCAAGTTCCGTATTTCTCTTCAAAAGCTCTTCATTGGTTCGTTGAAGCTTTAGCTGAGCTTTCTGTTTATCTTTGATCTCATTTTCCAGGGCTTTTGTTCTGTCATGAACCATGCCTTCGAGATTCTCATTAAACTTTTTTAAATCCTGTTGGGCCTGCTGGCGTTCGGAAACAGCAGCCGCCAATACAAGCGTTGAGATTGAAACTACAACCACATATACCTGGAGTAGCAGAATAGAATCTCCTCTGGATTGAAAGATTATAAAAGGACCCTGCGATTGACTTGTAAAGTAAATGGCTGCCAGGGAGACACTGATGAAGCCAATAATTGAAATTGCCCCCTCAAACCTAAAAGCTAACCATAATAAAAAAGGAATGACCACAAACGGCAAGGCGTACGGAAAGACAGTTTGGAGTGCTTCAATTTTAAAAACCAACATGGTGGCGGCTGCACATACAATAAATAAGGCGAGTTCTCCTGCCTTGTGGAGAGAAATATCTCCGCGTTTCAATTTTGGAAGTGAAAGTAAAATTGGTGTGAACAGCAGAATACCAACAACATTCCTTGACCAAAGTGAGAAGAGTACTGTTATCAATTTTCCTTCACTGATAATGCCTGACCAATCCAATGCCAATGTTGTTATGCCCGAACCGATACAAGAAATTGCCAGGGTTATAAATACAAATTGAAAGGCATTTATAGTAGTTGAGAATGGGTACTGTTGTTTGACCAGTTTTTTCAGTAGTAATTCGCCCGCAAGAGGTTCCAGCACCCTTCCAATGGTGATGATGGCACTGATGGCCATCAGTAGTTGCATTGATTCAATCGATCCAAACCAAAAGTTTTTGACGGTAATTACCAGTGACCCAATGGCTATACCAGGCCATACTTTTCGGCCGTAAAGAAGCACCAGTGCCAGCGCAATGCCTGCAGGAGGCCAAAATGGCAAGAGGGTATTGTCATCAAACGCTACAAGAAAGCCTACCTCAGCAGAAAGATAGTATAACAGGGCAACCATCAGTATGCTGAAATCAAGCGATCGGAAGATGGGTGTTTTCATGCCAGATTGCTTTACCGCGGGTTAATTATCGACATTATGTATGACCTAAGGTAACGATATTAAACGAATTGATAATTAAGCCGATATAATGCTACGATTACCGTTAATTTACAGGCCGGATACGCAAATTTTGGCTTTGAAAGGGGTTATATCAAAACCATGTAAAGAAAGAAAAGGACGGCCAGGAGAAGCGCAATCCATTTAAGTCCTCCTTTATTGCTATCGGTAAATTCATATGAACAGACTGGGCAAACCCGACTTTCGGAATCAACTTCCATGGCGCATGACGGGCATTCTTTAGTTTTCATCATCAAATTATAGCACTAACTTACGGTAATTAAGATCCAAATTTATGCGCATAGCTTCCATTATTATTGTACTGGCTTTTGTCTCCAACACTGTTTTTTCACAGGCAGTTTCGTATGGCAATTTCAAACTTTCAGAACAGGAAATTATCTATCAGAAAATCAATACACTCGACTCTGTTACGGTGGCCAAGCTTGAGGAATATTACAAAACACTCCCCTACCTCTCAAACCTGGAAACGAAAAGTGATGGCCTTCAATTTGACATGAATGATGTTTCTGTTGACTATAAGAAATTTCAATTTACACAGGTTAATACACCATCTGTTTTACAAACAGGAAAATTCAGCGGTAAAGTAACCGTTGGTGTAAAGGATGGGAAATACCGGGTAACCGTTAAAGCGATACAGTTTACAGGAAACCTCGGATACAAAATGGTAACCGAAAAAGATAACCTCACCAGGTATGCTACCAAAAACAGCGGCACCGTACTGGCAGAGGACTGGTGCCGGCCTAATATGCTGGGCTTGCTTGATAAAGCTTTCAATGATAAACTGGAATTGAAAAGTGACGATGACGACTGGTAACGGGAAGCCAACCAGTCGTCACGCGGTGATGGCCTGAGATCAAAGGTGTTCACCTGAAAGGGAACGTAGTCGTATACTTGATTACCATTTAACCAAACGACTATGAAATCAGCAAGTATCAAAGCATGGATCGGGATGACTTTGTGTGCATCCTTGTTTTCGTTTTCACGAATTGGGGGTGAAGGTTTTACCATTCACCTGAACAACAAACTGCTTCTGGAGCATCACTTCACCTCAAAATCGGTTACGCCCTCTTTTTCACTTGACAAGAATTCCGCCAACGGTGAGCTTTCGATCTACTACAACGAGTGCGGGCAAATTGGAAAACAACGAAGTCTAACGCTTAAAGACGATAAAGGATTGGTATTGAAAAGCTGGCGTTTTGCAAATGCAGAAAAAGAACACACGCCAATGGCCATTCAAGTGAAAGATATTCTTGCATGGACACAGAAAACTTCCACTACATTGAAACTATATTATAATTCTCAACGGGTTTCAGACGGGAGGTTGTTAGCGAACATTACGCTGCCTGATGAGATCAAAGCCAGCCGGTAATAAAAAAAAGAGGCTGTTCGTAAGCATTTATTTCGGGACAGCCTCCTTTATTTTATCCGTGAAAAACGCTCGACTTTACAATCAGTCCATCGCGCACTTCCAGCATCTCACCTACGAGCATATCAGTTTCACCGTGCACATGACGCAAATATTCCATAAAAACCCGGTTCTCATAAGGCGTTAGGCGAATGACTTCATATTGTAGCGTAGGCAATCTGTCAAAGGAATCTTTCCACCACGCACGCATAGCCGTTTTTCCTTTGATCAGCCCGTTTGTTTCAGGTTGTCGTACTTTTAGTTTCGGACTATAGTGCTCTGCCTGCTCATGATAAAGTGCCAGAAGCTTATCAAGATCATGTTCATTAAAGGCTTCAAACCAACGGTAGGCAATGGTATTCAATTCTTCTGCGCTCATTGGACTAAAAATTTACACTCCATTTTTCACGCAGTGCTACCTGGTCTGCTGTTGTGCCATCCCCAACAGAATTAATAGAAAAGGTATTGGTGGAGGGGCTGTAGGTTATTCCAATCTTTTCAAAGTACTCAATCATCGGCAGGGCATCCGTACCTTTAACGTATTTGTTTAAAAAGTCCGTCACCTCAGTAGGATAGCCGGTGATGTCTGCGAAGTCGTCAAAGAATTCATTTTCGGAAAATGAATTTTCAGGGCCATACGTGTCAATCAATTCAAGGATTACTTCACGAAGCCCTTTTGTTCCGCCCGATATTTCCAATAATCGGATGTCCAGCAAAGCAGCCACGAGTGCTCCTTTATTGTATACATTGTTAAATTGTGCGCCACCATCTTCGTAACAAGTAAGACTCATTTGACTCAGACTCATGGGGCCAAAGTTGTTGATGTTGTACCAATCAGCGTTTGCTTTTTTATTGGCAAAACGGTTAAGCAAAGTGGCGGTGCTGATGTGATTATTCCTAAACTGCATCATGTGCGCTGCCCATTCGGTCATGCCTTCGTAAAGCCACAAATGTTCAGATGGTGTTGGGTCTGCAAAGTTGAAATCTTCAATAATTTCGCTGTGAATATTAAGCGGGGTAACAACGTGAAAGAATTCATGCGCTGTAATATTCCGGATGGACAGACTATATTGAGCTGTGTAAGGTTGTTCAAACAACACATATACCGAGCTATACGAATGCTCAAGCGCGCCCGCGCTAAACTCATCGAACAGAAACAAAAAGTTGTAACGGTCAGCTGGCAGGCCATTGAGAAACGCATTTGCATCAGCCAGCACGACATTAACATCGCTTAAGATTTGCGATGACTGAATTAAGTTGGTTTTAGAGTATGTAAAAACACCCACTTCCGTCCCTGCTACGGTAGTACCAGAAGCTGTTACCGATCCGAGCAACAGGGGGCTATCAACAAACTTGTCGAAATCAGTTGCATGATAGAATCCATTTTCTTTTTCAAGGGAAGTTCCTACCGTCCAGGATGATGGGTGGTCAATATCAAGATAGAAATCGTGCTCCTTTAACCCTGTCGGATAACAAAGGACATCAAAGGTATTAAGTAACGTGTGATCATTTTCCAATGATGTACCCGCCATTTTGTAAATAGAATGTTCCGTTACCGGTGTATCAAATGTTTCTTTAACCTCATATTCGATAATGCTGGTGTTTTCAGGATCTGACAATTGCCACTGGTTGGTAGAGGGGTGTGTAAATCCTAATTCTTTGTAATCTTCATCGTAAGCTTTAAAATTAACAACGAACCTTCCAATGTCGAAAATGTCGTAAGTGCCGGGCACTGTGGCTGCAAACTGGATGATGGCGTTATCCACTGTTAAATTATCTACGAACATGCGCACCTTAAAGGTGTCATCACTGCGGTCGGTCAGGTCTACTTCAAAAAATATTGAATTCGTAAGATCAATCTCTTCCGGTGCTTTTGGAATTTTAACGCTTACATCTTCATTGCAAGAAGCCAGCAAAACAGAAATCAAAACCAAAACATACTTACACTTATACTGCATTTTCATGGCGAAAAATATTCATTTTAAATGGATAAGAAATGTGAGCTAGTACGCATAGCGAAGAATAGCAACCACATGGCAGGCGGTTCCGCCCAGCACAAACAGGTGCCAAATAAAATGGTGGTAGCGTACGCGATGGTCATAAATAAAGAAGAGCACACCACCTGTATACAAAACACCGCCCGCAATTAACCAGATTAATCCCCACATGGGCAAACTGTCCCACAATGGTTTGGCAGCAACAATGGCCAGCCAACCCATACCCAGGTATAAGGCGGTAGATATTTTGCTGGGCCGGGCTCCGTTTATCGATTTCAGCAAAACACCAAAAATTGCCAATGCCCATACAATTCCAAACAATGACCAGCCCCAGGCTCCTTTTAATACACTCAGTGTAAAAGGTGTATAGGTTCCGGCAATCAACAGAAAAATGGCACCATGATCAAAAACCTGAAAGACCCGCTTTGCCTTACTGTGCGGAAAAGCATGGTATAAGGTGGATGACAAATACAGCACCATCATGGTGAATCCAAAAATGCTGGCACCTACTATACCGGCTGCCCCTGAAGGTATTGCTTCTAAAATCAGGAAAGGAGTAACCGCTGCTGCACCCAAAAAACCAACACCATGACTGATGCTGTTGGCGATTTCTTCGCCCAAACTTTGTTCACGCTTTTCCAGGGTTGGACCATTCATGATTGTTTGCCTTTTGAAGGCAACAAAATTAGGCATAATTTCATTGCCAAAATTTCTGTATTGATGGATGAATTGGTTGCCTATCTGGAAAACAGTATTCGTGATGAGGTTTTCTCTAAAAACGAAAAGAAGTCGTTCAAGGCCCTTGTAAACGAAGCATTACTGGATCAGAATCAGTTAAATTTTTTACGCAGTAAGATATATGAACTGGCCAATGCGCGGGTTACGACAGCCAACTATCAATTTATTCTGGAGTGGATTAAGGTTGCCAATAGTGCCCTATTGCCTGCCCCTGCCCCCTCTACCGATGCCTTTTTTAGCCCGGGCGAAACATGTCGCAACATCATCATCCGACAGATAGAAAGTGCCATTCGGCAACTTCACATTTGTGTTTTCACCATTAGCGATGACCGGATCACCAGCAGTTTGCTTGCAGCGCATAAAAAGGGTGTTCATATTAAATTGATTACCGATAACGACAAGTCTTTAGATGCAGGGTCCGATATTGAAGAACTGGCCCGGTCAGGTATTGCGGTTAAGATGGACAGAACCTCCAATCACATGCATCATAAGTTTATGGTCACCGACCAGCGTGAGTTAATTACGGGTAGTTATAACTGGACATTAAGCGCAGCACGATACAATCACGAGAATATTATTGTTAGTCGCGAAGCAGGTGTTGTGAAGTCGTTTGTGCGTGAGTTTGATCAGTTGTGGCCCCTGATGGAAGCGTTTTAATCAGATGTTTATTATCAGCCTGAATTATATCGTACCGTTAGAGCAGATAGATGCTCACATGACAGAGCATGTAAAATTTTTGAACAAATACTATAAGCTTAATAAGTTTATAGTCTCCGGCCGGAAAGTTCCGCGCACGGGTGGAATTATTCTGGCACTGGCTCAATCAAGGGAAGAAGTTGATCAAATGATGAGTGAAGATCCTTTCTGTTCTCACCGCTTAGCGGAATATACTGTAACTGAGTTTTTAACGTCTCAGTCTCACCCTGATCTGAAGAGGATATTGAAGAAATAACCCCAAAAGCGAAATGAGGTCGCTTGTAGTGGGCGATTATTAAATAGTAATGCCACAACCTGAAGGTTGTGGCATTACTTAACATATAACCTATTGATTTTTACTTCAACAGATTATACGACAAACCTCCGGTATAAAGCCCGGCAGTTCTGTCGCCAGCATAAAACTCTCTTGAGTCATTTCCGAACATATTGCGTGCGTTAACGAATACGTTCAGATTTTTAACGATCTCATATGAAACTTTAGCGTTTATCATGAATTTAGCTTTTACTTGACCGTTTGCATATTGCGGTGTACTATTATCAGAGGCATCGTATGAACCGTCATACTGTGTTTGTTTGCTGAAGTAATAGCCACTCAAGTTGATATTGAATTTAGCAAAGGGCTTATAATTCAAATAGAAACCACCATATGAACCTGGCGTATAAGCATGTTTACTGTCGGTGTAGGTTACAGTTCCTGGGGGAACGATTGAGGGATCTACGAATAAAGAAGGCATATCTTCGGTTTCAGTCTTTTGAAGCGTAATAAAAGGCTTGAACTGAAGCTTCTCATTGGGAACAAAATTCATAGAAATGGTTGCGCCAATTTGCTTAGCTGTTGTAGGAACATTCATGAACTGCTGTGGACCCGCGGTTTGAAGAAAGGCAGTCAGGTTTTTGCCCGATTGATGAAACACATCAATATCGAATTGGAACTTGCTGCTTACCTGTACGCGGTAACCCACTTCTATCATATCGAGTGTAAACAAGTCAAGGTTTTTGTTTCCAACTTGTGCTCCACCAATATCCACAAAATTGTAACCAACGAATGAACCGCTATTCGAACGTGTAACCGCAAAACGAACAAGATTATTCTCATTGAACTTGTAGGTGGCGGCTAACTCGTAAGCCAGATATGCTTCGTCAGGATCTGAGAACTTATCAACACGAAGACCACCTAAAACACGAAGTTTATCCGTGAAATTGAGGTCGGCACGTAAGTAACCAGCTACTGTATTGATTTCATTCTCTGCGTTGAATAAACCAATGATACCTTCGTTAGGATTAACATAATCCCGATCATCAAACGTTACAGTTTGGTAACTCACACCAGGTGTAACTGTATACTTATCACCCAGGTTAATGCCATATTCTGCAACCGCATCGGCTACAGTAAAATCATACTTCGCAAAAGGTACATTGCCGCGCAAGTCAAGGTTCGTACCATCGATGTATGATGTACGAATGTTTAATCCAAAAATTTTAGCGCTGAGGTTGGCAGTTGTGTTCTCTGTATTACCATCGGTTAATGGATTGGTAATCCATATCTTCTGGAATTCCGCTTTCTGGCGAGTAAGAGTTAGGTCAAACGACACATTTTCAGAAACATCGTAGGTGAAGTAACCATTCATGCCCCACTTCTTCAGCGAACGGGAAGGATCAGGGTAGCGATCGGCCCGTGTAGCAGGATCGGCAATCATTTGATCTAAATCAATATATGCTCCAGTGGATGTCTGATAGTACTTGCTGTCAGCGCGTTCACGGTCTTGAAAATTTCCAGAAACAATTGCGCTGAACTTGCCGAACTTCTTTCCAAAACTGGTGTTGGCAATTACTGTGCCCAGGTTACCTCCTTGTACATTCGCATTTACCAGCATGTCGGTATCCTTTAACCGCTTTGTGATAATATTAATTACACCGGTTACCGCGTTAGGTCCGAACAACGGTGATGAGGGACCACGAACAATTTCAATACGTTCTACATCATTCAAATCGACAGGGAGAGACTCCCAATAAGTACCTCCTAATCCATGGTTAAACACGGGGCGGTTATCGATCATAACCAGGGTGTATGAATTTGCTTTTAAAAACGTTCCGTTGGTACGGGTAAGGTTTTCCATTCCACGGATGTGAATATCATACATGCCGTTTGCCTGTTCACGAACAATCACTCCGGGAGCAAGCTTAAGCGCTTCCATAATGCTGGTTGATCCGGCTCTTTCAATGTCCGTTTTGGTAATCGTGTAGCTTGATAACGGTGCGTCAAACAAGGTCTCATCTTTTTTAGAAGCTGAGTTGATGGGCACATTCATCAATTCTTCGAGTGACAAATCGTACATGTCTTTATCATCGGCAGGCTTTTCCTGCGCCAAAGAAGTCAAGGATACAACCGTAAAGGTCCATGCTGCAACATACTTAATTGTTTTTTTCATAATGGAGGAGTTTATTAAAGGGGTTTTATTATTAATTGATTAGACTTGTTTTCCTAAGGAGAGCAATGAGCCTGATACCTTCATGCCTTTTGCTTCGAGAATACCTTTGTTGATCGAAAAGCGCAATTTTCCTGATTCTTCAAAGAAACTGATACCTGATCCTTTACCCGAAAAATCTGATTCTGTAATGACAAGTACCGCTTTACCCGGGGCAGCACCTACAACCGTGTTGAAATGCTTGTCTTCACTACTAGGCACGTAAACAACATCGCAGGTACCAACTTCGGCAGGAGAAATCTTCTTTACGGTAATATTGTTTGGGTTTTTTGCTTTGAGACGGGCGTCCAGTTCAGCAAAGATTTCACCTTTGCCCACAACACCGATCACCACATCTCTACGGTCTTGCGGCCAGTTAATGTTTTCAACAAATTTAAGTACAAAGAGTGCGTGAATTTTGGCGTTCTGGCTGTAAGTCGATAGACTTAAGCCAAAAAAAATTGCAGAAAAAAGGATGATTCGTAATGTTTTCATTTGGTTCAGAGAGTTTTAATTTTTGACTATACAAATTTGGAACGTCTTCTGTCAATAAATTTTCATAATGAGACACCTACCTTACATATGACATCCTTGAAAGAACCCACAGAAATTCAGCCAGAGGAAAGTCGCGTATGTTTTGCTGCGATAAAATTTTAGCAAATAATATTCTGTTGCTTCCCTAATCTACAATAGAAGATTCGTGGTAATAAGTTAAGAATTTGGCTTTTGCGCGTGTTTTTTCCGATTGGAATTGTGAGGAGTGGGTGGTTTTTGCCCAGAAAGGAAATTTCAGTACAGCAGGTAATTTTGGCCGGTGAGATTACGCAAGGGTGTGTTGAGTGTTTCTGTTCCATTGCTCTTAGGACTGGCTTGACGTAGGTGATCAATTCTTACCCGTAATCCCTATATTTGCGCCCCTGTCAAAATCGGCAGGAAACTTATTTTTAGAACCATGATTTCAGTTGACGCAGTAGGTGTTGAGTTTAGCGGCACCGTTTTGTTTAGCGACATTACTTTTAATATAAATGAGAACGACCGGATTGCCCTCATGGGTAAAAACGGAGCGGGTAAAAGCACGCTTCTTAAAATTATTGCCGGTGTAAACAAACCCACCCGTGGTAAGGTGAGCGCACCTAAGGATGCGGTAATTGCTTACCTCCCCCAGCATTTATTGACAAAAGACAGCGCAACGGTATTTGAGGAAGCATCAAAGGCTTTTACCAAAATCAACGATATGAAGGTGCGTATGGATGAGCTGAACAAACAGCTTGAAACCCGCACCGATTATGAATCGGACGAGTATGCCAAAATTATTGAAGAGGTAAGCGAACTGAGCGAAAAGTATTATTCCATTGAGGAAATTAATTACGATGCCGAGGTAGAGAAGACTTTATTAGGTCTTGGTTTCCTGCGTTCAGATTTTATCCGCCCGACCAGTGAGTTCAGCGGTGGGTGGCGCATGCGTATTGAACTGGCAAAGATTTTATTGCAGAAGCCCGATTTGATTTTACTGGATGAGCCAACCAACCACCTGGATATTGAGTCGGTGCAATGGCTGGAAGATTTTTTAAAAAACAATGCAAAAGCCGTGATTGTGATCAGTCACGATAAAACATTTGTCGATAACCTCACCAACCGCACCATTGAGGTAACGATGGGCCGCATCTACGATTACAAAACAAACTATACGCATTACTTGCAGCTTCGTAAAGAAAGACGCGAACAGCAGCAAAAGCAGTTTGATGACCAGCAGAAAGAGATAGCCGATATCACAGCTTTCATTGAACGCTTCAAAGGTACCTATTCAAAAACGCTGCAGGTTCAATCGCGGGTGAAAATGCTGGAGAAAATCAAGATTGTGGAAGTCGATGAAGTAGACCACAGCGCTTTAAATTTGAAGTTCCCTCCTGCGCCACGCTCAGGAAACTATCCTGTGATTGTAGACGGACTTACAAAAAAATATGGCGACCATACCGTGTTCAACGATGTGAGCCTCACCATAGCGCGGGGCGAAAAAGTTGCCTTTGTTGGGAAGAACGGTGAGGGAAAGTCAACCCTTGTGAAAGCAATTATGGGTGAAATTGATTTCGAAGGAAAGTGCCAGCTCGGACACGGTTCATTGATCGGCTATTTTGCGCAGAACCAGGCAGCGTTGCTTGAAGAAGATATTTCAGTTTTTGAAACCATCGACCAGATTGCCGAGGGTGACATTCGTACCAAAATGAAAGACATTTTAGGTGCCTTCATGTTCAGCGGTGATGATATTGATAAGAAGGTAAAAATGCTTTCCGGTGGCGAACGAACCCGCTTAGCAATGATTAAGTTGTTGCTTCAGCCGGTAAACCTGTTGATTCTTGATGAGCCCACCAATCACCTGGATATAAAGACGAAGGATATTCTGAAAGATGCCCTGCGCGCATTTGACGGAACGCTCATCCTTGTGTCGCACGATCGCGATTTCCTGGATGGACTTGCGAACAAAGTTTTCGAATTCGGTAACAAGCGGGTGAAAGAACACTTTGAAGACATTGCAGGTTTCCTTCGCAATAAGAAGATGGAGAACCTGAGGGAAATTGAACGGTCGGTAAAGTATTAATTTTCACTGGGCACCGGTTGTAATCGTTCAGCATGCTGGCTGATATCGAGGCCAATGCGCTCTTCCTCTTTTGTTACCCGAAGTTTGGTTATCAGACTTGTGAGTTTGTAAATCAGCAGTGATCCAAAGAAGGTGTATACGGCAACAATTGCAAGCGCCAGCAGGTGAAACAGGAACGTTTTAGTTTCCCCATAAATCAGTCCAACATCTTTTGCAAAAACCCCGGTGAGAATCATACCGGTTATACCTCCTACCCCGTGACAGGGAAAGACATCCAGCGTATCATCAAGTGAAGTTCGTTGCTTGTAATAAACTGCCAGGTTGCTGGCAATGGCAGCAATAAAACCAATGAACACGCTCTGGCCCACGCTTACAAAACCTGCGGCAGGTGTAATGGCTACAAGCCCTACAACGGCACCGATACAGGCGCCCATTGCTGATATTCTTCTGCCTACCAATGCATCAAACATAACCCAGGTAATCATGGCCGATGCGCTGGCCATGTTGGTGGTGGCAAATGCCTGCACGGATAACCCGTTGGCTGATAACGCAGATCCTGCATTGAAGCCAAACCATCCGAACCAAAGCATGCCGGTACCTAAAATGATAAACGGGATATTGGCAGGCTGATGAAATCCATGTTCACGTTTTCCTAAGATATACGCGCCTGCCAGTGAAGCAAAGCCTGCCGACATGTGAACAACGCTTCCTCCTGCAAAGTCAAGAACACCCCACTGACGCAAAAATCCTTCGGTGTGCCAGGTCCAGTGTGCCAGCGGAGAATAGATTAACAATGAAAATAAACACATGAACAGCAAGTACGATGTAAATTTTACCCGCTCAGCAAAGCTGCCGGTAATGAGTGCAGGTGTAATGATGGCAAACTTAAGTTGAAACAGCGCGAAGATTAAGAATGGAATGGTGGGTGCAAAATCAGGATTTGGTGCCAGCGTTACATTTCTGAAACTGAAGAAGGTGATCGGACTTCCAATGAGGCCATAAAAGCTTTCGCCAAAGGCCAGGCTGAATCCAACCAAATACCAAAGTAAACTGATTACTCCCAATGCAATAAAACTCTGAAGCATGGTAGAGATTACATTTTTATAGCTGATCATGCCGCCATAAAAAAATGAAAGGCCGGGGGTCATGAACAACACGAAGGCCGTTGCCACGATCATCCAGGCAGTATCAGAGCGATCGATACCGGCTGCGGCTTCCACAGAAAAATCCGAATCGGCCGAGAATACAGAAACCAGTTGCAGTGCTATCAGGATTAAAAAAATAACGATCCAGCGTGTTTTCGGTTTACTCATAACTTATCCAAAATTTTCAATTCGATTAATTTTTATCAGCGACTCGTCTTTTGTTTCTAATTGTGATTCTCCCATCAGCCATTCATCAACTGCCCGTGCGGCTTCGCGGCCCTCTGAAATGGCCCAAACCACCAGTGATTGTCCTCTGCGGATATCGCCAGCGGCAAATACGCCTGCTTGTGAAGTGGCATACCGTTTCGTTTCAATGTTGCCCCGTTCGTCAATGGCCAGTTTGAGTTCTTTTGCCAACCCCGTTCTTTCAGCCCCTGTAAACCCGATTGCCAGCAAGGCCAGTTCACATGGGAGAACTTTTTCGGTTCCTGTAATTTCTTCAAGGGTCATTTTTCCTTCCGGATTCAGTTGCCATTTAATTTCCACGATTTTTAATCCTGAAAGATTTCCCATGCCATCGTTCACAAACTCCTTTGTGAGGATCGACCATTCCCGCTCCACGCCTTCTTCATGCGATGATGTAGTGTTTAGAATCATCGGCCACTGCGGCCAGGGGTTGTTTTCGGCACGCATGAAAGGTGGTTGCGCGAGCAGTTCAATTTGTGTTACTGATTTTGCTTGTTGCCTGTTAGAGGTGCCTACGCAATCGGAGCCTGTATCGCCACCGCCAATAACCAGCACGTGCTTTCCTGTTGCCAGAATGTTGTCGGTTACAACATCTCCGGCAACGCGTCTGTTCTGCTGAGGTAGAAAATCCATTGCAAAATGTACGCCCTTCAATTCGCGGCCGGTTATCGGCAGATCGCGCGGCTGTGAAGCACCTACACAAACAACAACAGCATTAAAATCGTGCTGTAATGTTTTCGCACTCATGGTTATGCCAACGTGTACGTTGGTGTGAAAAGTAATTCCCTCTTTTTCCATCAATGCAATCCTTCTGTCGAGAATATGCTTCTCCAACTTGAAGTCAGGAATTCCATACCTCAGCAAACCACCTATCCGATCGCTCCTTTCAAAAACGGTAACCCAATGTCCTGCTTTATTCAGTTGTGCAGCAGCTGCGAGGCCCGCAGGGCCTGAACCTACTACTGCCACATGTTTGCCTGTTCTACTTTGTGGAACGCAAGGTTTGATATACCCTTTCTCAAATGCAGTTTCTGCAATTGTCTTTTCAATGTATTCGATCGTAACAGGCTTGTTGTTAATACCAAGAACACAACTGGCTTCGCAGGGTGCCGGGCAGATTCTTCCGGTGAACTCAGGAAAATTGTTTGTGCTGCTGAGTATGCTGATAGCCACTTCCCATTTTTCATTGTAAACAGCATCGTTAAAGTCAGGGATATTATTTCCTAACGGACAACCATGATGACAGAAGGGAACACCACAATCCATACAGCGAGCACTTTGCTCATGAACTTTTTCTCTGGGAAGAGGCGTATAAATTTCTTTGTAATCCCTGATCCGTTCTTTTACATCACGTGAGGGTGGCGTTTCGCGATCAAACTTCATGAAGCCATCAAGTTGTCCCATTTTTACAATTTTATTAACTGCCTTCTATTTTACTAATGCCTAATACCTACTGTTTCCTGTTTACAACTATTCGCAATTTTCTGTGTCTTCAGCACAGCTTTGTAATCCTTGGGCATCACCTTAATAAAAAGTTTCACAGCACGATCCCAATTCTCTAACACCCAATCAGCCGGATCGCTTTGCGTGTATTTAAAATGTTTTTCAATCATTTCCTTTACATCAGTTTGATCTTCTGCGGTTAGTGGCTCAAGTTCAACCATGTCTTTATTAACCAACCTGTCTAAAGCTTGCTCCGCATCATATACAAAGGCAATTCCACCGCTCATGCCGGCTGCAAAGTTTCTTCCTGTTTTACCTAAGACCACTACCCGTCCACCGGTCATGTATTCGCAAGCATGATCGCCCACACCTTCCACTACCGCGCTAATGCCGGAATTACGTACACAAAAACGCTCACCGGCCTGCCCTCTGATGTAAGCCTCACCTGATGTGGCTCCGTAAAATGCTACGTTGCCGATAATGATGTTGTCTTCTGCTTTAAAAGATGCTTCCTTGTCGGGATACACAATCAGCTTTCCGCCTGATAACCCTTTTCCGAAATAGTCATTGGCTTCACCTTCAAGGAAGAAGGTTACACCGGGTGCAACAAAAGCTCCAAAACTTTGACCAGCCGAACCTTTGAATGAAAACTTTATTGTATCGGACGGTAATCCTTTGCTTTTATATTTTTTTGAAATCTCGTTGGATAACATTGTTCCGGTTGCCCGATCGGTGTTGCAGATGTTGAAGGTTCGTTCCACCTGCTCGCCATCATCAAGGGCGGGCCTCGCAAATTCCAGAAGTTTCCAGTCAAGTATTTTCTCCAATTCAAAATCCTGTTCAATCTGTTTGAACAAACCCACGGGTTGTTGCGTATTTTCGCGATGCAGGATTGGTGAAAGGTCGAGCTTCCTGATTTTCCAGTGATCCATATCGGTGCGAACCCGTAAGACATCAGACCGGCCCACCATCTCATTCACGGTTCTGAATCCCAGGCCGGCCATAACCTCACGAAGTTCCTGCGCGAGGAAGGTGAAGAAATTTACAACATGATCAGGATCACCGGTGAATAATTTCCTCAGCTCCGCATCCTGGGTGGCAATGCCTACAGGGCATGTATTCAAATGACATTTACGCATCATGATGCAGCCTTCCACCACCAGAGCGGCAGTAGCAACGCCCCATTCTTCTGCACCAAGCATCGTAGCTATGGCGATATCGCGACCTGTTCTGATTTGGCCATCGGTTTGCAGCGTAATACGACTTCTTAAATCATTTTTTACCAGGGTTTGGTGAGCTTCCGCCAAGCCTAACTCCCAAGGCAAACCGGCATGGCGCATAGAACTGATGGGCGATGCTCCAGTTCCGCCATCGGCACCGGAAATTAAGATGGCATCGGCTTTGGCTTTTGCAACACCCGCTGCTACGGTGCCAACGCCCGCCTGCGATACAAGTTTAACATTAATGCGTGCCTGCCTGTTGGCATTTTTAAGATCAAAAATCAATTGAGCTAAATCTTCAATCGAATAAATATCGTGGTGTGGTGGCGGTGAAATTAATCCTACACCGGGTGTGGCGTGTCTTACTTTTCCAATCCAATCATCCACTTTATGGCCGGGCAGCTGACCACCTTCACCGGGTTTAGCTCCCTGTGCCATCTTAATTTGAAGTTCATCGGCATTGGTTAGGTAATGACTGGTTACACCAAATCTTCCCGATGCCACCTGTTTGATGGCCGAACGCTCCCAATCGCCATTCGCTTTTTTCTCAAACCGGGTTTCATCTTCGCCTCCTTCACCACTATTGCTTTTCCCACCGATTCGGTTCATCGCAATGGCCAGAGTGGTGTGTGCTTCGTGTGAAATGGAGCCAAATGACATGGCACCCGTTGCGAAGCGCTTAAAAATTTCTGTTGCCGGTTCGACTTCCTCAAGCGGAACAGGGTTTCGCTTCTTAAACTCTAGTAAACTGCGGAGGGTGATGGTGTCGTTTCCCTGCTCATTGATTATAGCGCTGTATTTTTTATAGCGTTCGTAATTATTTGACTTAGTAGCATGCTGGAGCAGGTGAATCACATCCGGACTGAACAAATGCTTTTCACCCCTGCGCTTCCATTGGTAGATTCCGCCCGGTGATAATGCTGTTGCGTGATGTTGAAACGCCATTCGATGTCGCACTAAAACTTCCTGTGCTAAATCATCAAATGACAATCCTTCAATGCGACTGATTGTTCCGCGAAAACACTTTTCAATTACTTCGCTGCCAATCCCTAACGCTTCAAAAATTTGTGCCGACTGATATGACTGCAACGTGCTGATGCCCATTTTCGACATAACTTTGAGTAGCCCGTTGCCAATAGCCTTTTGGTAATTCGTAAAGGCTTCTTCATCGCTCAATTTTTTTTCGAAGGCATTTTCCTCATTTAAGGAATGAATCGTTTCAAATGCCATGTAAGGATTGACTGCACTAGCACCATACCCGATGATGGTAGCAAAGTGCTGCACCTCCCAAACATCACCAGCCTCTACTAACAATCCTGTGTGTGTACGAAGTCGTTTTTCAATGAGTGCGTGGTGTACGGCACCAATGGCCATCATGGAAGGAATGGGCGCTTGCTCTTTACTGATTTGTTTGTCGGAAATCACCAGTATTTTTTTTCCCGATCTCACAGCCGCTTCAGCCTCGTTGCAAATCCGATTGATTCCCTGTTCGAGACGCCCCGGTTTACCATCGGCCACAAACACCGAATTGATTATGGCATAGTCGAAATTGTGTTCGGGCAGGTATTTTAGTTTTTCAAGATCGGTATTGAGTAACACCGGCTGCGAAATGTGAATTTGCCGGGTATGCTGAGGAGTTTCTTCAAGCACATTCAAACTCATACCAATACGGGTAAAGAGCGACATGACCAATCGTTCGCGGATTGGGTCAATGGGTGGGTTGCTTACCTGCGCAAAATGTTGTTTGAAATAGTTGGAAAGATGCCTGCTCTCTCTGGAGAGCACTGCAGGAGGTGTATCATCACCCATCGAACCAATAGGCTCATAGCCGTTGGATGCCATGGGTGTGATAATGGTTTTGATATCTTCGGAGGTAAATCCATAGGCTTGTTGCCGTTGCAGTAAAGTCTTTTCATCGTAACTATTTCTGAAGGTGGGGTGTTCAGGCTCCAGCCGAAGTTTGAGTCTGTTTTCAATAATCCACTTATAATAGGGTTTGCCTTCGTACACCGTTCGCTTAATCACATCATCGCCCAGCACCTTTCCTTTTTCAAGATCTACCATCAGCATTTTGCCGGGTGTTATTCTGCCTTTCTCCAGAATTTCTTTTGCGTTTACTGACAGAGCACCCGCTTCAGAAGCTGCAATGACTCTTCCGGTTCGAGTGATGCAATAACGAAGTGGTCGCAGGCCGTTACGATCGAGGGTCGCTCCTATTCGCGCACCATCGGTGAACACTAATGCGGCCGGGCCGTCCCACGGCTCCATCATGGATGCATGGTATTTATAAAATGCCTTCCGGTGCGGGTCCATCAGTTTGTTATCCTGCCATGCCTCCGGCACTAGCATCATCAGTACGTGCGGTAACGACCTTCCCGAAAGCACGAGCATTTCAACCAACGCATCGAGGTTGGCGGAGTCAGAACCCTCAGGGTTTGTAATCGGCAGTAACATTTTTAATTCAGCATCCGAAAACAAAGTCGATTTGAACAGGGCCTCCTTAGATTTCATTTTATTCACGTTGCCACGGATGGTATTGATCTCTCCGTTGTGGGCTACGTAACGGAACGGCTGGGCAAGTTTCCAGTTAGGAAACGTATTGGTGGAGAAACGCGAATGAACCATGGCAAGCGCTGTTGTCAGCCTTGTGTCCTGCAAGTCGTAAAAGTATTGCCTGAGTTGCTCTGTCCTTAACTGACCTTTGTAGATGATTGTTCGGGATGAGAAACTCGGTATGTAAAATTCACGGCTGCTTCCTTTAATTTCACGGGCAATTTTATGCGAAGTGTAGTTGCGCAGCACGAAAAGTTTTCGTTCGAAGGCATCCTGTTCGATGGCTTCGTTCTGAGGCTTTACAAAAAACTGTTCAATAATCGGTTCAACTTCTGCCGCACCGGGCCCTGGAATGTTGTGATCCACCGGAACACCGCGATAACCTAAAATCTCCAACTCTAATTCTTTGCAACTTTTACGAAGAACTTCGCGACACGCGCTCATCATTTTTTTATTGCGCGGAAAGAACACCATACCGGCACCGTACTTTCCACCTGGCGGAAGACAGAATCCCAGGCGGGTTGCTTCATCTGAAAAGAAATCATGAGGGATTTGAAAAAGAATTCCGGCACCGTCACCCGTTCGCGGACTGCTGCCTTTTCCGCCTCGATGTTCCATATTTTCAAGCATGGTGAGAGCATCGGTTAAAACCTGGTTGGTCTTTGATCCACTAATGTTTGCGATGAAGCCGATACCGCAGGCATCGTGTTCAAGTTCCGGAGTATAGAGCCCTGCATGTGGTTTCTTTGTAGCTTTTCTTCTCATCTGGAAAGGCAGTGGCTTAGAATTAAATATTGATTTTTGTAAAAATATTGATGTAATATTTCTACAAACAATAGAAATACAGAATATTTAATCGTAAAACACTGTTTTTCCGGTATAAAAGATTAAGCAATCGATTGCGAAAAAAATTTTGGTGCTTTTCAGGGCTTAAATGTTCTCAGCCCGGTGGAGTTGGTTCGGGCCGAGATGGCAAAACAGAAATTCTTAATGAACTGTTACCTGAACAAATGTAAACATCCACTTTTCTGGATTATGCCAGTCTTTTCCTTTAAAGCTGCCGATGGGAAGTTTTACGAGCACCGTATTCCAACCTTTTTTCAATTGGATTTTGGAGGGTTGGCGGTATTCATAACCCTCATCGATCAACGGTATTTCAGAATTTCCTTCTTTCTGGCTACTGCGTTTCCAGTTTGGCGGGGCAATCAGGTTTCCGTTCACCCAAAGTTTACTTTGTTTGGTATTCCATTCATTTGCCGGTGGCGAATCAGTGGCGGGTGAACGCGAAATATTGTTGAAGCCAATCCAGAAGTCTCCAATCGTATCTTCATCGCTCCAGATTTTTGTGGTGGCATACCAGGTGGTGTTCTCTTCCGGTTTTTCAATGGCTCCCTTAATAAGGGGATGCCACCAATGTCTGAGTACGATGGTTCCGCCTACAATTTCGAATGCAGCTTTCGCTTTATCTCGATCAAACTTAGAATCTTCAGGTGCAAATGTTTTCGACAAATCGCCTGCGTTGGTATACGGACCGAAAAATTTCCAAACCGTATTGCCCTGCTTCGCGTAAGGAAAAGGCTTTTTAGAAAAGTAGGTTTGCTTATGATCGAGCAACCGGTTTTCAAATTCTTTAAACGCTTCGGCTTGTGCAGAACCCGGGTTGCCCACATTAGCCACCCAGCCATCTATACCTCCGCCACGCCAACTTCGTTCACCAAAGGTTAGCATAGCCGGATAGACCGGATTCATTTTTTGAACGTCATCTTCATTGGCAATGGCCCGGTCGTGCCACATGCAAATGGTGCCGCCTAAAATAGAAGCGTTACCCCTTTCGTGATTACCAATTTTCCTATTAAAAATGGTTACGACACTCTCTAACGGATCCATGTGATTCAAATACAAATGACGCGAATCGATGTATTGAATGTTTTTTGCATCCGACAAAGCTCCCCGGTCGTCCATCCATAGCTGACGAACAGTGCTCTCAGAAAAATTTCCGCCTGGCTCCCACCCGATTACTTTCTTTCCAAGACTTTCAATATAGGCTGTTACTTCTGGCACAAACTCTTTATTGGTGATCTTTACTTCGTCCGCATCAATGTGGAGATAGGGCACATCATACGTTGAGCAGAATTCTTTCAAAATATTCTTCACAATCTTTAAACCCTCTTCGCTTTGCATATCGGTCTTCATGGCGCGCGTAAAGGCTGCACTATGACCGGGCATATCAATTTCAGGAACCAACGTGATGTAGCGTTCTTTGCAAAACCGGATCAGTTCTTTCAATTCTGCTTCGGTGTAGTACTCGCCTTTATCGCGAAGCATGTGCTCGGGAGCCGTGAGTTGCGGATAGCGCTTACTCTCAACACGCCAGGCAATATCTTCGGTGAGATGCAAATGAAAAATGTTGAGTTTGACATGTGCCATCGCTTCAATCTGCTGTTTCAACAAACCGACTGATTGAAAATTGCGCCCCACATCGATCATATATCCACGCCAGGCAAAGGCTGGCCAATCGGTGATGTCGCAGGCATCAATCATTACGCCATCTCTGGCCAATTGCAAAAATGTTTGTATGCCGTTGAAGATTCCGTGTTCGGTGTTGGCCGATAGTTTCACCTTGCCGGGTGTAACCTGCAGATGATAGGACTCTTCCGGAAACTGTTCGCTGGCAACTTTCTCAAGACTTAACTCAATGGTTAGTTCATTACCCGTTGGCTCCTTTTTTATTTCAATTGACTTCCCTCCTGCTAATTTCGATTGTAAACGCTGGGCTTCTTTCAACAGCGATGGATCGTTAATAAGTATTGTTTTGCATTGATATAATGGAAAAGTTCCAACGAGCCACGTAAGTTTCTGTGGCAGCGGAATAAGAGAAGATTTTGGTTGCAGATCATAGACAAACGGATAAATCAAATGCTTCCATAGCATGTAGCCATCTCCGGTAAGGTGCAGACCATCGTTGGTGTATTTCGAATCAAACTTGCCCGAAGTATTGCTAAAAAAAGTGTGCAAATCGACATAGGTGTATGCGTGTGTTGCCGCATGGCTTCGCAGCGTTGCATTTACATTAAGAATTACCTGCCCTTTAGAAGTATGTCCTGTAAACTTTCTAAACGCATCGTTAACCGGCAAAATACTTTGCACATAAAGCCTTGTAGATGGGGTTTGATCTTTCAGGTATCGTGCTATCCACAAAATATTGTTCACCAAACTATCGGCACTGATACCACGGGCAAGATCGTTGGTGCCGATCATTAAAAATACTTTGGCCGGTTTTCGGCTAACCACTTCATCGATGCGATGAATAACACCCGCTGAAACATCTCCGCTAATGCCTCTGTTCTTAACGGACAGGTCATCAAACAACTCCTGCCACTCGCCCCCATCGGTAATGCTGTTGCCAAGAAAAATAATATCACCGTTACTTTGCGGAAGGCTTTTAAAATGGGTTACCCGCTGGTGATAGTAGGTTGAAAACAAACTGTCGGGAATAACAGGCTTTTGCTGTGCATTCACATAGAGAGGAAGCAGAAATATGATTTGCCAGAATATGCGAAGCATTGATTTCAAACGATGTTATTGAACAGGAATCTTAAATGTTGAAGCAGGCAACCCCTCGCTATTATACATGCGCAGCGCATGCAACTCAATTTGTTTTCAAATGCTCATCCAAAATCTGCCAGCAATACCACTCTTGTCGCGGCAGATGAAACGGTCCTTTAAATAAATTGCCTTTAGCCGTTTGCGCCAGCGTTCCATCGCGATGTAAATATCCAAACCACTCACCCTTTTTCTTGTCGTGGAAGTGGCTGTACGCATAGTCGTGTACCTGTTTATGCCAGCGTGCATATTTTTCGTTGCCCGTCATCAGGTATGCCAGCAGGGTTGTGATAATGGCTTCGTTATGCGGCCACCACATTTTCATGTCCTGCCAATATTCCTGAACAGGCTTATTAAATACATCGGTAAAATACAACAGTCCGCCATGTTCTATGTCCCACCCCCGCTCCCACATGTAGTCGAGCATTTTACAACCTAACGCGATCAGGTGCGTATCGTTGTTTCGGTATTTGGCTTCATGCAAAATGAACCACGCGCCCTCAATAGCATGGCCCGGGTTTAACGTTCGGCCATCAATGTGATTGATGATACTGCCATCGGGGGCAACCTGTTCCATCACACATTGGATGTCGTCCTTCACGAAGTCATTCTCAATTTCATTGATCCATTTGCTTATCCACTCATCGCATCGCGGGTCGCCAACGGTTTCGCGTAACTGCTGCGCGGTGTTAATCATAATCATGGGCGCACCTATGCCTTTGGAAGGGCGCGTGTTGAAAAACTTGGGTGGCAACTTTTTCTCTCCGCTGATATAGGCCAGGCAGTTTCCAAAAATCTGCCGAGACCATTCTGCCAGTTCCTGATCTCCGGTTGCTTTTGCACACGCAGCAGAAGCAATCACAGCAAATGTTTCTGAGAAATAGTATCTGCGTTTGCGAATGGGTTCCCCTTTGCGGGTAACATGAAAGAACATCTGGCCATCGGTATCAAAACAATAATTTTGCAGGAAGTTAATTCCCGATTTTGATCCTTCCAACCACTCCTTCTTTGGTTCAACCGTATTGTATAAGGTAGCCAACATCCAGGAAGCACGCCCCTGAATCCAAACCATCTTATCATCATCTATCAACGATCCATCCTGATCGCGCATCAGCAGATAACCACCATATTCGGTATCGATCGAACGCGGAAACCAAAATGGAATGGTGTCGTTGAGCAATTGGTTGCTGTAAAAATCTTTAAGTGCTTTAAGTTCTTGTATTGAATAAGCCATGGTTCATTAAATATCAGGTAAATGAAATGAAAATTACTTCCACTTTAAGGCAGTAAACACAATTTGTGAA
>Ga0268299_1001422_pt1 | contig 42489 bp, 42 predicted proteins | sample NOBtaG_FD_193484 | JGI IMG/M metagenome (GOLD analysis project Ga0268299, IMG submission 193484) | Activated sludge microbial communities from bioreactor in Nijmegen, Gelderland, Netherland - NOB reactor | ecosystem: Engineered > Bioreactor > Aerobic > Activated sludge | place: Netherlands... | reverse complement strand
CAAGAACATGAAGGCGCTGGTGCTCTACAACGAGGGCGACAATTTCTCGGTCGGCGCCAATATCGGGCTGGCGCTGTTCGCCGCCAATGTCGGCGTCTGGCCCATGATCGAAGGCCTCATCGAGGGCGGCCAGAAAACCTACAAGCGCATGAAATACTCGCCGTTCCCTGTCGTCGCGGCACCCTCGGGCATGGCGCTCGGCGGCGGCTGCGAGATGCTGCTGCATTCCGCGGCCGTTCAGGCGCACGCGGAAACCTACACAGGCCTGGTCGAGGTCGGCGTCGGCGTGCTGCCGGCCTGGGGCGGGTGCAAGGAGCTCGTGGCGCGCTGGGCCGCGGCCAAGAAGCCCGGCAACGGCCCGATGCCGCCCATCGGCAAGGCGTTCGAAATGATCTCGACCGCCCAGGTGGCGAAATCCGCCGCGGAAGCGCGCGAGATGCTGATCCTCCGCCCCGCCGACGGCGTCACGATGAACCGCGACCGCTTGCTCTACGACGCGAAGCAGAAAGCGCTGGCCATGGCCGCCGCCGGCTACAAGCCGCCGCAGCCGATCGAACTGCGCCTGCCCGGCCCCGGCGGCAAGGCGGCGCTCGATCTCGCCGTCGAAGGCTTCCGCCTCCAGGGCAAGGCGCTGCCGCACGACACGGTGGTGTCGGGCGAGGTGGCGTCCGTCCTCACCGGCGGCGACACCGACGTGACCGAAATCACGACCGAAGACAAGATGCTGGCGCTCGAGCGCGCCGGCTTCATGAAGCTCTTGCGAACCCCCGCGACTCTCGCCCGCATCGAGCACCTGCTCGAAACGGGCAAGCCGCTCAGGAACTAACGACTCGCGTCAACGCCCCCTCCGTCCGGCCCTTCGGGCCGGCCACCTCCCCTTAAGCGGGTGAGGAAAGTGAGGAAGCCTTCCCCCGCTTGCGGGGGAAGGCTGGATGGGGGTCAGGCCACAGGGAGAACGCCCATGCCCATGTACAAAGCCCCTCTCAAGGAAATCGATTTCCTGCTGCACGACGTCCTCGGCTACGACGCGACCGTCGCCACGCTGCCCGGCTATGCCGAGGCGACGCGCGACGTGGTCGATGCCGTGCTCGCGGAAGCCGCCAAGTTCTGCGAGAACGAGCTGCAGCCCTTGAACCTCTCCGGCGACAAGGAAGGCTGCACCTACGAAAACGGCGTGGTGCGCACGCCCAAGGGCTTCAAGGAAGCCTACGTGCAGTTCCGCGAGGGCGGTTGGTGCGGGCTCACCGCTGATCCGGAATTCGGCGGCCAGGGCCTGCCGAAAGTCGTGGGCTTCGCGTTCGAGGAGCTGATCACCTCGGCCAACATGTCGTTCGGCATGTATCCCGGCCTCTCGCACGGCGCCTACAACGCCATCGCCAAGCACGCCAGCGAGGAGCTCAAGAAAGAATATCTCCCGAAGCTCGTCGACGGCACCTGGTCGGGCACCATGTGCCTGACCGAGCCGCATTGCGGCACCGATCTCGGCTTGATCAAAACGAAAGCGGTGCCCGCCGACGACAACTCCTTCCGCATCACCGGCACCAAGATCTTCATCTCGGCCGGCGAGCACGATCTCACCGAGAACATCCTGCATCTCGTGCTGGCGAAGCTGCCCGATGCGCCGCCGGGCATCAAAGGCATCTCGCTTTTCCTCGTGCCGAAATTTCTCCCGAAGAAGGGCGCCAACGGAATCGAAGCCGGCCCGGCCAACGGCGTGCGCTGCGGCTCGATCGAGCACAAGATGGGCATCAAGGCCTCGTCGACCTGCGTCATCAATTTCGAGGAATCGAAAGGCTGGCTGGTCGGCAAGAAGCATAAAGGGATGCGCGCCATGTTCGCGATGATGAACGCGGCGCGGCTCGGCGTCGCCATCCAGGGCCTCGCCATCGCCGAGGTCGCGTATCAGAACGGCGCCAATTACGCGCGCGACCGGCTCCAGGGCCGGGCACTCTCCGGCGCCAAATATCCCGAGAAGCCCGCCGATCCCATCCTCGTGCACCCGGACGTGCGCCGCATGCTCCTGAAGCAGCGCGCCATCTCCGAGGCGGCGCGGGCGCTGGCCTTGTGGTCGGGCATGCAGCTCGACGTCTACAGCCAGCACCCCGACGAAGCCGTGCGCGCCGAGGCCGACGATTTCGTGGCGCTGATGACGCCGATCATGAAGGCGTTCTTCACCGACCACGGATTCGCGGCGGCTAACGACACCGTGCAGGTGCATGGCGGCCACGGCTACATCCACGAATACGGCGTCGAGCAATTCGCGCGCGACGCGCGCATCGCGCAGATCTACGAGGGCGCCAACGGCATCCAGGCGCTCGATCTCATCGGCCGCAAGCTGCCGCAAGGCGGCGGCCGCCTGCTGCGCCGCTTCTTCCACCCGGTGCAGGCCTTCCTCGAAGAGAACATGGCCGACCCGGCGCTGGCCGAATTCACCGGCCCGCTGGTCAAAGCCTTCGCACGCCTCCAGCAATTGACGCTCTGGGTCGCCCAGCAGGGCCTGGCCGATCCGGAAGAGGCGGGGGCCGCCGCGTCGGAATATCTCCGCTTCTTCGGCCTCGTCTCGCTCGGCTGGATGTGGTGCCGCATGGTGAAGGCCGCGCAAGCCAAAATCGCGGCGAAGCAGGACCCCGACGGCTTCTACGCCGCCAAGCTCGCCACCGCGCGCTTCTTCTTCCAGAAGCTCCTGCCCGAAACCGCCTCGCTCGGCCTCTCGATCATGGCCGGCAAGAAGCCGATGATGGAAATGGCCGACGCGGCGTTTTGAAATCCTTCCCTTCCCCCTTGAGGGGAAGGTGGCCGCGGCGCAGCCGCGGACGGAAGGGGACCGGCGAGTCGCGCGGACGAGGATTTCGGCGGGTTCGTATATGCGTCGGCGCATCGCGTGAGCGCCGGACCCCTTCCGTCTGGAGCTGCGCTCCAGACACCTTCCCCTCAAGGGGGAAGGGAAAGAAGATTCACTTCTTCCCCCACGCCTTCTCCACGCGGTCGCGGACGATGTGAATTTCCGCGTCGTGGAAGGCCTTCAAGCGCGACCAGCGGCGTTCGTCGAAGCCGAGGGGGCGCCAGGCGGCCATGCTGACGAGGCATGTGTCGGCGGGCCGCCCGCTCATGGCGCCGGGAATGATCCGGATCGCGATGCGCATGACCAGATCCTTGGCAGCGGTGCCCACGAGATAGTCCACCAAGAGGCGCCGCGCGTCGGCGTCCACGGCGAAGGCGCAGACCGAGCCGTCGTAGATCGAGGTGCCGCGCCAGGCGCCGGCCGCGCCGAGCGGCTTCGCGTCCCAGGCGCCGAGCGCCCAGCCGCCCACCTTGGCGACGTCGGCCAGGAAATCGAACGCGGCCTTGGCGGGCGCTGCGATGTCGGTGGTAACGGTGTAGCAGAGGTCGTTTTCGGTCGAGGTCATCGCGGGCTCTCTTGGTTACGATCGACACCTACACCGGTTTGTCGTCCCCGCGAAGGCGGGGACCCATGTCTCCAGCGACGGGCATGGGCGCGGGACGGCGAACGCGCGGCCACATGGGTCTCCGCCTACGCGGGGACGACAAGAGAAAGGAAGCGGTCCCGCATAGGGGCCCATTCAGTCGCCGATGTTGCCGCCCCCGGCGAAGCTGATAGTCTTTGCGGAGTTCGGCCGCCGCCGCGTCGCGTGCGCCGACGAGGGAGAGGATCATGAGGATTTCCGGCCGCTTCGCGGCGCTCGTTGCCTTTGGCGCGTTCGCCTTCGCCGTGCCCGCGCTCGCGCAAACCACGATCAAGGTCGGGCTCGCGCTGCCGCAAGGCATGGCGGGCTTCGACCACGTCAACGGCATGTACGAGACCTTCAAGAGGGAGGTCGAGGCCAACAGCAAGGGCGAGCTCAAGGTCGATCTCGCTTACGGCGGCTCGCTCGGCAATCCCGCCGACCGCATGAACCAGATGCGCCGCGGCATCATCCAGATGTCCGACGCGTCCGACGGCAACTACGCCGCCGTCTATCCCGATATCCAGGTGTTCTCGCTGCCCTATCTCTTCCCCGACGAGAAGACGGCGTGGAAGGTGTTCGACGGGCCGGCCGGCCAGAAGATGGGCGAGGACATCCGCGCCAAGACCGGCATCCGCGTGCTCGGCTGGTGGGAGGCGGGCGGCTTCCGCCATTTCAGCTCCAACAAGGCGATCCGCACGGTCAAGGATTTCGCCGGCCAGAAGGTGCGGGCGCTCGGCCCGGCCAATGCCAAGCCGGTGGAAGCCGCGGGCGGCACCGCCTCCGCGATTCCGTTCAACGAGCTCTACACCTCGCTCAAGACCGGCGTGGTGGACGCGCAAGACAATTCCGTCAGCGTCTTCCGCCTCGTCAAGCTCTACGAGGTGCAGAAATTCCTCACGCTCTCGGCGCACTCCTATTCCTTCGGCCCGATGGGCATGAACGACGCTTTCTACGCCAAGCTCTCGCCGGCCAACCAGAAGGTCATCGACGACGCGGCCAAGAAGGCCGTCGCCTACAACCGCGAGACCTCGCGCAAGATCGAGGGCGAGGCGCTGGCTTTCGTGAAGCAGAACGGCGTCACCGTCATCGATCCCTCGGCCGCCGACAAGGCCGAGATGCGCGCCAAGATGCAGCCGGCGGTGAAGGAATGGCTGCTGACGCAAGTGTCCTCGCCCAAGGTGCTTGACGAGGCGCTGGCGGCCGTCGAAGCCGCGTCGAAGTAAGATTTCGGCCTTGCGCGCCGGGCTCAACGCGCTCGAGCGCGGCGCGGTCTTCGTCGGCGGCGTGGCGATGGCGTGCCTCGCCGCGGGCGTGATCGCGCTGGTGGCGCTGCGCTACGTGTTCGGAATCTCGCCCTTCTGGAGCGAGGAAGTTCTCCGCTTCTTCCTTCTTACGGCCGTCTTCCTCGGCGCCGGCGTCTCGGTGCGCGGGCGGCGGCACATCCGCGTCGAGTTCTTGACCGAGCTCCTGCCGAAGCACCTCAAGCGTGCTTGGTACCTCCTGCTCGATCTCGTCACCCTCGGCCTCTTCGGATTGCTGATCTGGACCGGCATCGAGGCGGTTGAGTTCAACGCCAGCCAGCGCACCGTGGCGCTGCAAGTGCCGCTGTCGTGGATCATGTGGCTGGTGCCCGCGGGGTTCGCGCTCGGCGCCGTCTTCCTGGTCGAGGAGATTTTGGCGGGGCGGAAGCGCGGCCCATGAGCCCGGCGCTCACGTTCTTTCTCGTCCTCTTCGTCTTCCTGATGGTCGCCGGCATGCCGGTGGCGTGGTCGATGCTGGCCGCGGTGCTGGGCTATATCGCCGTCAGCGGCCAGTGGATGCTACTGCCGGTGATGCCGGAGAAGATGTTCGCCGGCATCGACGTGTTCATCCTGGTGGCGATCCCGCTGTTTCTGCTGGCCGGCGAGATCTTCAGCGACGGCGGGCTCGCGCGCCGTATCGTCGATTTCGCCGACGCCGCTTTGCATTGGGTCAGGGGCGGCATCGCGCAGGTCGCCGTCGCCACCTGCATCCTCTATTCGGGCATCACCGGCGTGGCGCTGGGCGAGATCGCGGCGCTCGGTCGCATTTTCATCCCGGCCATGGTGCGCGCGGGCTATTCGCCGGCCTTCGCCGCGGCCGTGATCGCCTCGGGCTCGATCATCGGGCCGACGATTCCGCCTTCGCTGCCGATCATCATCTACGGCTCGGCCACCAACGTGTCGATCGGCGGCATGTTCGCGGCGGCGGTGGTGCCGGGCCTGATCCTCGGCCTCGCGCAAATGAGCTGGATCGCCTATTCCGCGCGGCGCTTCAAATTGTTGGACACGCGCGACCGCAAGATCGGCCTCGGCAAGGGCTTCGTGCGCGCGCTGCCCTCGATCGGCATGCCGTTCATCATCCTCGGCGGCATTCTCGGCGGCGTGATGACGCCGACCGAGGCGGCGGGCTCGGCCGTGCTCTACGCCTTCGTGCTCGCGGTCGTGATCTACCGCACGCTGCGCCTCGGCCAGCTCGCCCCGATTCTCGGCACCTCGGTCACCTTCTCCGGCCAGCTCCTCATCATCGTCGGCGCCGGAGCGGCGCTCGCCTGGGTGCTGGGCTTCGAGAACGCCACCGGGCGGCTCTCGGATCTGGTCAAGGAGATGAATCTCGGCCCGCTCGGCACCATGCTCTTGGCCAATATCCTGTTCCTGATCCTGGGCATGTTCGTCGATCCCACCACCTCGATCATCCTGTTCGCGCCCATCCTGGCGCCGGCCGCGGTGGCGGCGGGGATCGATCCCCTGCATTTCGGCGTGGTGATGATCGTGAATCTCAACATCGGCCTGATCACGCCGCCGCTCGGCGTCTCGCTGTTCGCGGCCGAGCGCATCGCCGGCTGCGGCCTGAACGCGCTCATCAAGGAATCGGTGCCCTTCATCGCCATCAACGTGGCGGCACTGGCGCTGATCGCCCTGGTGCCCCAGCTCTCGCTCTTCCTGCCGCGCCTCGCGGGGTATTGATCGACGAGGACGGCCCCCTCTCCCTGGGGGAGAGGGGGTTGGGGGTGAGGGGCAGCAAACGTGGTGCTGAAGGCCCGCTATCACACCGCGCAACTGGCGATCTCGACGACGAATGTCGTCTGGGCGGAAGAAAAGATCGCCCACATCGAGTCTCTATCCGCCATCACCACGTTTGCTGCCCCTCACCCCTGGCCCCTCTCCCCCAGGGAGAGGGGAACTTGCAAGGCGCTCGGGTGAGTCGGCGATTCCCTGCTTCACCCAACGAATGTCCCTCGCTTGATGGGAGAGGGTCTCCTATTTCGGCACCTGCACCGTGCGGCTGCCGAGGGCCGCGCGCACCTGCACCACGCGCACGGTGGCGCCGTGGGGGGCTTCGATGCGGAAGGTGGCGGTCAAGCGGGTTTCCACCTGCGCCTGGGGCTTGTCGCGCGGCGGCGGCGCGGCGACGAAATCGAACACGTGGCCGCCCTCCACCGTGGCGAGATCGGGCCGCGGGCGCAGCATGGCATTGGTGAAGCCGGCGATAGGCACTGTGCCGGCAGCGGTCACCACCACGGCCTCGCCGGTGCGCGCCACCGTGACGGCGACGACGTGCTGGACGAGGATTTGCTGGGCGGCGGCGGGCGCCGCCCATGCCGCCGCGGCCGCGGCTGCGCCCCAAAGGAGAATCAGCGGCTTCATCTTTTCGCTCCGATGCCGGGCGGACCTTGGCGGGGCGCGGCGCGGCAAGTCAACGCCGCCCATGAAAGGCGGGCGCGCAGAGCCGGCGGCGCCCTCGGGCCAAATGCCACATGTCTAGGCAGGTGCTGCGCGGCGCACTAATCTTCCCCCATGTCCACGGCATTGCTCGTCATCGCCATCGTGCTCGGCTTGGGCGCGGTCGGCTCATTGCTCACCGGCGTCATCGGCCTCGCCCGCACCGACTTCAACGCGAAATACGGCAACAAGCTGATGCGCGCGCGCGTCGGCTTCCAGTTCGGCGCCATCGCGTTCCTGTTCCTCTATTGGCTCTCGCTGCCGGGCAAATAGCGGGCGCGGGCGGGGAGAGGGCGATGGTCAAGCTCGACAAGATCTACACGCGCGGCGGCGATACGGGGCAGACCTCGCTCGGCGACGGCTCGCGCGTTGCCAAGCACGCCGTTCGCGTTTCCGCCTACGGCGCGGTGGACGAGTGCAACAGCGTTCTCGGGCTGGCCCGCCTCCACACCCGGGGCGACGCTGACGCCGACGCCATGCTCGGCCGCATCCAGAACGATCTCTTCGACCTCGGCGCCGATCTCTGCACGCCCGAAGCCGAGAATCCGAAATGGCCGCCGCTGCGCGTGGTGGCGCCGCAGACCGAGCGCCTCGAGCGCGAGATCGACGCCATGAACGAGGCGATCCCGCCGCTCACCTCCTTCATCCTGCCCGGCGGTTCGCCGGCCGCGGCCTGGCTGCACCTCGCCCGCACGGTGGCGCGCCGCGCCGAGCGCGAGATGACGGCCCTTGCCGAGGCAGAGACGATCAGCCCGGAAGCGATCAAATACATCAATCGCCTGTCCGATCATCTCTTCGTCATGGCCCGCCGCCTCAACGCCAACGGCGCCGACGACATCCTCTGGGTCCCCGGCAAGAACCGGTAGGCCGCTGCGGCCAGGTGCCCCGCCAAGTATCCCGGAAGAAACCGGTGGGGCCGGCGAATGAAACCGGCACGCCGCGTGTTCACATCCGAGAGACGCGCTGCCGCCGCGCCATTGCCGAATGGCATGCCAGATGTCTATTGTGCCAAATAGAGTGCGTCGACATACGAACGAACCGGTCTGCGCGGGCGCGGAAAACAGGTTCGAAAAGCGTTTCGCCCGTAACCCTTTTCCCCGGGAGGGAATGATGACCAAGCAAGTCGAAACACCCGCGGCCGCGCGCAAGAGCCGGCGTGGGTTCCTGAAGGCCGGCACGGCCGCCGCCGTCGCCGGCGCCGCGCTGGCGATGCCGAGCATCTCACGCGCGCAGACCGCGACGCTCAAGATCCAAGGCTCGTGGGGCGCGAAAGACGTCTTCAACGAAATGGCCGAAGACTATGTGGCGCGCGTCAACGCCATGGGCGGCGGGCGCTTGAAGCTCGACTATCTCATCGCCGGCGCCGTCGTGCATCCCTTCAGCGTGCAGGACGCGACCCACAAGGGCGTCATCGACGGCGCGCACACCGTGCCGGTGTATTGGTACGGCAAGCACAAGGCCGCGTCGCTGTTCGGTTCGGGCCCGGTCTTCGGGGCCAACGCCAACCAGCAGATGGGCTGGTTCGCCAATGGCGGCGGCCGCGAGCTGTTCGTCGAACTCGTCGAGAAGATCCTGAAGCTCGACATCGTCAGCTTCTTCGCGATGCCGATGCCGACCCAGCCGCTCGGCTGGTTCAAGAAGGAGATCAAGAGCGCTGCCGACATCAGGGGCCTCAAATATCGCACCGTCGGCCTCGCCGCCGATCTTTTCCAGGCGATGGGCGCCGCCGTGTCGCAGCTTCCGGGCGGCGAGATCGTGCCGGCCATGGAGCGCGGCCGCATCGACGCGTTCGAGTTCAACAACCCGACCTCGGACCGCCGCTTCGGCGCGCAAGACGTCGCCAAGATCTACATGATGGGCAGCCACCATCAGGCGATGGAGTTCTTCGAGATCATGTTCAACAAGGGCAAGTTCAACGCCCTGGCCAAGGAGCAGCAGTCGATCCTGCAATACGCTGCCGAGGCCGTCTCCTCGGCCAACGAGTGGAAGGCCTACGACTACTACTCGAAGGATCTCCAGGAGCTGATCGACAAGGACAAGGTCAAGGTCATCCGCACGCCCAAGGACGTGCTCGACGCCCAGATCAAAGCCTGGGACGGGCTCGTCGCCAAGCTGGCCGAAGACCCCTATACGAAGAAGGTGATGGACTCGCAGAAGGCCTGGGCGAAGCGGGTCGGCTACTATCACTTCTTCAACGAGACCGACTATCGCGGCGCCTACGAGCATCATTTCGGCAAGCTGCCGATCTGATCCTCTTGTGACGCGAGCCTGCACGTGGGTCGGGGGCGGCGCCGCGATGCGCCGCCCCGCCTGTGACGGGCCGGGCATTCGGCGCGGAGGGCGGCGATGAACACGTTCCTGATCACGATCGACAAGATCAGCGCCGGGATCGGCAAGACCTTCGGCTGGACGATCATCATCCTGACGCTCGGCGCCTCTTACGAGGTCATCGCAGCCTCCAAGCCGATCCGCGACCTCACCGGTTCCGTGCCGACGACCTGGGCATACGATTTCAGCTACATCATGTACGGTTCCCTGCTGCTGATGACGGGTGCCTACACGCTCTCGCGCAACGCGCATGTGCGCGGCGATTTCCTCTACCGCAATTGGAGCCCGCGCTTTCAGGCGGGCATGGATCTCACGCTCTACTTCGTCGCCTTCATGCCGGCGATCATGGCGCTCATCTACGCCGGCTATCAGTTCGCGGCCCAATCGTATCAATACAAGGAAAAGAGCATCTTCAGCCCGGCCGGCGTGCCGGTCTGGCCGCTCAAGATCCTGATCCCGGTCGCCGCCACGCTGCTCCTCATCCAGGGCATCGCCGAGATCATCCGCTGCATCATCTGCCTCAGAACCGGCGCCTGGCCGCAGCGGCTGGCCGATATCGAGGAACTCGAGGTCGCCATCGCGCAGGAACGGCAACAGGCCGAAACCAACAAGATATAGCCGCAAGGCGGCGACGAGACTTTCGGGGGAAGCGAAAACGATGTCGAACGAAATGGTGGGAATCGTCATGCTGGCCGTCTTCGTGGTCAGCATCTTCCTGGGCTTCCCCATCGCGTTCACCCTGCTCGCGCTGGGCTTCGGCTTCGGCTACGCGTTGAAGGGCGACATCATCTTCGACCAGGTGGTGATCAAGGCCTACGAGGTCACAACCAACGACGTGCTCGTGGCGGTGCCGCTCTTCCTGTTCATGGGCTATGTGGTCGAGCGCGCGAACATCCTCGACCGGCTGTTCCATTCGATTCAGATCGCCGCGCGCAACGTGCCCGGCTCGCTCGCCGTCGCCACCCTCATCACCTGTTCGCTCTTCGCCACGGCCACCGGCATCGTCGGCGCGGTCGTTACGCTGATGGGCCTGCTGGCCCTCCCGGCCATGGCCCGCGCCGGCTACGACGCGAAGCTGTCTTCGGGCGTGATCTGCGCCGGCGGGTGCCTCGGCATCCTCATTCCGCCCAGCATCCTGCTCATTCTCTACGCGGCGATCGCCGGCATCTCGGCGGTGCGCCTCTATGCCGGGGCACTCATTCCCGGCTTCATGCTCGCCGGCCTCTACGTCGTCTACGTCATGGTGCGGGTGATCATCAATCCGAAGCTCGCGCCCAAGCTGCCGCGATCGGAGACCGACGCGGTCGGGATCGGCCGGATCGCCTACGAGCTCGCCACCTCGTTCGTGCCGCTGGCCGCGCTCATCATGATGGTGCTGGGTGCCATCATGTTCGGCTGGGCCACGCCGTCCGAAGCCGCCGCGGTCGGCGCGCTGGGGGCGATGGCGCTGGCCGCGGTCTACGGCGCGCTCACCTTCCAGCGCATCCGTGAGGCGGTCTATCTCACGGCCCGCGCCACCGCCATGGTGTGCTGGCTGTTCGTGGGCTCCGCCACCTTCTCCTCGGTGCTGGGACTCTATGGCGGCGACACGGTCGTGGCCGGCTTCTTCAAGAGCCTGGAAATGACTCCCTGGCAGTTCATGCTCGTCAGCCAGGTCATCATCTTCCTGCTCGGCTGGCCGCTCGAATGGACCGAGATTCTCATCATCTTCGTGCCGATCTTCCTGCCGCTCCTGAAGTTCTACAACATCGATCCGATGCTGTTCGGCATCATGGTGGCGCTCAACATCCAGACCGCGTTCCTGTCGCCGCCGGTGGCGATGGCGTGCTATTATTTGAAAGGCGTGGCACCGAAAAGCATGTCGCTCAACATGATCTTCGCGGGCGCCATGCCCTATCTGTTGCTGATCATGTTCGCGATGGTGCTGCTTTACGTCTTTCCGGAACTCGCCACCTGGCTGCCGTCGTATCTCTACGACACCAAGTGAGCGGCCGGCTGGATCGGCGCCGCTGAGCCATGGACGATCTCGCGCAACTCACCGCCGGCGCGGCGGCGAAGCTCCTCCGCGAGGGGCGCATCACCTCGGTCGAACTGGTCGAGGCGTGCCTCGAGCGCGTCGCGGCGCGCGAGCCCGAGGTCGGCGCGTGGCACTATCTCGACCGCGAGCACGCGCTGGGCCAGGCGCGCGCCGCCGACGACGCCCACAAGGCCGGGCGGCCCGAAGGGCCGCTGCACGGCATTCCCATCGGCATCAAGGACATCTTCGACACGCGCGACATGCCGACCGAGAACGGCTGCGCGCTGTATCAAGGGCGCACGCCGCGGTTCGACGCCACGGCGGTGTCGCTGCTGCGCGAGGCGGGCGCCGTCATCCTCGGCAAGACGGTCACGGCCGAGCTCGCCTATTTCGCGCCCGGCAAGACGCGCAATCCGCACGATCCCGCGCGCACGCCGGGCGGCTCGTCGAGCGGCTCGGCGGCGGCGGTGGCCGCGGGCATGGTGCCGCTGGCGCTCGGCTCGCAGACCGCCGGCTCCACCATCCGTCCGGCATCCTTCTGCGGCATCTACGGCTACAAGCCGAGTCACGGCCTGATCTCGCGGAGCGGCATGCTGCAGCTCTCGCGCGCGCTCGATCACGTCGGGCTCTTCGCCCGCAGCATCGACGACATCGCCCTCTTCGGCGAAGCGCTGATGCGGTTCGACGCCGACGACGCCGACATGCGCCTCGCGGCGCCGCCGCCGCTCCGCCGCGTCGCTGCCGAAGCGCCGCCAGTCGAGCCCAGTCTCGCTTTCGTCAAGACCCCGCTCTGGGACCAGACCGAGCCGGTGCTCAGGGAGGCGTTCTCGGAGCTCGTGGAAGCGCTGGGCGCGCGCGTCGAGACGGTGGCGCTGCCGGAGGCCTTCGCCGAGGCTTGGCCGGCGCACAAGACGATCATGGAAGCCGACATGGCCCACAATCTCCGCCGCGAGTTCGAGCGCGGGCGCGAGCGCTTGAGCCCGGTGATGCAGGCGGCGATCGAGCGCGGCCGCGCGGTTTCGGCGAAGGACTACCTGGCGGCGCTCGATCTGGCGGCGGCGCTCGAGGGCGAGATCGCCGAGATCACCTTCGCCTACGACGCGATCCTGACGCCGGCGGCGCCCGGGCCCGCGCCGGCCGGCCTCGGCGCCACCGGCAATCCCGCCTTCGCGACGCTTTGGACGCTCACCGGCGTGCCCGCCGTCACGATGCCGCTGCTCGCCGACGCCAACGGCATGCCGATCGGCGCGCAGCTGGTCTCGCGCCGGGGCGACGACGCGCGGCTGCTGCGCAACGCGCGCTGGGTGGTGGAAACGGTCGCGGCCAGCGGCGAATGAGAGCGCGGGCGCCTCAGCGCCCGGCCGCGGATTCCTTCCGGTCGTGCGCGGCCTCGCGCTTGTCGGCGGTCTCGCCGGTGGAAATGATGAGGTCCCACACCATCAGGACGACGCCGATCCCCATCACGAAGTAGAGCGGAAGGGCGCCGATCAAGTACGCCATGCCGCCGAAAAAGGCGATCGCCATCGCAAGGGCGATGAGGCCGCCGACGAGATTGAGCCAGGAGATATGTTTCATGACAGGCAGTCCTTGGCGGCGCCGGGCTTGAGGTCCGGTAACCATTAAAGCATCGATGCGGCGCCGGACTCAACTCGTCGTTCGGCCGCGGCGCCCGCCGCCCACGCCGTGGGCAGACCGCCCTACGCACGTGCAACAGCACGGTCATTCGATTGACTCACCCCCTTCATCTTTCTATTGTGCGGTGCGAAATGAAGACCTGGGGCTCCTGGGCCGGCAGGTAGCGGAGCCTCTCTGACCCCGCGCCGCCGCCTCTCTGGCCCTGTTTTCACCTCCGAACCCTTTTCACCTCCGAAGCGCCAACCGATGAAGCTGCTGGTCGCCGTCAAGCGCGTGGTCGACTACAACGTCAAAGTCCGGGTCAAAGCCGATGGCACGGGCGTCGAGACCGCAAACGTCAAGATGTCCATGAATCCGTTCGACGAAATCGCCGTCGAGGAGGCCGTCCGGATGAAAGAGGCCGGCAAGGCCAAGGAGATCGTGGCCGTCTCGATGGGCCCGGCCCAGTGCCAGGAGACCATCCGCACCGCCCTCGCCATGGGCGCCGACCGCGGCATCCACGTGCTCCACGACGGCGAATTGCAGCCGCTGGCCGTGGCCAAGCTCTTGAAAGCCATCGCCGACAAGGAAAAGCCCGATCTCGTGATCCTCGGCAAGCAGGCGATCGACGACGACAGCAACCAGACCGGCCAGATGCTCGCCGCCCTCATGGGCGTGCCCCAGGCCACCTTCGCCTCCAAGATCGCGGTCGAGGACGGCGGCCTGAAGGTGACGCGCGAGGTGGATGGCGGGCTCGAAACCATCAAGGTGAAGCTGCCCGCGGTCGTCACCACCGATCTCCGGCTCAACGAGCCGCGCTACGCCTCGCTGCCCAACATCATGAAGGCCAAGAAGAAGCCGATCGAGCAGCTCAAGCCCGATCAATTGGGCGTCGATCCCGCCCCGCGGCTGGTGACGCTCAAGGTCGTCGAGCCTGGCAAGCGCCAGGGCGGCGTCAAGGTCAAGACGGTCCAGGAGCTCGTCCAGAAGCTCAAGACCGAAGCCAAGGTCATCTGAGGAGAGCGGGTCCCGTGGGCGTTTTGGTATTGGCCGAGCACGACAACAAGACGCTGAAATCGGCGACGCTCCACGCCGTCACCGCCGCGCTGAAGATCGATCCGGACGTGACGTTGCTGGTGGCGGGGCAGGGCGCCAAGCCCGTGGCCGACGCCGCCGCCAAGGTGAAGGGTGTGGCCAAGGTGCTGCTCGCCGAGGCTGCGCAGTTCGAGCACGCGCTGGCCGAGCCGCTGGCGGCGCTGCTGGTGCAGCTCGCGCCGAACTACTCCCATCTTCTCGCGCCGGCCACGACGACCGGGAAAAACGTCATGCCGCGCGTGGCGGCGCTGCTCGACATGGCGCAGCTCTCCGACATTTCCGCCGTCGTCTCGCCCGACACCTTCGTGCGCCCGATCTATGCCGGCAACGCCATGGCGACCGTGCAGAGCAAGGACGCGAAGAAGATCATCACCGTTCGCCAGACCGGCTTCGACGCCGCGCCGGCCGAGGGCGGCAATGCCGCGATCGAGAATGCCCCGGCCCCGGCCGATCCCGGCGTCTCGAGTTTCGTCGGCGCGGAGCTCACCAAATCCGAGCGTCCCGAGCTCACCGCGGCGCGGATCATCGTCTCGGGCGGGCGCGGCATGCAGTCGGGCGAAAATTTCAAAATGCTCGAGGCCGTGGCCGACAAGCTCGGCGCCGCCGTGGGCGCCTCGCGCGCCGCGGTCGATGCCGGCTTCGTGCCCAACGACTACCAAGTGGGCCAGACCGGCAAGGTCGTGGCACCCGATCTCTACATCGCCGTCGGCATCTCGGGTGCGATCCAGCACCTGGCCGGCATGAAGGACAGCAAGGTCATCGTCGCCATCAACAAGGACGAAGAGGCGCCGATCTTCCAGATCGCCGATTACGGCCTGGTCGCGGACCTCTTCAAGGCCGTTCCCGAATTCGCCGACGAGCTCGGCAAAATCGAAATCCGGAAATGATCCCATGGATGGAAATCCTATGAGCGCCGAAACCCCCGCCGCCATCGAAATCCGCCGCGTCGGCGTGATCGGTGCCGGGCAGATGGGCAACGGCATCGCCCATGTCGCCGCCCTCTCGGGCTACGACGTGGTGATGACCGACGTGAAGCCCGAGCAGCTCACCAAGGCGATCCAGACCATCGAGCGCAACATGGATCGGCAGGTGAAGCGCAGCATCCTCGCCGACGCCGAGCGCAACGCCGCGCTCGCCCGCATCAAGACCTCGCCCATCATCGCCGACCTCAAGGATTGCGACATCGTCATCGAGGCGGCGACGGAGAACGAGCAGGTCAAGCGCGAGATCCTGAAGGCGCTGTCGCCCATCTTGAAGAAGGGCGCCATCATCGCTACCAACACGTCCTCGATCTCGGTCACGCGCCTCGCCGCGGCCACGGACCGGCCCGAGAAGTTCATCGGCATGCACTTCATGAATCCGGTGCCGATGATGGAGCTGATCGAGCTCATCCGGGGGCTCGCCACCGACGACCCCACCTTCCAGGCGGTCAAGGCGATGAGTCTCCGCCTCGGCAAGACGATCGCCCAGGCCGAGGATTTTCCGGCCTTCATCGTCAACCGCATTCTGCTGCCGATGATCAACGAGGCCGTCTACACGCTCTACGAAGGCGTGGGCACGGTGGACGCCATCGACACGGCGATGAAGCTCGGCGCGCACCACCCGATGGGCCCGCTGGAGCTGGCCGATTTCATCGGCCTCGACACGTGCCTGGCCGTCATGCAGGTGCTCTACGACGGCCTCGCCGACAGCAAATACCGCCCCTGTCCGCTGCTCGTGAAATACGTCGAAGCCGGCTGGCTCGGCCGCAAGACCAAGCGCGGCTTCTACGACTATACCGGCGACAAGCCGATTCCCACCCGCTAGGGTCCGGCTCCGGCACAGCGGCGCTGCGCCGGCGCCTCGACGGGGAGGATTCGCATGCGGCCATTCATGCGCGCGTTCGTCGTGCTCGCGGTCGCCACGGTCTCGTTCGCCGCCCCGGCGCTCGCCCAGGAGTGGATCGAATACAAGCCGGCCGGCGTGGGCTATCGCGTCGTCATGCCCGAGGCGCCGAAGCTCACCGCGCAAGACGTGCCGACGGCCGTCGGCCCGATCAAGGCGACGCTCGCGATCGTCGAGCGCGCCAACACCGCGTTCATCGTCGGCCACAACGACTACCCGCCGCAGGCGATCGCCGGCCGTTCCATGGACGAAGTGCTGGACGGCATCGTACAGGGCCAGGTGGGGCGGAATAGGCTCCGCGAGAAGCAGTCGATCACCATCTCCGAGCGCCCGGCCCGTTTCGCGATCATCGACGATGCGCAAGGCCAGGTCATCGTCAGCCGCGCCGTCATGGTGGAGACGCGCCTCTTCCAGGCGATCTATGTCGGGCCCAAGGGCAGCGAGACCGGCGAGGACGCGCAGCGCTTCTTGAACTCGTTCGCGCTCGTGGACCGCTGAGCGGGCGGCACGCGAGCACAGGCGCGATTTCGCGCCGCTCCAATACAGGCGCCGCCCTTACGCCACCGGCGCCTTCGGTTTCGGCGCGTCCGCGCCCGCCGGCGGCCCTCCCACCGGCGATGGGGGCACGTAATGCGCGGGCTTGGGGCCGCCGCGCTCGATCCGTTCGCGCGCTTCCGCCGGCGTCTCCAAAATCGCCGCCGCGTCCATGCCGGCCTTGCGGTCGGCCTTGAAGGTGGCGCGGAAATCCGGCGGCGGCAGCATATCGGCGTTGGTGTAGGCGATCTTCTGCTTGGCCTTGAGCGAGTCGCCCTTGGCGACGTCGAGGCCGCGCCGGTTCACGAGCTTGGGCTTCACGATCTTGCCGGCCACGACCTCGAGGTCGGACCACCAGCGCTTCACCGGGTTGATCTCGCCGTTGCCGACCTTGTCGTCGAGCCGCGCGAGGAAGCGGCGCGTCGCGGGGAATTTCGTCGCCACCCACACCAGCGCCCGATGGATCGCGAGGCCCTCGTTGTTGTAGGGGCAGGCCTTCATGCAGCGCCCGCAGGCCGCACCGCCCTGGTTGGTCATGCGGTAGGAGGTGCAGCGCTGCACGTCCTGCTTCCACTGCTCGTAGCCGTTGAACATCACCGGCTCGCCGTAGGTGATGGCGTCGCACGGGCATTCGCGCGCGCATTTCAGGCACTTGCGGCACGCGTCCTGGAGGCCGAAATCGATCGGCTGCTCCCAGGCGAGCGGAATGTTGGTGGTGACGACCGCGGTCTTGGAGCGGGGACCCACGAACGGGTTCAGCACCGTCTCGCCGATGCGCGACATCTCGCCCAGGCCCGCCAGCACCACGAGCGGCGTCTGGATCACGTCGGAATCGGCGTTGGTGTGCGAGCGCGCGGAATGGCCGAGGGCGCGGATATAGGCCGCGAGCACGCCCGCGATCTGGCCGCCGCGGATATAGGCGCGGAAGCTCTGCGTGCCGCTCACCCAATCGTCGCCCGAAGCGCCCTCCATCGTCTCGAAGCCCTGGTCGATGATCAGGACGACGGCGCTCTTGTGATAGATCTCGATCGGCTTGCCGCGGAAATCGTGCGAGTACCACACATAGCGCTTGGCCTCGCAGGTGCCGGCGATGTCGGCGCCGAGGTGATGCGCCAGCGTCTTGAGCGCGCGGCGGTTCTCCTCGGGGTCGCGGCTCTCGGCGTCCACGCGCGGGGCGATCTGCCCGTCCTGGTGCGGCGTGTGCGCGATCTGGAGATCGGCCAGCGCCAGGCCCACCGGCGTCTTGATCGCGAAGCGCGAGAATTCCTTGGCGACCTTCTCGCCGAAATCGCCCTTGTGGCCGCGATAGAAGCCGTTGGCGCGCTTGGGCGAGCGCGGCACCTCGTCGTCGATGATGAGCGTGGTCGATTCCGGAACGCGCTTCACCTTTTCCATCGGATAGCGGCCCCATTCGCCGGGCCGGTTCTGGCGGAGCCGCCGGTTCCACCACGTTTCCGTGCCGCCGGTGCCGAGCCACCAGGCGAGCCCGCCCTCGAGCGGCCGGCCCAGTCGCGACCGGCGGGGCGCCAGCGGCCGGTCGGCGGCGAGCGTCATATTCGTGGTCACGGCGGCGATGGCGAAGCGCCGGCCGATGAAGGGCGCTTCGAGCGCGCTTTCACCCGTCGCGGGGGCGGAAACGCGCGCGAGCCCGGCTTCCGCCGCCATCAGCGGCAGCGAAACGTCGCTCGCGCGCGGCGTGTGCGCCACCGCCGCGTAGCCGAGCTGGCGGAGATAGGCCGAAACCACCACCGCCACTTCGGTGGCGCGCATCCGCGCCGCGGCACCCGCGCTTTCGGCGATCAGCCGGCGCACCGGATTGTCGGGCTCCACATGGTCGTCGTATTCGGCCAGCACCACCAGCGCGTGGGTGTGGCCGGGAAGGGGCTTCCCCGTCCAGGCCGCGGCCGGAATCGCGGCGGCGCCCGCCAAGGTCGCGTCGAAGAACAGCGCCATCGACTTCAGCTCGTTGGCGCGCTCGGCCGGGGTCTCGAAATAGGGCGCGCGGTCGGCATTGGGGGCACCGTCGCGGAACTTCTCGTAGATGCCGCAATACTCGCCGCAGAGGGAGTCCAGGAGATTGCCGGGAGCGGCGCCCGGGGGCGGCGGCAACGCCGCGATCGCCCCCCGCGCCGCGTCCGTGAGCGGCGCGCGTTTGACCCGCTCCAGCGGGAACGGGCTCATATGAACGGGCCGGCGCTTGTTCGAAAAAAGGCGCATGGGCGGGGCTCGCGCGAGGGCTGGCGATGCGGGCGGCGGATAGTATCATTTGATACTATATAGTCAATGATCGACGAAGCCGATCGGCCCCTCGCGTCATCCCGCCGCTCCGCACGGCGCAAGCGCGCCGTGCTCCGGTCGGGATGATGCCAGGGGGCGATCTGATTTCGGATCAGGCCGCTCGGCGCGCCCTGACCTTGATGAGCGCTTCCGCGGGGATGCCGAGCCCTTCGTGCAGCCGGCCGATCATGGCGAGCGTGAGCGGCCGCTTGCGGTTGAGCACCTCGTAGACGCGATAACGGCTGCCGATGAAGGGAATGAGATCGCGCGGCGCGAGTCCGTTCTGGTCCATGTGATGCTTGGTCGCCGCGACCGCGTCGGGCAGGTCGAGCGGAAAGTGCTCGCGCTCCCAGGCCTCCACCAGCGTCGCCAGCACGTCGAGACGGTCGCCCTCGGGCGTGTTGCGCTTGGCCGCCATGAGGCCCTCGATTGCCTTGAGCGCGCGGCGGTAATCGCGCTGGGTCTTGATCGGCGTGATGTCCAATGGCGGCGGCTCTCAAATCGTTTGTGCGTCGATGGCGTCGTATTGCCGGTGCGTGCCGATGAACCGGATATCGGCGACGCGGTAGGGGCGTTGATCCAGACCACGATGCGATACTTGTTGCCGGCGATGTTGAACACGGCCCGTCCGTCCTCGAGGATGCTTGCGGTGCCGATCTCGCGTTTGATCTCGGCCGGACCAGCCCAATCGGCGGCTTTGACCTGCCGCTACCAAGCCATCACCGCCTCGCGCGCATCGGCATGCGCCGGATCGCGGCGCAGAAAGCTCTCGAGCGTGCCGCGCACCGACCCCCGAATCGCGGATAGAAACATACCATGAACATTAAATTGCCGCAATTTCCAGCAAAAATTCCTATTCCCCAACCGCGAGTTCACCCATGCCGCCCCTCCCGCTCATCCTCCAAAAACTCGATCTCCCCGCCTTTGCGCACGCCGTCGACGGCTTCGCGTGGGGCGGCACGCGCATCGGGTCGGTGCATTGGCACCACACCTACATTCCGAACCACGCGCATTTCCGCGCGCGCGGCGGCGAGCGGCTGGTGCGCGACATGTACGAATTCCACACCGCCACGCGCGGTTGGCGGCATCTCGGCCAGCACGTCAGCATCGATCCCCTGGGCTTCGTGTGGCAGGGGCGCCCCTGGGATCTGGCGCCGGCCTCGGCCGTGGGCCACAACGGCGCCGACCACGGCGCGCATCCCTTCATGTTCGAAATGATCGGCGATTTCCGCGCCGGGCAGGATGCGCTGACGGGCGCGCAGCTCGATGCGGCGCTGCTCGTCACGGCGTTCGTGCAGCGCCGCTTCGGCCTGCCGGCGGCGGCGCTCCGTTTCCACCGCGAAATGCAGCCCACCCATTGCCCGGGCGATCTCGACAAGGGCGCGATCGTCGAGGGTGTCGTCGCGATGCACGCGCTGCTCGCGCGCTCGCCCGCGGGCCTCGGCCTGCCGGCGGAAGAGAACTACGCGCCGGCGGTCGCCTCGGGCGCCGACTGAAGCGCAGGTCGGATGCGCCATGACGACGAATGATGACGAATGACGACGAATGACGACAAACGACGAGAAATGACGCGAACAGCCGACAAGAGACGCGGGCGCGCGGAATCGGCCCGGCGCCGGACCGCCGGAAGGGGGCCCGGCGGCGGGTCATGTCCATGAATGTCCATGAATGTCCATCGTCTGCGGGGGGAGGGGCGCGCTGCCGCAGCACCGGCCCGAAAGGGGTCGAAAAGGGCATGAAAGGGTATGAAAGCGTATGCGCGCGGGGGAGGGGGTGGCGCCGCAGGGGCCGGAAACGCGCCTCAGAGCTTGTCGAGGAACCGCCCCGGGTTCGCGAGAAAGGCGCGGGTCAGCGCCACGTGCTCGACCGCGTCCCAGGCCACGGGGCGGATCGTGCCGCCCTCGAACAGCAGGATCTCGGCGCCCGGCAGCGCCATCAGGATCGGCGAGTGGGTAACGATGACGAACTGGCAATCCTCGGCCACGCGCTGCTTCAACAGCGCCAGCAGCGCCAATTGGCGCTGGGGCGAATGCGGCGTCTCGGGCTCGTCGAGGAGATAGAGGCCTCCGGGCCTGATCCGCTCTTGCATGACTCTCAGGAAGGTTTCGCCGTGCGAGCCCGCGTCGGGATCGTCGCCATAGGCGCGGGCGAGGGCGCCCTTCTGGCCGCGCGCGACGCCCGTGGCGAGCTTCTGGCCATACGAGCCCTGGCGCATCGTGTCGCGATAGTGGTCCTCGATCTCGCCGAGCCCGCCGAGCTCCTCGGCCACGCGCTTGGTGAAGCCGAACACGTCCTCGGCGCGGAGAAACGCCTTGCGCTTGGGGTGGCGCTTGCGGGCGAAGCGGAGCGCCTTGCCGAGGGCCCGCGCCGCCGCCAGCGAGGGATCGCGCTCGATCGCGGCGCTGCCGATCGCGACGGCGCCCAGGCCCGCGGCGATCGCCTCCAGCAAGGTCGATTTCCCCGAGCCGTTCTCGCCCACGAAAAACGTGGCCGGCGCCGTGAAGCGGAGTTCCCCGAGATCGCGCACGACCGGCAGCGTGAAGGGAAATCCGGCGCCTTCCGGAAACGGCGCCCGCGGGCGGATCGAGTCGAGGTAGAGGGACATGCGGCGCCATCTCGAATCTGTCGCCCCCGCGAAGGCGGGGGCCCACACGCCGCGGCCGCAACCATCGGCCTCCGCGCGATCCCTCGGCGCCGGAGGCATGGGTCCCCGCCTGCGCGGGGACGACAAGCATATTCGGCGCTATGCCGGCCCCGTCACGGTGAGGAAATCCTGCTCGCGGCCTTCGAGCACCAGGGCGGTGAGGACGCCCGAAGCGAAGGCGCCGGTATCGATGCCGATGCGGTTGGACCGCACCTCCGGCTCCCAGGTGATGGTGTGGCCGTGCACGATGACCTTGCCGTAATCCTCGTCCGAGCCGAGAAACTCTTCCCGGATCCAGAGCATGTCCTCGTCGGTCTGGTTGTCGAGCGCCACGCCCGGGCGGATGCCGGCATGGACGAAGAAGAAATCGCCCTCGACGCGCGAAAATTCGAGGTTGCGGTAGAAGTCGCGGTGCGCCTCGGGCATTTTTATCCGCAGCTCCTCCTGGATGCGCTGCAGCGTCTCGTAGGAGAGTTCGTCGTGCTTGCCCACCTTGATGCCGTAGGAGGTGAGCGTGGCGAGGCCGCCGTTGAAGAACCAGCCCGGGCCGGCCTCGAGGTCGTTCAGGAACTCGATCAGGAAGGCCTCGTGGTTGCCCATGAGGTGCACACGCTCGAAGCCGGCGAGGGGCTTGTCGAGCAGGATATCCACCACTTTCTTGGAGGCGGGGCCGCGGTCCACGTAGTCGCCGAGATAGACGACGACCTTGCGTTCGGCCGGCACGTCGAGCGAATCCTTGAGGATCGCGGCGTGCATCTTCTCCAAGAGATCGGCACGCCCATGCACGTCGCCCACGGCGTAGACGAGGGTCCCGTCGGGGACCTTCGGCATCCTTCCATTGACCGCGAGCGCGGTTTCGACGTCGAGCATGGCGCGCCCTTCTTAAGGATTATTTCCCGGCCGTGCCAGCGGCGGTACGCTTTGTCGCAGCCGGAAACGGCGTCCGGCGCCGGTGCTCCGGGCCGCGCGCGCGGCCGCCGGCAGCGTCCTCCTCTAGATACGGCGCAAAGCGTCGGGCTTTAACCAAAGCCATGCGACCCCTCGATTTCGCCCCAAAGGGCCGGCGCGGTTTTGCGCCCGCCATTGCTGATTCCCCCGCCGATACAACGTCCGTTAACCGTGTAAGGCAAGGCCTCGTGAACCGTAACGGCTGACGGGGCATTAACGGCACTGCTGCTATTCGAGTCCCCACCACGAAGCGATTCGCCGCTGGGGAGCACGTCATGCCGTTCGGTTTTCCGCGCATCGAGAGGGTCGGCATTTCGCTGGCCGCGCTCGCCACGCTCGCCCTCGCCTTCATCCTGGCGCTCGCCGCCAGCGGGGCGCAGGCGAACGAGCCGGTGCCGCCGGTCCAGGTCCGCCTTTTCGGCAGCAGCGAGAACGTCAATCGCGACACCTCGCCGTTTCCGAAATGGACCGGCGTGATGCAGCGCTACGAGAGCGAACGCCATCTCGAAGACGCGCCGTGCACCGGCGCCTGCCCGCTGCAGCGCTGGAAGGCCTACGTCGCCGGCCTCGCCGGCCAGGACCGCCTGCGCCAGCTCGACGCGGTGAATGCCTACATCAACCGGATTCCCTATCAGACCGACGCGAGCCGCCACGGCATGCCGGATTACTGGGCCACGCCGCGCGAAATCCTTGGCCGCACTGCGGATTGCGAGGACTACGCGATCGCCAAATACATCTCGCTGCGCAAGCTCGGCTGGGGCGTCCACGAGCTCCGCATCGTGGTGCTGAAGGACGAGGTCAAGAACGAGCTGCATGCCGTGCTGGTCGCCTTCCACAACGGCTCGGCCTACGTGCTCGACAATCTCCTCCCCGCTGTCACCGAGCACGCCGCGATCCGCAACTACCGCCCGATCTTCTCGATCAACGAGACCGCCTGGCACTTCCATCGCGATTGGAACCCGGCCACCGCCACCCAAGTCGCCGCGGCGCCCGCGCGCACCGGAACCCAGCTGCCCGGCGTCGTGACGCCGGTCATCGACACCACCCGCGTTTCGCCGCCGACCGCCCGGCCGATCTACGTGCCGGCCTATCCGGCGCCGGCGCGCACCTCGGAGCCGGCGTTCGTCACCCCGGTTTCCCGCTCCTATGCCCGCACCAGCCACGAAAGCCTCGCCTCGATCTTCGCCAACGCCGGCGAGCAACGCTGACCCGCCGCCGAAGGGCCGCCGTCTGACCCCCCGAAAGCCGGCCGCCTTTCCGAGAGCCGCGCGTCCTTGAATGGGCGCGCGGCTTTTCTTTTGCCTATGGAGTGCGATTCTGGAAAATCGCGCCGCCGGGACAAATTTGCCTGTTCCCTTGGGCAACGGCGAAATCGTAGCTTGCGTACTCCATATCGGATGCAGGGGAAGGGGATCCCGTGCCGGGGCCGGATTCGGGGATGGCGCGCCGCTGGCGGCGCCTGGGGCAAGCAGCGCTCGCGGCCGCCGTTCTGGCGGCGGCGCTGGCCGCGATGGGCGGCGCGCCGGCCGAGGCGCGGCGCAAGATCACCGGCCCCGAAACCCCGCCCGCCGTGGCGCCGGCGGCGCTGTTCGGCTTTCCCGCCAAGACCTATCCGCCGGCCCGCAATTTCGCCAAATGGAACGATGCTCTGGCGCGCTACGCGCGCGAGCGGGCCGCCGAGCGCGCGCTCTGCAAGCGCGGCGATTGCGCGCTCGTGCGTTGGCGCGAATTCCTCGCCGCCGTCAAGCGCGTGCCGCCGCTGGTGCAGCTCAAGGCGGTCAACGACTATCTCAACCGCATTCCCTATGTCGCCGATCCCGAGAATTACGGGGTCGAGGATCATTGGGCGACGCCGCGCGAATTCTTCGCCAAGGGCGGGGATTGCGAGGACTACGCGATCGCCAAATACCTCTCGCTGCGCGCGCTGGGCTGGCCGGCGGATCGCCTGCGCATCGTCGTGGTGCACGACCGCGAGCGCGATCTCGTCCATGCCGCGCTCATCGCCTACCACCGCGGCACCGGCTATCTGCTCGACATCGAAATTCCCGAGGTGACCGACCAGCGCCGGGTGCGGCGCTACGCGCCGATCTTCGCCATCGGCGAAACCGGCTGGTGGGCCTTCAACCCGGCCCCGGCCGATATCGCGCGCCCGGTCGGTGCCGCGCGCCCGGCCGCCGCGGATCCGGCGCCGGTCCCGGCATCGACGCGCGCCGAGCTCCGCAAGGGCGCGCCCGAATCGGATCCCGCGCTCGATCCGGGCGAACGTACCGAAGAGATCTTCGCGCCCGGCGCGCGCTGAGGCGGCGCCCCGCGTGCGACCATCCTTCGAAGCCGCGCCATTGGCGCGCAAGAATCAGCGACGGCCGCTAATTCTCGCGCGGCGCGTATTTCGAGAGGATGCGCTGGAGCGTGCGGCGGTGCATGTTGAGCCGGCGCGCGGTTTCCGAGACGTTGCGGTCGCACTGCTCGTAGACGCGCTGGATGTGCTCCCAGCGCACGCGGTCGGCAGACATCGGATTCTCCGGCGGCTTGGGCAGCGGCCGGTCGGCGTTGATGAGCGCCGCCTCGATCTGGTCGGCGTCGGCGGGCTTCGGGAGATAGTCCACGGCGCCGGCCTTCACCGCGGCAACGGCGGTGGCGATGTTGCCGTAGCCGGTCAGCATCACCACGCGGGTTTCGGGCCTGGCCGCGCGGAGCGCCGCCACCACGTCGAGGCCGCTGCCGTCGGCGAGCCGCAAATCGATCACCGCGAAATCGGGCGGCTCGGAGCGCGCGATCTTGATCCCCTCGGCCACGCTCTCGGCGGCCAGCACGCGGAAGCCGCGCCGCTCCATCGCGATCTTGAGGCGCTCGCGCAGCGGCTTGTCGTCGTCGACCAGGAGCAGGGATTTCCCGCCCCCGAGGCCGGTCTTGGGTACAATCGGATCAGCCATTGTCGGCTCCCCTTGCCATGCCCTCGGCCGCCGCCCGGTCCCAGGCGACGGTAACACGCGCACCGCCTTCGCGGCGGTTGGCGAAGGTGAGGCGGGCACCATAGCGGCCGAGCAGCGTCTGGGCGATGAAGAGCCCCAGGCCCATATGCCCGCCTTCGTCTTTCCGTGATGAAACATAAGGTTCCCCGAGGCGGTCGAGCAAGAGCGGGGGGAAGCCGGGGCCGTCGTCGGCGATGTCGATCAGGATGGTTTCGGCCCCCCACTGGGCCTCGATCCGGACCGCGCTGCGGGCGAATTGGGTGCCGTTCTGGATGAGGGTGCCGAGGGCGTGGATCATTTCGGGCACGCGCTCGATCTCGGGCTCCGGGCCCGCCGGCGGGCCGCCTTGCTCTTCTGCCGGAACCGTATGGATCACGATCGGCTTGCCCTCGCTGCGATAGGGTTCGGCCACGAAATCGAGGAATTGGGCGAGCGGCATGAAACGGCCGGGATCGAAGCTATGGGATTGGTCGGGCTGGCGCGAAAGCTGGGCCAGGATATCGCGGCAGCGGTCGCTCTGCTCGATCAAGAGGGCGACGTCGGCGGCCAGCGGGCTGTCCTTGGGCACGTCGCGCGCCATCTCCTTGGCGACCACGGCGATGGTGGCGAGGGGGCTGCCGAGCTCATGCGCGGCCGCGGCGGCCAACGCACCCAATTCGGAAAGACGCTGGGCGCGCGAAAGCGCCACCTGCGTTTCCACCAGGGCGTCGCCCATCGCCCGCGATTCCTCGGCGACGCTGCCGACCCAGGCGGCGATGAACAGGATGCCGATCACCAGCGCCTGCCAGACGCCGAGCATGTAATATTCCGGCAGCGCGAAGCCCGGCCGCGGCCAGGGCAGCGGCTGGTGGAAGAACGCCAGCAGCGTGATCGCCGCCACCGAGAGGGCACCCAGCCCGATCGTCGCGGGGCGCGAGAGGGCGGTGGCCGAAACGATCACCGGAGCCAATATCAGCACGGCGAAGGGGTTGTTGAGGCCGCCCGTGTAGTAGAGCAGGGCGGCGAGCTGCAGGATGTCGTAGGCGAGGTAAAGGACGGCATGGTAATCCGGAAGGTGGCGGCCGATCTGGCCGCGCAAACTCAACACCAGGTTCAGCAGCGCGGAGGCGCCGATCGCCACCGCGCATTCCACCAGCGGCAGCGAATAGCCGAGCCCGTAATGCACCAGCACGAGCGACGCCGACTGGCCGAGCACGGCCGCCCAACGGATCGAGAGCAGCGTGCGCAGGCGCAGCCGGCCGGGGCTGCGCATGGGTTTGCGGTCGGCGTTCATGGGCCCGATACCACCACCTTTGCGGCGGCGCGACTAGCCGCGATCGCGCGCGGCGGTGCCGGCCGATGAGCGCGCCGGCCATCGAGGTCCGCCGCCTGGTCAAGCGCTACGGCGCGGTGACGGCGATCGAAGACCTCTCCTTCACCGTCGAGCCCGGCACCATCACCGGACTGCTCGGCGGCAACGGCGCCGGCAAGACGACGACGCTCGCCATCCTGCTGGGCGTGCTGCTGCCGACCGCGGGCGAGGCCTATGTGCTCGGCGTCGACATCTTGAAGCACCGCTTCCGCGTGCTCCCGCGGATGAATTTCGGCTCGCCCTATGTCGAGCTGCCCAAGCGCCTCACGGTGCGCGAGAACCTCCGCGTCTTCGCCCAGCTCTACGGCGTCGCCAAGCCGCGCCGGCGCATCGAGACCTTGTCGGAAAACCTGCAGATGGGCGAATTCCTCGACCGCCCCACCGGCACGCTCTCGGCCGGCCAGAAAACCCGCGCAGCACTCGCCAAGGCCCTGGTCAACGAGCCCGAGGTGCTGCTGCTCGACGAGCCCACCGCCTCGCTCGACCCCGACACCGGCGATTGGGTGCGCTCCTATCTCGAACGCTACGTCGCCGAGCGCAAGGCCACGATCCTGCTCGCCTCGCACAACATGAGCGAGGTGGAGCGGCTCTGCTCGATGGTGCTGATGATGAAGGCCGGGCGGATGGTGGATCGCGGCACGCCTGCGGACCTGCTGCGGAAATACGGGCGGCACAATCTCGAGGAAGTGTTCCTCGACATCGCCCGCAATCGCGGCGCGCGCCAGGAGGCCGCGGAATGAACCGAGCCGCGATCACGCCCGGCGATTGGGGTTTCTCGTGGCGCCGCGTCGGCGCCATCGTGCTCCGCCACTACTACCTTCTCCGCAGTTCCTGGGCGCGCGTGCTGGAGCTGGCCTATTGGCCGGTCATCAACATGACGCTCTGGGGATTCATGACCGTCTATCTCGTCGGCCAATCCTCGGTCTTCGCCCAGGCGACCGGATTGCTGCTCGCCGCGATCCTGCTGTGGGACGTGCTGTTCCGCACCCAGCTCGGCCTCGGCCTCGCGTTCCTGGAAGAAGTGTGGTCGCGCAATCTCGGCCACATCCTGGTGAGCCCGATCCGGCCCTACGAATACGTCGCCGCGATCTTCATGGTGGCGCTGATGCGCGTCGTCATCGGCGTGGGTCCGGCGGCGCTGCTCGCCTGGGCGCTCTACGACTACAACGTCTTCACCCTCGGCCTGCCGCTGATCCCGTTCTTCATCAATCTCGTGATCCTCGGCTGGGCCATCGGCCTCGCCATCAACGGCCTCATCCTGCGCTTTGGCCTCGGCGCCGAGAGCATGGCGTGGATGGCACTGTTCGTGCTGGCGCCGATCTGCGGAATCTATTACCCGCTGTCGGTGCTGCCCGAATGGCTGCGCGTGATTTCCTACTTGATTCCGGCTTCCTACGTGTTCGAAGGGATGCGCGCGGTGCTGATCGAGCACACGTTCCGCGCCGATCTCCTGATCGCGGCGGCGCTCATCAACATCGTCTATTTCGCCGGCGGGGTGGCGGCCTTCCTCTACTGCTTCCGGGCGGCGCGCCACCGCGGCCTCATCCTGCAAATCGGCGAATGAACGCCCTCGTGATCCCGGATTTGGTGCGATGACGCCGAAATCGGCGACCGTCACGCGCTGGTGGTGGGTGCGGCACGCGCCCGTCACCACCGACAATGGCTGCATCTACGGCCACATCGACCTGCCGTGCGACGTGTCCGACGCGGCCGTCTTCAGGGGCCTCGCGCGGCTCTTGCCCAAGGAGGCCGTCTGGATCACGAGCCAGCTCCAGCGCACCAAGCAGACCGCGGCCGCGATCGGCGCCGCCGGCCTCGCCTTCGATCCGCCGGCCGAAGAGCCCGATTTCGCCGAGCAGCATTTCGGCGAATGGCAGGGCCAGAACCGCGCGAAGATCTACGCCGCTTACGGCGCCGATCACGGCCTGTGGCTGGCCCCGGCGGAATTCTGCCCGCCCGGCGGCGAAAGCTTCGCCCAGTTGGCGGCGAGGACGGCGCGCGGCATCGCGCGCTGGTCGCAGCACCACCCCGGCCGCGACATCGTGGCGGTGGCCCACGGCGGCACGATCCGCGCTGCCCTCGGCCACGCGCTGGGTCTTTCGCCGGCGCGCGCCCTCGCTTTCGAGACGGCCAATTGCGCGCTGACCCGGCTGGACTATATCGAGGACGCGGGCAAGGCGCCGGCCTGGCGCGTCGCCATGGTCAACCGCCTGCCCGCCGTCTGACCGCCCACCGTTTACCCGGAAGAGCCGCCGATGCCCGATCGAAGGATTTTGCTGCGCTTGGCGATCATCGCCGTGGCCGCGTTCACCGCGGCGGTGGGGACCGTGGCGCTGTGGCCGAAGCCCGAGCTGCCCGGTGCCGCCGTCGAGCGCGAGGCGGCGCTGGTGGGCGGGCCTTTCGCCCTGACCGACCAGGACGGCAAGCGCCGCACCGACGCCGAGTTCCGCGGCAAGCACATGCTGGTGTTCTTCGGCTTCACCAACTGCCCCGATTTCTGCCCCACCGCGCTCTACACCATCACGCAGGCGATGGAAAAACTGGGCGCCAAGGCCGACGGCGTGGTGCCGGTCTTCATTACCGTCGATCCCGAGCGCGACACGCCGGCCGCGCTCAAGAACTACGCGCAGAATTTCGACAAGCGGGTGGTGATGCTCACCGGCACGCCTGCCGAGATCGCGGCCGCCGCCAAGGCCTATCGCGTCTTCTACGCGAAGCGGCCGCAGGAGAAGGCCGGCGAATACACCATGGATCACTCGGTCTACATCTATTTGATGGACCCGGCGGGGAAGTTCGTCACCCATTTCCGCCACGCCGTATCGCCCGACGATCTCGCCGAAGCGCTCAAGAAGCGGCTTTGACGGGCGGCCGCTCCGGTGCGTTAACCAATTCCGTCACCGGTCCGCCGGTGCGGCCGTGCCGGGGTAAAGTCAAGCAAACAAAGCCAGCATTTACCGCTGGACGCTATGATTCCCGGATCGTTATGTTCGCATACAAACGAAAACGATGAGCGCTACGCCGCGCCTTCAGGGGCCGGCGAACGGATACGGGGACAGCGCACACATGCTCTACACGCTCTATGCGTGGCAGCAGACGGCCTTGGCGCCGCTGCGGCTCGCGGCGGTGACCGGCCAGCATTTCTTTTCCAACACCGGATTTCCCTTCGCCGATTCGCGCACCGCGCGCTCGATCGCCGCGGTCTGCGAGATGGTCGAGCGTTCCACCCGCCAATACCGCAAGCCGCCCTTCGGGATCGATGCCGTGCCGGTCGAGGGCGCGCTCGTCCCGGTCGTCGAGGAAACCGTGGCCGGCAACGCCTTCGGCTCGCTGGTCCGCTTCCGCCGCGACGGCGCCGAAAAGCTGCCGCGCGTGTTGCTGGTGGCGCCGCTCTCGGGCCACCATGCCACGTTGCTGCGCGGCACGGTCGTGGCGCTCTTGCCGGCGCACGACGTCCACATCACCGAATGGCACGACGCCAAGGGTGTCCCCGCCGCCGCGGGCCCCTTCGATCTCGACGACTACATCGATCAGATCGCGCTCTATCTCCGCGCCCTCGGGCCGGGCACGCACGTTATCGCCGTGTGCCAGCCGTCGGTGCCGGTGCTGGCGGCCACGGCGCTGATGGCGGCGGCGAAGGACAAATGCCGCCCGCGCTCGATCACGCTCATGGGCGGGCCGATCGACACGCGCATCAACCCCACCAAGGTCAACCAATTCGCCACCGCCCGGCCCTTGAGCTGGTTCAAGAACACCGTCGTCAGCACGGTGCCCTACGGCCATCCCGGCTTCGGGCGGCCGGTCTATCCCGGCTTCATGCAGCTCTCGGGCTTCATGTCGATGAACATCGACCGGCATCTAAGCGCCCATTTCCGCATGTTCGAGCATCTCATCCGCGGCGACGGCGACAGCGCCGAATCGCACCGGCGCTTCTACGACGAATACATGTCGGTCATGGACCTGACCGCGGAATTCTATCTCCAGACGGTCGATATCGTGTTCCAGCGCCACGCGCTGCCCAAGGGCGAATGGGTCTCGCGCGGCCGCAAGATCGAGCCCGCCGCGATCCGCGACACGGCGTTGATGACCGTCGAAGGCGAGCTCGACGACATCTCGGCGCCCGGCCAGACGCTGGCCGCGCAGGATCTCTGCAAGAGTATCCCCAAGACCAAGCGCGAGCACGTCTTCGCCGCCGGCGTTGGCCACTACGGCATCTTCAACGGCCGCCGCTGGCGCGACGTGATCGCGCCGCGGGTGGCGGCGTTCATCGCGAAGCACGATTAGGGCGGGGAGCGGATCTATCGCCGCCGACGCGCTTCCGGCGAACTGCGAAGCGGTTCTCACTTTGAGCTTCAGCGGCTACTCCACGCTGCGCGGCGCAACTACCCCCGCCCCATCTTCGCCAGCCTCAGCCTGAGCGCATTCAGCTTGATGAAGCCCTCCGCGTCGCGCTGGTTGTAGGCGCCGGCGTCTTCTTCGAAGGTGACGTGCTTCAGGCTGTAGAGCGATTTCGGCGATTTCCGGCCGGCGACGATGACGTTCCCTTTGTAGAGCTTCAAGCGCACCGTGCCTTCCACGTGCTCCTGGCTCTTGTCGATGAGCGCCTGCAGCATCTCGCGCTCGGGGCTGAACCAGAAGCCGTAGTAGATCATCTCCGCGTAGCGCGGCATGACGTCGTCTTTGAGATGCGCGGCGCCGCGGTCGAGCGTGATCGATTCGATCGCGCGGTGCGCCATGTGGAGGATCGTGCCGCCCGGCGTTTCGTAGACGCCGCGCGATTTCATGCCCACGAAGCGGTTCTCGACGAGATCGAGCCTTCCGATGCCGTTGGCCTTGCCGAGCTCGTTGAGCCGCGTCAGCAGCGCCGCTGGCGTCATGCGCTTGCCGTCGACGCAGATCGGATCACCCTTCTCGAATTCGATCTCCACGTAGGTCGGCTTGTCGGGTGCGGCCTCGGGCGAGATCGTGCGCTGATAGACGAATTCCTCGGGCTCGTGCCACGGATCCTCGAGCGCTTTTCCTTCCGAGGAGGAATGCAGCAGGTTCGCGTCGACCGAGAACGGCGCCTCGCCGCGCTTGTCCTTGGCGATCGGAATCTGGTGCTTCTCGGCGAAGTCGAGGAGCTTGGTGCGCGAGGTCAAATCCCATTCGCGCCAGGGCGCGATCACCTTGATGTTGGGTTCGAGCGCGTAATAGGTGAGCTCGAAGCGCACCTGGTCGTTGCCCTTGCCCGTGGCGCCGTGGGCGACCGCGTCCGCGCCGGTCTGGCGTGCGATCTCGATCTGGCGCTGGGCGATCAGCGGCCGCGCGATCGAGGTGCCGAGGAGATAGAGGCCCTCGTAGAGCGCATTGGCGCGGAACATCGGGAAGACGAAATTGCGCACGAATTCTTCGCGCAGGTCCTCGACGAAGATCTGCTTCACGCCCATCAGCTCGGCCTTCTTGCGCGCCGGCCCGAGCTCCTCGCCCTGGCCGAGATCGGCGGTGAAGGTGACGACCTCGCAGTGATAGGTTTCGGTCAGCCAGCGCAGGATGACGGAGGTGTCGAGGCCGCCCGAATAGGCGAGCACGACCTTGTTGATCTTGCCGGAGCGGGCCATGGCGAAAACTCTGTAAACACGGGGGAAAAGACCGGCGGGAGGCCGCCGGAAGCGCGCGGAGTATAGGAATGGCGCGCCCCCCGGCAAGCCGCCGCCGCGCGCCCGGGCGCGGCAAAATGTGCGGCCGAGGCGTCCCGTCAGCCGCCGGTGACGCGCAGCGCCAGCTTACCGATTTCGACGATGCCGTTGGGGGCGAGCGGCACGGGCTCGTTGGCTTCGAGCTTCTTGCCGTCCACCCAGGTGCCGTTCATCGAATCGAGGTCTTCGAGCAGCAGCGTGCCGCGGTCGATGAGGAAGCGGGCGTGGTTGCGCGAGATCGAATCGTGGTCGATGACGAAATGCGCGCGCGCGCTTCGGCCGATGAGCAGGCCCGCTTCGGATTCGAGCAGCGCCGCTTCCTGCACCGTGAACTCGACCGACTTGGCGACGTCGTTGGAACCCACCAGCCGCCAGGCGCGCCCGCCGGCGCGCGGCGCCTGGGCGACGCGCACGGTTGCGGCTTCGGGCGGCGGCTGGTTGCGGACGGTGAGATCCTGCGTGCGCTCCGGCGCGCGCGGCCGCGGCGGCTCGGCCGGGGACGCGGAGACCCGCTCCGGCGGCGGGGCGGCGGCCAGCGGGACTGGAGGAGGCGCGGTCGGCGTCGAGGACTGCGGCTCGCGCTGCGATCGGGCGGGAATGGGCGGGTTCGGCTGTATCGGCTCGGCCAGCGGCTGCTGGCCGATGTTTCCGGCGAGGATCGTCGCTTGCGGCCCTTCGGCGGGCGTGCCGGTGCGCGCCGGCGCCGGCGGCGTGCGCGACACACTGCCCGCGGGCCCGGCCATGATCGTCGGATTGGCCGGCTCGCCCGAGCGCGGCGAGAGCGGTGCTGCGCCGGCGCCGGGGAACATGGTTTGGGCGCCGGGGTCGCCGCCATAGGGCGTCGCCGGGGCACCCTGCATCATGGTTTGCGCGCCGGCCGCCTGCGAGGCCGGCTCGCCGCTCGGCGTCGCGAGCTTGGGCGCGCCCTTCCGCGGGCCCATGCCGGTCACGGGCTCGCTGAATTCCTCGTGGTCGAGCGGAATGTAGCGCCGCTTCCAGGGCGCGAACGCGAAGATCCAGAGGAAGAAGATGTTGAGCCCGGGGATGAGCACGAGAATGCCCCAAAACCGGCCCCAATGCGCATAGGGCAGCACGCGGTTCATGAACACGGGGGTCAGCATCAAGAGGCCCAGCACCGGCAGGACCAGCACCAACGCCAAGGGGCCGCCGCTCCGCGCCCGCGCCAGCGCCACCCAGGCCGGCACGATCAGCGCCAGAAACAGCGCGATATGGATGATCGCCGCCGGCACGGCCCAGACGGGCACCCACCCCGGCAGGGTGCCGAGCGCCAGGCCGAAAATGGTCAAGTTCATGCCGCTGCTCCGATTCGCGGGCGCAATCTTACCCTACCTTGCGGGCGGGGCTACCCCGTCGCAGAGCCAGGCGGCAGGCCGGCGGCCCTTGCGTCCCATGCCGAATCGCGCGCTCGGGCGACGCGGCCGAAGCCGGCGGTTCGCCTAAAGCATCGCCTCGATGACGCGGTCGGGCGGCTTGTGGCCGTCGACGAAGGTCTTGATGTTGATGATGACCTTCTCACCCATGTCGATGCGGCCCTCGATCGTGGCCGAGCCCATGTGCGGCAGCAGCACCACGTTGTCGAGCGCCAGGAGCTTGGGGTTCACGGCGGGCTCGTGCTCGAACACGTCGAGGCCGGCGCCCGCGATCTCGCGCGCCACCAGCATGCGGGTCAGCGCGTTCTCGTCGATGACTTCGCCGCGCGCGGTGTTCACGACGATGGCGTGCGGCTTCATCAGCTTCAGGCGCCGGGCCGAGAGCAGGTGATAGGTGCCGGGCGTGTGCGGGCAGTTGATCGAGAGCACGTCCATGTGCGCCAGCATCTGGTCGAGGCTCTCCCAGAAGGTGGCCTCGAGCTCGAGCTCGATGTCGGGGTGCACGCGCTTGCGGTTGTGATAGTGCACGGAAAGGCCGAAGCCCCTGGCGCGCCGCGCCAGCGCCTGGCCGATGCGGCCCATGCCGATGATGCCGAGGCGTTTGCCCCAGATGCGGTGGCCGAGCATGGTGGTGGGGCCCCAGCCGGTCCACTTGCTGGCGCGCATCAGGCGCTCGCCCTCGGCCAGGCGCCGCGCCACGGCCAGGATCAGGGCCATGGTCATATCGGCCGTGTCTTCGGTGAGCACGCCCGGCGTGTTGGTGACGGTGATGCCGCGCTCCCGCGCCGTGGCGAGGTCGATGTGGTCGACGCCGGTGCCGAACGAGGCGATCAGGCGCAGCTTCGGCCCGACCTGGGCCAAGACGCCCTTGTCGATCCGGTCGGTCACGGTCGGCACGAGCACGTCGGCGAGCTTCGACGCCTCGATCAACTCGGTCTGCGACATGGGCTTGTCGTCGCGGTTCAGCCGCGTGTCGAACAGCTCCATCATCCGGGTTTCGATGACGTCGGGCAGCTTCCGCGTCACCACCACCACGGGCTTCGATTGAGGCATGAGGCCGTCCCTGGGAGGCGTTTCTGGGTGTTGAAAGGTTGGGTAGCAAGGGGAGGGGGGCTTGTCCAGCGGGCCCGAGCCGATGAGTTTTCGCGGGGACTCTTGACGCGGAGTCGCGCCCGATTCATGAAGCAGGCTGTTCGGGAGTCGTTCCCGTGCCGCACCGCCCCGGCGCCGGCTCCCTTGCGCCGTCGCCGCGGCAGCGCCCGTCGAGGCTGCGCCCGTATAGAACGGCATGAGGCTCGCTTTCACCGTCCGCGCTCTTGGCTTGGCCGCCGCGCTGCTGCTGCCGGCGGCGCATGCGTGGGCGGAGGCGCCGGCGCTGCCGCGCTATGCCTCGCTGCGCCACGATGCGGTCCATGTCCGCGCCGGGCCGGGCCAGGATTACCCGATCCGCTGGACCTATCAGCGCCAGGGCCTGCCGGTGCAGGTCGTCCGCGAATACGAGAACTGGCGCCTGGTGCGCGATTTCGAGGGGGCCGAGGGCTGGGTTCATGCCGGCGGGCTCACGCGCCGGCGGACGGCAGTGGTGATGGGCGCGGTGCGGGTGCTGCGCGCCGAACCGGCCGACGGCGCCCGGGCGGTGGCGCGCATCGAGCCCGGCGTGGTCGCCAAGCTCGATAAATGCGAGCGCGCGTGGTGCCGCCTTTCGGTGCAGGGACACGCCGGCTGGGTGAAGCAGCAGGAGATCTGGGGCGTCAAGCCGGGCGAAAAGGTGGAGTAGGCTATGCTCCGCTTCCTGCTGCGGTGGTCGATCTACCTCAGCCTGGCCGGGGCGCTAATCTCCGGCGCCGCGATTTTCTACTACAGCCGCGGCCTGCCGCCGCTCGAGGGCATTCACGAAATCAAGCGCCGGCCGCTGGTGGTGGTGCAGGACGCCGAGGGCCGCATCATCGGCTCTTACGGCGATCTCTACGGCGAGCCGGTGGCGCTCTACGACCTGCCGCCGCACGTGACGCGCGCGGTGATGGCGATCGAGGACCGGCGCTTCTATCGTCATTGGGGCGTCGATCCCATCGGCTTGGCGCGCGCCTTCGTCACCAACGTCATGAGCGGGCGCATCCGCCAGGGCGGCAGCACCATTTCCCAGCAGCTCGCCAAGGTGGCCTTCCTCACCGCCGAGCGCAGCATGGGCCGCAAAATCCGCGAGGCGCTTCTGGCGCTCGAGATCGAGGGCCAGTTCACCAAGGACGAAATCCTCGCCTTCTATCTCAACCGGGTCTATTTCGGCTCGGGCGCCTACGGCATCGAGGGCGCCGCGCGGCGCTATTTCGGGCGTTCAGCGAATAATCTCACCCTTTACCAGGGCGCGATGCTGGCGGGCCTGCTGCGTTCGCCCTCGCGCGACAATCCGCACGCCGACTCCGAACGCGCGGAAACCCGCACCGCCACCGTGCTGCGCGCGATGGTTTCGGCCGGCTACATCAGCGATGCGCAAGCCAAGGCCGCGTTGAAGGCGAAGACCGCGATCGTGCCGCCGCCCGATCAGGCCGGCCCGCGCTACTTCACCGATTGGATCGTCGATCAGCTGCCGAACCACGTCTCCGTCGGGCAGGAAGATCTCGTCGTCCGCACCACGCTCGACGCCGAGATGCAGGAGAAGGCCGAGCGCGCACTGTCAGGGACGCTCGCGAAAGACGGGCCCGCGATGGGCGTGAGCCAGGGTGCGCTCGTGGCGATGGCGCCCGACGGCGCGGTGCGCGCGCTGGTCGGCGGCGCCGACTACAAAGCGAGCCAGTTCAACCGCGCGGTCCAGGCGCGCCGCCAGCCCGGTTCCACCTTCAAGCTGTTCGTGCTGCTGGCGGCGCTGGAATACGGCTACAAGCCCTCGGACCGCTTCCTCGACGCGCCGGTCAACATCGCCGGCTGGCGGCCGCGCAACTACGGCAACCAATATCTCGGCCAGGTCACGATCGGCGACGCGATCGCGCTGTCGCTGAACTCGGTGGCGGTGCGCCTCTCGGAGGCGGTGGGGCGCCGGCGCGTGGCGGCGATGGCCGAGCGGCTCGGCATCCAAGGCCCGATCGGGCGCGATGCGAGTATCGCGCTCGGCACGTCGGAGACGAGTCTCCTCGAACTCACGGGTGCTTTCGGCGTGTTGGCCAATCGCGGCCGCGCGGCCGTGCCGTTCGGCATCACGGAAATCCGCACCAAGAAGAACCAGGTGCTGTTCAAGCGCCGCAACGCCCCGGGCGCGCAGCTCTTGCGCGAATCGGTCGTGCTGTCGGCGCACAGCGTGCTCAATGCCGTCACGACGCGCGGCACGGCGCGGCGCGCGGGCCTGCCGCAGCCCGCCTACGGCAAGACCGGCACCGCCCAGGACTACCGCGACGCCTGGTTCGTCGGCTACACCAGCGAGCTCGTGGCCGGCGTGTGGTTCGGCAACGACGACCGGAAGCCGATGAAGGACGTGACGGGCGGCGATCTCCCGGCGCGCGTCTGGGCCGCCTTCATGCGCGCCGCGGTTCCGGCCGGCGAGCTGAAGCGCCTCGACCTGGACGAGTTCGACGAAGAGCGCCCGAGCGCGCGGCGGTGAGGGGTCGCAACTACTCCGCCGCCGCCACGGCCGGCTTGGGCTTGGCGGTGAGCAGGCGGAAGCTCAGCAGCGCCAGCAGCGAACAGATGAGGATTCCCGAGACCATCGTCTTCTGCGTGCCGTCGTGGAAGCGCGTCACCGCCGTGGCGATGATGGCGCCGGTGCCGAATTGCATGAAGCCGAGCAGCGCGGAAGCGGCGCCGGCCTTGGTGGGATAGGGGCCGATGGCGCCCGCCGTGGCATTGGGGAAGACGAAGCCCGCGCCCAGCATGAACAGCACCATCGGCAACACCACGGCCGCGGGCTCGTCGAGGCGCGCCCAGCCCATGGCCGCGATCAGCGCCGCCGCGATCGTTTCGATCGTGAGGCCGATGGTCACCAGCGTCGCCGGCGCGAGGCGCCCATGGAGGCGGCTGGTGCCGAACGAGCCGATCACGTAGCCGAACACGATGGCGAAGAACCAATAGCCGTAATTCGCCGTGCGGATGCCGAACTGGTCGATCAGCACGAACGGCGAGAGCGAGTGGAACGAGAGCATCGCGGCATAGGTGAGGCCGGTCGGCACCACGTAGGAGAGAAACGTGCGCTCGCCGAGGAACGAGAGATAGTTGGCGAACAGCCGGCGCGGCTGCACCGCGGCCGGATCCTTGAAGCGGTTGGTCTCGCGGAGGATGAAGATGCAGCCCAAGAGCGCCGCGCCGCCGAAGCAGAGCAGCGCCACGAAGATCGCGCGCCAGCCGAAAGCCTCGGCGAGGAAGCCGCCGATGATCGGCGCCACGCCCGGCACGAAGCCCATCACCATCGCCATGTAGGCCAGCACCTTGGCGGCGCGTTCGGCGCCGAACAGGTCGCGCACGATGGCGCGGCCCACCACCGGGCCGGCGCAGCAGCCGAGCGCCTGCACGAAGCGCGCGCCGATGAGCTGTTCGATCGAGGTGGCGAAAATGCAGCCGACCGAGGCGGCGACGTAGAGCGCGCAACCGCCGATCAGCACCGGCCGCCGCCCGAAGCGGTCGGAGAGCGGCCCGGCCACGAGCTGCGCGGCGGCGAAGCCGAACACGAACACGCTGAGCGTGAGCTGAGCGTTGGCGGTCGAGGTTTGAAACGCCGCCGCGAAGGCACTCAGCACCGGAATCGCGATGTCGATGCTGAGGCCGGCGAAGGCGACGAGCAAGGTCAGCAGGACGAGGCGGGGAATTTCGGCGCGGGCGGGCATCGCCATCTTCTACGCCGGGGCCGCCCCGATTTCCGGCGCCATTCGCCGCAACCCTGCGGCGCGGGCGCGCGCGCCGCATGCACGCGGTGCATGTCTCCGGACATGGGCCGAACGCCCGCGCGCCGGCGGTGAATTTCCGCCCGATTTTCCGGCGGAATGCCCGTTTTCCGCGCGCCGCGCCGTTCAGCGCGCGTAACGCGTCTTCCAGCGCTCGAGCGCGGCGTAGACGGATTCCGAGGGGAAGGGAAAGGCCGGCGTTTCGAAACGTTCGAAACGGGCGGCGCCCGTCCGGTCCGGTGCCGCGAGTACGACCAGCACTTCGCCGCGGCGCGTGTCGGCGACGACGAAGACGCCGCCCGCGGCGCAATCCGCGGCGCAAGCCGTGCCCACCACGATCTGGCCGGCATGGCGTTCCAAGAGATCGGGCCGCGCGGTCGCCGCCTCGAACGCGCCGCGCCGCCCGCCCAAGAGCCGCTCCAGCACCGGCGCCATCTGCGGGTGCGCGTAGAGCTCGCGCGCATTCGCCAGCCCGCCGCGCCAGATCTGCGCAATGTCGGCCGATTGGGCATGGGCGGCGGCGGCGGTGATGAAAATCGTGAAGGCGATCAAGATGCGCATGTCGCTAGGATAGCCGCGCTCCTCACGGCAGCGCAATCGGCTTCGGTGCCGTGGCGCGCGCAACCGCGGAGAGCGCGGCGTTGACGGCTCGCAACGCTGCGTCCTCCGTGCCTCTGCGCGAAATCCTCATCGTCCGCTCCGGCGCGCCGGGAAATCGCCAGCGCCAGCGCCTTCGTTCTTGAGCAGCGATTGCTTCCTCTTCAGGCCCCAGCGATAGCCGCCGAGGCCGCCGTCTTCGCGGACGGCGCGGTGGCAGGGCACCAGGATCGAGATCGGGTTGGTGGCGCAGGCGCGGCCCACGGCGCGCTGGGCGCGGGGCGCGCCGATGGCGCTGGCGAGGTCGGAATAAGTGCGCGTCTCGCCGAGCGGGATCGCCGTCAGCGCCTGCCACACGCGGCGCTGGAAGGCGGTGGCGCGAATGTCGAGCGGCAGCGCCGCGGCGGGCGGCGCGCCCTCGATGCGGCGCAGCACTTCCGCGAGCCATGCGCCGAGCCGCGCCTCGTCGGGCGTGAAGCTCGCCGCCGGGAAATCGGACTTCATTTCCGCGACGAGCTTGCCGCGCGATTCGCCGAGCGCGACGAAACACACGCCGCGCGGCGTCGCCGCCACCAGCACCTCGCCCAGCGCCGAGCGGCCGAAGGCGTAGCCGATCTCGGCGCCGAGGCCCCCTTTCTTGTAGGTGGCGGGTGTCATGCCGAGCGTCGCGTGCGCCGTTTCGTAGAGCCCGCGCGACGAACCGTAGCCGGCGCCGTAAAGCGCGGAGCTCACCGGCTCGCCCTGTTTCAGGAGCGCCTTCACCCGGGCCACGCGGCGCGTCTCGGCATATTCGCGCGGCGAGACGCCGGTGGCGCGTTTGAACAGCTTCTGGAAATGCGCGGCGCTGATGCCCACCGCCTTGGCCAGCATTTCGAGCGTGGGCGGGCTCTCGTCGGCGGCGTCGATCAGGGCGCAGGCGCGGCGCACGGCTGCGGTTTGGGCCGGGTCCATCTGCAGGGGCACCATTAGTGCGTGTCCGTTGGTGAACAGGGTGTCGGGCATTGCCGTTCCTCGGGTCGGTTTCGCGTTCATCGTGCCGCCAACCTAGTGGGAGGAATCCGCCCGTTCTATCCGAAGCTTGCGCCCACCAGCAGCAGTCCGGCGCCATGCACGCGCAGCCACGCCTCGGCCTCTCGGCGGTGGGGCGTCAGCCGGTCCAGGGCGATCCGGAAGCGGAGCCCGTGGCTCATATAGAGAAGGTGCGCCACTTCGTGGGCCACCACGTAGTCGAGCACGAAGTCGGGCGCCAGGATCAGCCGCCACGAGAAATGCACGCGGCCGTCGCGCGCGCAGCTCCCCCAGCGCGAGCGCGTGTCGCGCACCGAGACGCGCGCGACGGCCTTGCCGATGCGGGCGGCGGTGGCGTGGGTGCGGGCTTCGAGCGCCGCCAGTGCCTCGCGTTTCAGCCAATCGGCGAGGCGCCGCGGGAGGTGCTCGGCGGCGCCGGTGACGACGATGATCGCGGGCGCGGCATCGCCGCCGGGTTCGTGCCACACGCCGCCCTTGGCCGCGGGCCGGTGCTCGATGCGGTGCGGCAGGCCCCGAAGCGGGATGACGCCGCCGGAAACGAACGGCGCCGAAGCGGGCAGGCGCGCATAGGCGTTGCGCAGCCACAACGCCTTCTCGGCGACGAAATCGAGCCCGGCGCCGATGCCGGTGCGCTGGGGCAAGGTGAGGATGGCGCCGCGGCGCGGCACGTCGATGCGCAGCGAAATCCGCCGCGCCGCCCGGTTGCGCCGGACCGACAGCGGAATGACGAGGCGGCCCTCCGGGCCGTCCTCGAACTCGAGCGCGCTTTCGCTGATCCTGACCGGCGGCATGTCCGGCGGAGTTTACCGGACTGCGCCGCCGCCGCCAATTCGCCCGCGAAGAAGATCGAACAGGGAGACGGGCCGCGAAAGTTTCATCACGAAGGCACGAAGGAATCCGATTGGCGCGCAAGGCGCGCAGCCCTGCATTCTTCGTGCCTTCGTGGCGATCCTTCCTTAACGACAAGTCTCCCGGTTTTCCGGCCGTGCGCCCCTCAGTTGGTGCAGGCGGGCAGCGGTTTCGCGAAGGCGTAGGACATGGGATAGGTCGCCCATTCGCGCGAGGTGACCCCGTTCTTCGCCGCCGCGCCGAAGCGGGTGCAGCCGGTGTCAGTGTAGACGGTCACCTCGCCGCCCGCGGCCTGGAGCGTGCCGGAATGGAGGGCCGCGGTGCAGACGTTGGAGTCCGTCGTGTAGCGGCCGTCGCCGTAGACCGAGCCGGGGTTCTTCATCCGGTTCTCGGGGCATTTGCAGCGCCAGGTCTGGCCGGGCTGCATCTGGGCGAACACCGACATCGAGAACGGGCAGTCGGCGACCACGTCGTCCTTGTTCTGCACTTCGCAGGCCGGCGCATCCTTGACGAAGTGGAAGGTGCGGCCGTAGGGCGCGTAGTTCGAGCTCTGCACGCCGTTCTTGGCGCTGCCGCGGAAGATCGGGCAGCCTTCGGCGAGATACACGGTCACTTCGCCGCCGCTGGCCGGTGCTGCGCCGGCATGCACGGCGGCGCGGCAGACATCGGAATCGATCGTGTAGCGCATCGCGCCCCACACCGAGCGGCCGGCGCCCAGCGCAGGGCAGGTGCATTTGATCGATTCGCCGTTCTTGAGATTGAAATAGCTGCCCATGTTGCCGGGGCAGGGCGAGGATTGCGCCTGGGCGGACGTGCTCCAGGCCGCAAATCCCAGCGTCGCCGCGAATGCGCACAACAGGCGGGTTGCGAAAGAAAACATACGATGAGCCTCCTCAGGTGAAGCCGGCACGAGCGCCGGCGCTTGTCGGGGGCGCCCGCAAGCAGAAGTCCCCCTCAGGGCGCCGGCGGCCAATCTCGCATCCGAGGGCGGCGAAAACAATCGCGCGCTGCCGCCGGCGCTTCAGAATTTCACGATGAAAACCACCGCGCCCACCATGCAGAGGCACGCGGCCAAGTAGTTCCAGCGAAGCGCCTCGCCGAGATAAAGCGTGGCGAAGGCCGCGAACACCGCGAGGGTGATCACTTCCTGGAAGATCTTGAGCTCGGCGGCGGTGAAGGTGCCGTAGCCCAGGCGGTTGGCCGGCACGGCCAGGC
>Ga0268299_1001421_pt1 | contig 42558 bp, 40 predicted proteins | sample NOBtaG_FD_193484 | JGI IMG/M metagenome (GOLD analysis project Ga0268299, IMG submission 193484) | Activated sludge microbial communities from bioreactor in Nijmegen, Gelderland, Netherland - NOB reactor | ecosystem: Engineered > Bioreactor > Aerobic > Activated sludge | place: Netherlands... | reverse complement strand
CGGTCGATCTCTTTTTCGTAAATGCCGGCAACCAGCGATGTTGCGATCAGCTGTGCACGCTGTTCCGGTGTCACCGGCCCGATCTGGCTGACAGGCGGAACGACGAACGCCCTATCGACCATCGTCGGCACGCCTTTCTCATCAAGACACGAGATCAGCACCTCGCCGACGCCGAGTTCGGTAATGGTCTTTACGGTATCGACGTTCGGATTCTCGCGAAAGCTCTTTGCGGCAACCTTCACCGCCTCCTGCTCTTTCGGCGTGTAGGCACGCAGCGCATGCTGCACGCGGTTGCCGAGTTGAGCAAGCACCGAATCCGGTATATCCGCCGGGCTTTGAGTCACAAAATAGACGCCGACGCCTTTTGAACGGATAAGCCGGACGACCTGTTCGATCTTGTCCACAAGCGCTTTCGGCGCATCGTCGAAGAGCAGATGGGCCTCATCGAAGAAAAAGACGATCTTGGGTTTATCAAGGTCGCCCGCTTCGGGCAGCATTTCAAATAATTCCGACAAGAGCCAGAGCAGGAAGGTCGAATAGACCTTTGGCGAATTGATAAGATCATCGGCGGCAAGCAGGTTGAGAACGCCTTTTCCGCCCAGCGTCTGCATGAAATCCTCAAGCCTGACCGCAGGCTCGCCGAAAAAGACCTCGCCCTGCTGTTGTTCGAGCTGCAGTAAGCCCCGCTGTATCGCACCGACCGAGGCCTTCGAGACATTGCCGTACTTGGTCGTAAATTCATCGGCATTTTCTGCGACATAGATCAACAGCTGCTGCAGATCGTTCAGATCGAGAAGAAGCAAGCCTTGCTCATCGGCGACCTTAAACGCAAGCGTCAGAACACCCTCCTGCGTTTCGTTAAGCTGCAGGATCCGCGATAACATCAGCGGCCCCATTTCGGAAATGGTCGCCCTCAGCGGATGTCCCTGTTTTCCGAAGACGTCCCAAAGGGTGACGGGGCTTCCTTCGAACGCGACGTTCTCCATCCCGAGCGATTTCAGCCGCTCGAGGATCTTCGGGTGCGTTCCGCCGGGTTGGCTGATGCCGGTCAGATCGCCTTTGATGTCGGCCATGAAGACAGGCACGCCCCGTTGGCTAAAGCCCTCGGCAAGCTTTTGCAGCGTGACGGTCTTGCCCGTACCGGTAGCACCGGTAATGACCCCATGGCGGTTTGCCATTTGCGGCAGCAGAAAAAACTCTGATGCGTCTCGTTTTGCGACTAGGATCGGATCTGCCATTTTAGTTTTTTGTATCTCCCTGATCTGTTAACACTTCTCGTACTTCCAGTTTCTGCTTTTTCCTTCGGTCAGCCACTCGATCGTAGTTCCGAGGCGTTTTTCACGCGTCGCATCGGTCTTTGCGTCGTTGATCCACTCGATGTACTCCTTTCGGTGGCTGTAGCTGAAATTCTCGAATACCGCCCTCGCCTTGATGTTCTTCTTAAGTGCCTTTTCAAGCACATCGGGAACGACGAGTTCCTTCTTTTCGGAAGGCTTCTTTTGCGGTGCCTTGATGCCTTTTTCGTTGAGTTCGATCGCTTGATGGATAAGGTCGATTATCACCTTGTCCTTCGGCAGGTCCTTGAGCGATGTGATCTTGCCAAAGCTGCTCAGAGTATTTCGGTCAGAGTCGATACTCGGGTGTTTCAGCATCTGCTGTTTCCAAAAGCCGAACGCGCAATGCTGCTTGAACGCCGCCATGTTGCAGACCGGGCCTTTGAGATCGAAATGGGGCATGCTCCATTTCATCGTTTCTTCGATGTCCGGGCACGCCTTGTGAACAAGTTTGCGGATGTGCGTAAGGATCGGCTTTGCGAAATCAGCCGACTTTTCTATGTATGCGTCGATTCGCGGGTCAACGTTGGGCATCGCGTATTCGCTCCTCCTCGTGTCGGTGGATCAGGTATCTGAGAACTGAGCGATTATATACGATTTTCTTTTCGTATGACCAACTTTAGGCCTGACCATTTTTCATCGACGGCGCAGACCTTTACATCCACCAGCCCGAGCGGCAGAGCGGCCTCGCGTATCGTGTCTTCGGTGATCTCGGTCGGCAGCTTTGCGGCCTTTTTGTACCATGAGACCCAGATCGCTCCGTTCTGCTTTATCCGGTGTTTCGCGTCGGCCAGTCCGCGAAACAAACCATCGCGCGTGTTGGTAAATAAATGAAGAATATCGGCAGGGTCAGGACCGGGAGCAGGCGGGGTCGCCGCCGGGGCATCTCCGACCGGGGTGTAGATAGCGACCATGTCTTCTGCCGTCCCGCTAAACACCCTAACACCCACCGGCAGCGGCCCGACCAACTCGGCATAATTCTCCGGCGCGTCAACAACCGCCACCGTCATCCCTTCTTTGATGCCGAGCTTTTTCGCCAGCGGCGTTCCCGAATATCCGGCGGTCATATTATCGTCATCAGAACGGTTCTTTCCCTCGGCCCGTCGAATTCGCACAGGTATATTCCCTGCCACCGGCCGAGGCAGAGCTTCCCGTTCTCGAACGGCACCGTTACGCTCGAGCCGACCAGCGACGCCTTGATATGCGCGTCGGAATTGTGTTCGAAGTGCGTGAAGTGCCCGTCGTATTGCGGTATCAGCCGCCGCAAAAACCCGAGCATATCGCTCTTTACATCAGGATCGGCATTCTCGTTTACCGTTAGCCCGCATGTTGTATGCTGCGTGAAAAGAACGCACACACCGTCCGTCGCACCCGCATCCAGAAGCAACGTCGAGACCTGCGCCGTGATCTCGATCATCGATTCGCGTAAGTTTGATCTGATCGAAATCGTTTTCACTGATCTGAGCACTCCTCAATAATCGAGCTTCATGATAAGTCGGTGTTCTATGGCATCATTTACTAGTTGCCAAAACATCCCAAAGGCACAGCGAGCAAGAGTTTCCAGTGGTGCAAGATGTTCGGCTCCCTCGCGCCGCCAAATCGTAAGTGTTTCCTCTGTCGCATCCCACGTTGTCTTGTTCAAGTGGTAGAGTTCGTCGCGAAGCGAATACGCGGAACCGAAGTGCATTTCTTTACCTGAGAGGTCCGCTGCTTTGAAATTGAACATGAATTGCGCCGGAAGCCAAGCTTCAACGTCCCTTAGGAGGGAGGGGAAGCTCGTTCTGAAGTCGGGCTCAACGCTTTTTTGAAACGCGGGATCAGAGTACCAATCTTCGGTCGATGCCACCGGTCGTTTCAGTTCAGGATGCTCTGAGTACGCCGCCCAAAGCAGGAGCGATCCATAACCATCCCACGCCGGTTTATCAGTGAAATAGGGTGCGTCGTCCGATTCGTCCCAATCAAGCGGCTCTTTCAGATCGTTGCCGAGGCCTGTTTCGATTTCGCGTCGCCAATCGAGAACCGCTGAGCGCACATCTTCCGGGTCGGTGATTGCGTCATCATCATCATCATCTGGCCGTATGATCTGAACGTCCCAGCCTTCCTCTCGACCGCGTTGCTGTACGATGTTTTCCCAATTTCCGGTGAACTACCGAGTGTACGATCCAACATAAATGTCCAAACCCATATATCGAAGCAGTATCTGGTAATTGAAGATCTTCTGCAATAGCGCGGTAGAGCAGCAGGTCCGGCCGTTCGGCCCAGCGTATCGAAGTCCGGCATCTACTTGGCGGATCGGATAGGTGCAAAGGAGACTTTGGTCTTGTGACCGAATGAGCAAAGTATTCTTAACATTAGGCCGCTTGAACACCTGACGCGCTGCCGTTCAAAATCGCCGTGAACTTCGCACCGGAGTTTGACCCAAGTTTGGCAGCTTGTGCATTGCCACAAGTACAGATCTGCAGCATATAGCACAACCCGCGACCAACTGCCGGATCAATTCAAGTTCACATAATTGCGATGGACGACGAGGCCGGATTTGTCGCGGGCTTCGTACACGGCCTCGTTCTTTGAGGCCCTGGTGACGACCTTTGACTTAGCGACGGTCTGTCGTTCTTTCCTGGTTCCTTTGTCGGCTTCTGCGATAAATGTGCTGATATCGCTGGCGGTCGGTTCGGCTTCTGCTTTTGGCTTGTCGGCGAGCGAGATCGCTTCGGTAACGGCGGCTTTCAGCATCTTTGGCCATAGTTTCGCAAATAGGTGATTCGAGACGTAAATATCGGCGCTGTTTATTTTTCCATTTATCGCGAATGCATAGCCGATGACGTCGCTCTTGCCTTTTGCAAGGCCGTCAAACTTCTTAACAAACACTTCCGTCGCCTTTTTTAGCTTCTTGTTCTCGAGCGCAAGCTGGAGACTTGACGAAGAGGCATTTACGGTAATATCCGCCGTTACATTGACCGAAAGATTCTTTTGCGAGTTCGCAACCTCATTCCAAACAGCAGTCTGATCACCTCGACCGGCGACGGTAACAACCTCTGAAGTCGTTGATATACCTCTAACAGCGCCGGACACCAGTGCAGGACCCGGTGCACCAGCCGATCCTGATCCTGTTGCCGAACCCTGACCATCGCCGGAACCTGTGCCGCTTCCTGATCCGGGATCGCCTACCTTTCCCTGTGTAGCGATCTTCAATTCCCTTGAAACAATGCGCTCTTCGGACGAGGAAAATTCCTTTTTACTTTCGTTGCCGCGGCCCTCCCATCTTTCGGCTTCGACGCAAAAAGCTTCGATAGAGACCCTGCCCGAATTTCGCGGAACGATTATGCTGATCGCGAGCACACGATCCTGCTTGCCACCTTTGACGATATCGCCGGATTGGATAAAAACGTCGTATATCGGCGAGATATTCTCAACGATCAGCTCGTTAACGTCATCAGTTTCATAGACCTTGAATACTTTCATCTCCATCGCTTCTTGCAGCGTGATCAGATTCTTGTTGCTGCTCGTGTCAGCTCCGTGGATGAGAAATATCGTGAGATTCTCATACGTGTAAGGAGCCGATACGCGATACTCCGTCTGGGCGAAAGCTGATACAACTGCGATGCATAGACACACTACCACCGTAAGGCTGAAACTTCCCGTGCCTTTCATAGGATTACCTCGTTTCGTTTTTTTATCTTTCTAGCTAACGATCATTCAGATTCTTGGCTTCTTTGTTTTGAGATGCCGGCAAAGGGAAATGGATGCTTTGCCGAACCGCATTTTTGTCGATCAAAAAACCCAAAGTGAATTCTGATGGCAATAACCGTACGTCCGACGGGGGATGTATACTGAATTCAGGCAAAGCTAATGTCTCCAAGACTTCGTCTTTTTCTTTTACTTTGGATTGCAGGCTTTACGGGCGTTCTGTCGTTTTTGCTTGTCGATATTTCGGCATTGATAAAGATGCTTCCGGAAGCTGAAGGTATGTCGCAGCCTGACATCCCGATGAGCGTGATCAGGCTGCTGGCCGTTATCCAACCGGGTGTATTGGTCACGCTGGCAGTGTTGGCCGGGATGTGGCTTGCGCCAAAGGCAGGTTTGCATGCGCCTGCCACAGAAGCTCTTGCAGAGCGAAGGCCATTTTTTCCCGCACTGCGGCCGCAGATCATTCCCGGCATTTTTGGGGGAATCTTGGCAGGTATGGCGATAACCACGTGCTGGCTGTTGGCAAATCCGTTCCTGTCCGACGAATTTATCGCTCGTGCTGACGCATTCAACAAAATGATGCCGCCGATCACGCGTTTTCTATACGGCGGCGTCACGGAAGAGATATTGCTTCGATGGGGCATGATGACGCTGATTGTCTGTGCTCTTTGGAAGGCCTTCGACCGAGGTAAGGGTTCGCCGAGCTCCGTTTGGTTCGTTGTCTCTATCGTGGCTTCGGCGATCTTGTTCGGAGCCGGGCATTTGCCGATCGCCTCTGCATTGAGCGGCGGTCTGACCGCAGCATTGACTATCTATGTCATCACTGCAAACTCGATATTCGGCATTGCTGCAGGCTTTCTATATTGGAAACGCGGCCTGGAATCCGCCGTCATCGCTCATATGTTTGCCCACTTAGTGCTGCTCGCCGCGATCGCATTTTCGTAGAAATTGCACATCTTGAAATGATGGTTTGCACTTGGAACCGAAGAACCAAGTCGCTATCGCTCACGGTTCTGACCTTTTTTTCGCGGGCCGATGGCGACCGAGACGGTCTCGGAGAGTATCAGATACATTTGGCCGACGGAGAGCCTACGAACGGGCAAGTTTTGTGTTGATCAAAGTGTTGAGCGAAACGCCCTGGACAGAGGATTCGAGCGCGAGGCGGCGATGGAGCTCTTTTGACATTCGCACATTTAGCTTTCCGCTGTAGCTGCGGCGGCCAAGCGGTTCGGGGATCGGTTCATTCTCGGCGATCAGGTCTTCGATCACAAATCCGACGACGCTGCGGATCTCGCGCAATGCCTTTTCCTGCGTGCCGCCGTGCGCCGCAAGAGACGGAAACTCGGCCACCCACCCAATAAAGGCATCGTCTTCCTCAGACCACGCAACTGTATAGCTATACTCTTCCGCTTTATTGTTAGATCTTAATGCTTTTGCCCTTGTCATACTTACTACCTCAACTCTCTCTGTCCAGTTTATTTAACGCCGCGATGACCTGTTCAACCTGATAAGGTTTCGCCTTGCCCTTGTAGGATTGAATATTCAATCTCGGATCGCCCGGCCAGGGCATCTTGAAAATATGATGGCTGCCCTTCATTCTTGGCTTTCCGAAAAACTCTTCGCATATTCGCATTAGTTTGGAGAACCTCGTACTGGCCTTTTGAACCTCAAGCTCCGCGATAATTTCGGAAATTGTCATATTTATGTCTATGCAATCCGCCTAAAAAGAATGGTACTGTATACGGTACTATAATGTCACGCCTTAAATCTTACTTTTGATACTTTTTTTTTCGCGGGCCGGTGGCGACCGAGACGGTCTCGGAGAGTTTCAGGTACATTCGAGAGACGGCATCGACGGTCGGCTCGATGAAGCGTTGGGTCTTGCTGATCCGAATGCCGAAATGTTTGCAGAACGGATTTGCATAGATCCGCCTGCCGGTCGAGAGGCCGTCGTCGCGAACGAGAAACGCGGCATTAGCGGTGATCGCGTCGGTCGGTTCGAGGATTATCGTGTCCTTTGGCCGGTTGTAATAAAGATAGACGGCGAGCGGGCGGCCCATCATCTTGTGTGCTTTTTGGTTGAGGAAGATCGCGCCCTTCGGGCTGATCGTCACGTGGACCCGCTCGGTGTAGGCAAGCGTCGGCCCGCCCATGAATTTCTCGCATTGTCTGTCAAGCTGCATCATCTTTCGCGTGCCGTTCTCGCACGAATGTTTCATTGATAACACGTTCGTTGGGTTTGCGTCAAGCATTTTCTTGCTCCCTGCAAGAAGCGCTCCCACCGCCTCGATTGGCGGCCCGGCGGCTTTGGCCGATCCGTCCGGTTTGTAAATGTTCGCGTTTTTCCGGCCCGTTTATCCTGCCTTTGTCCTTCGATTCCCGCCCAACTCCGCATCGAGCCCGTCACGCTCCGGCTTCCGCTGAGCATTACGCCCGCGCCTGCCGGATATTGCCGCCGGGTGCCGAACGGCGCCGTGTTGACCGCCGAAATTTAGCTCGGGACGTTTGTTAAAAGGCGGCGTTTGTTCGATAATCATTAGTTTTGATATTCAACGGAGTTTATTCGATTCCATAAGACATTTTGATCAAGGCGGTTCGACCCGAAGGAAGTAAGGCTCTTTCGCCGATATCTCTCTGCAGGCCGTCCGCAACAAAACAATATGAACGATTACGTGATCTATTTAGTGCCCGCTTTCGGGGTCATCGGATTGCTGGTGATGGCGTATAAATCCGCCTGGGTCGGCAAGCAGGACGCCGGCGACCAGAATATGCAGGACCTTGCCAAGCATATTGCTGACGGCGCGATGGCGTTTCTGAAAGCCGAATGGCGCGTCCTCAGCATCTTTGTCGTCATCACCGCCGCATTGCTGGCCTATTCGGGAACCATCCATGAGGTCAATGGGCGGCAGATACACTCCCATTGGCTGATCGCCGTCGCCTTTATCATCGGAGCCGTTTTTTCGGCGACGGCCGGCTACATCGGCATGCGCGTCGCCACCAAGGCCAACGTTCGGACGACACAGGCCGCACGCACAAGCCTGAGGCAGGCATTGAAGGTCTCATTCACCGGCGGAACCGTCATGGGCCTCGGGGTTGCAAGCCTTGCGGTCTTCGGCCTCGGCGGATTGTTCATCGTTTTTCTTGCGACATTCTCGGATCTCGGTGCGAACCAGGTGAGGACCGCGATCGAGGTTTTGACCGGCTTCTCGCTCGGTGCCGAATCGATCGCACTATTCTCACGCGTCGGCGGCGGTATTTACACCAAGGCAGCTGACGTCGGGGCCGACCTCGTCGGCAAGGTCGAAGCCGGAATTCCGGAAGACGACGTCCGTAACCCGGCAACGATCGCCGATAACGTCGGCGATAACGTCGGCGATGTGGCGGGCATGGGCGCCGACCTTTTCGGATCGTATGTCGCAACCATCCTCGCAACGATGGTCCTGGGTCAGGAGATACTCGTCCGCGACGCGTTCGGCGGCATGTCGCCTATCCTGCTGCCGATGGTCATCTGCGGCCTTGGGCTGATCTTCTCGATAGTCGGGACATTTTTCGTTCGCATCAGTGATGACAAGGGGAATGTTCAGAACGCACTCAACCTCGGCAATTGGTCATCGATCGTGCTGACGGTGATCGCCGCCTATTTTGCGGTAATGTGGCTGCTGCCCGAAGGCCAGATCACGCTTAGGTCGAATTCGTTCGACAAAATGGATGTGTTCTACGCGATCGTCGTCGGGACGGTGGTCGGTGCGATCATGAGCTACGTCACCGAATATTACACCGCGATGGGCAAAAAGCCAGTGATGTCGATCGTGCGGCAATCGTCGACAGGTCATGCCACGAACATCATAGCCGGACTATCGGTAGGGATGAAGTCGACCGTTATCCCGATCCTGACCCTCGCCGGCGGTATCATTACCTCATACTATTTCGCAGGGCTGTATGGCGTTGCCATCGCGGCCGCGGGTATGATGTCCACGACCGCAATGCAGCTCGCCATCGACGCCTTTGGCCCGATAGCCGACAATGCCGGCGGCATTGCGGAAATGAGCCAACTCCCCGCCGAGGTCCGTGAACGCACCGACATCCTGGACGCTGTTGGCAACACAACTGCAGCAACCGGGAAGGGATTCGCGATAGCGTCAGCGGCCCTAACAGCACTTGCTCTATTCGCTGCCTTTGTTGGGATCGCAGGCATCGACCGCATCGATATTTACAAAGCAAATGTGCTTGCCGGTCTCTTCGTTGGCGGAATGATACCGTTCATCTTTTCGGCGTTGTGTATCCAGGCCGTTGGCAAAGCAGCAATGGACATGGTGCAGGAAGTCCGTCGTCAGTTTCGCGACATTCCGGGAATTATGGAATATAAGGCACAGCCGGAATATGAGAAATGTGTGGAAATCTCGACCAAGGCTTCGATCCGCGAAATGTTGATGCCGGGAGCCATTGCGCTCGTAACGCCCGTGATTGTAGGGTTCACGTTTGGCCCTGAAGTTCTTGGCGGGTTGCTCGCGGGCGTGACTGTTTCAGGAGTACTTATGGGTATGTTCCAAAACAATGCTGGCGGTGCATGGGATAATGCTAAGAAGTCCTTCGAGAAGGGAGTCGAAATCAACGGCGAGATGTTCTACAAGAAGAGTGAGCCGCACAAAGCCTCAGTCACCGGTGACACCGTCGGCGACCCATTCAAGGACACTTCCGGCCCCTCGATGAACATTCTGATCAAGTTGATGTCGATCGTTTCGTTGATCATCGCTCCGTATATTTACGGCATCGGGCAGTAGGCTGACTACGGCCTTTCGTAAGATATAGATGAAAGATGGCTTGGTAGTGGGGTTTTCTTCCGGTAATACTACCGAGCCATTTCTCGATTGTAAAGGTCTAGATGGATCGAGGAAATAAGAGAAGAATGCCCATCGATTTCCTCCACCATTTTGGGGTTGCTCATCCCAACGAACTTACCATTCGGGTGGACGCAGTCCTCTAACGGTTGATCTATCGACTCCCGGTCACTCTCGTCAACGATCTCGAACCTTAGTTCAACCAGAGAGCACGTTTTGGGCGTATCCAGAGGGTGAACACGTTAGATCTTCATTAATCTTCCTTTTTCTCTAACATCTCCAGAAACTGCTCGAAAAGATATTCCGAATCATGCGGGCCCGGGGCTGATTCCGGGTGAAATTGGACCGAGAAGACCGGTAAGGTCTTGTGCCGCAGGCCGGCAACGGTATTGTCGTTCAGATTGATATGGGTGACCTCGACATCTGAAGGGAGTGAGTCGGGATCAACCGCAAACCCGTGGTTGTGCGAAGTTATCTCGACCTTTCCGGTCTTCAGATATTTGATCGGTTGATTGCCGCCGCGATGGCCGAATTTCATCTTGAACGTCTTGGCTCCGAATGCTTCGCCGATCAGTTGGTGACCAAGGCAAATTCCGAAAATTGGTACATTTGATCTGATCAACTTCTTGATCTCGGAAACTATTGTCGTCATAGCAGATGGATCGCCCGGTCCGTTTGATAGGAAGATCCCATCGGGCTTAAGTGAGAGCAAACTTTCTGCCGTGGTAGTTGCCGGCACGACTGTGACGCGACACCCGAATTTGGAGAACTCACGCAGGCTGTTTGTTTTCACACCAAAATCAAACGCCACAATATGGAATCGGGCTTCATCCAGCGACGGGTATTCGAACGTATCCTCGATTGTCACAACACAAGCAAGTTCACGCTTCTTCATGTCCGGCGACTCGAGAACTTTCTTGAGGAGGCTTTCGGGTTCAAGATCAACCGAAGAAATGCCGGCTCGCATCGCTCCCTTGTTGCGAATGTGGCGTACCAGAGCACGTGTGTCGACGTGTTCGATCCCAACGATGTGGTTTTCTGAGAGATAGTCCGGTAGTGACCGTGTCGAACGCCAATTCGATCGGATCCTGCTCGATTCGCGAACAACAAACCCCTCCGCCCATGGTCTGCGTGATTCTACATCGTCTTGGTTTACCCCGTAGTTTCCTATCAGTGGATAGGTCATACATATGATCTGACCAGCGTAACTCGGATCAGTCAAGATCTCCTGATATCCGGTCATGGACGTGTTAAAAACCATTTCACCAAAGGTCTCGCCGATGGCACCGAAAGACCGGCCATGAAATGTTCGACCGTCCTCAAGAACTAGAATCGCGTCTGCAGCAAAAGTCATCGGATATCGATATTATCTCAACGCAATTGACTATGCGAGAGGACGAAAAACAAAAACCGAGAGATTGGCGAGTCAGAGGTGTGTGACCATAACGTCTGATCTGCTAATTCAATTGAAAGCGAAACTCTAACGACGCGCTGCATTTGGAAGGTCGTTAGAGTCTGGTTTTAATTCCTGATATTCCCCGTGTTCCAAAAAACCCATTTTGCCGGGCTTCCAATAGCGAAAAAAGGCCTTTCCATAAATGTATTTTTCAGGCACTAAGCCCCAATATCGCGAATCAGAAGAGTTGTCACGGTTGTCGCCCATTACAAAATAATGATGAGCTTCGACTTTTCGGGCCGGCCAACTTGGCATCGATTGGTTATGTTCGATATCGAGATAGTCTTCCTTAAGTTCAACGTCATTGATGAAGACGCGTCCACTTCGAACCTCAACTGTCTCGCCGGGCAAGCCAATAATTCGCTTCACATAGCTCTTGTCAGGTTCTTTAGGGTACCAAAAGACAACAATGTCACCGCGTTCCAGGTGCCCCCATCTGACACTTTGGATCTTGTAATACACGAGTTTGTTGACCAGCAAACGCTCACCGTCGTTTAATTGAGGCAGCATCGATGTTCCTTCGACGACGACCGGTTGGACTGCAAAAACCCCAAACAAGACAAAAACGACGAGGATAAGGAAAACGTCACGAACCAAGCGGAGGCTTTCATTCCAGAGTCCGTTTCGCGACTCACGGCGCATTTCCACCACAACAATATCGCTATCATCTTCAGGAGAGATTCTTCCGAACGCGATTTGGCCTTTCCTTTTGAATTCCATTGTTGGCAATTGATCCAAGTCAGATTTGGCGCCATTAGTCTGCGCAGCAATGCACCAACCTAGAAAGTAGCTTTCGCTGCAAGGTTTGTCAAAGAATTTCTGGAATCGATTCGCAACCTTGCGACGATCGCGAGTCGTGCTAAGATTGCAATGGACTCGACATCTGATAAGGTAATCGTGAAATGAACCCGTCGATTCGCTCTCTATTTCCCGCAGCAACCGAACAAACGTATTTGAATAGCGCAGCGGTGTCGCCAATGCCGATTACTGCGATCGATGCCGTCGTTTCACAGTTGCGTGACGTTGCTTCACACGGCTCCGAACATTATTCGGAATGGATTGCAACAAAAACACGTGTACGAAACATTGTTGCGGAAATGCTGGGAGTGAGACCTGAGCAGATCGCGTTTATGCGAAATACTTCCGACGGATTTGCTTCCGTCGCGAACGGGATCTCCTGGAATCCTGATGCAAATATCGTTAGTTTTGAGCGTGAGTTTCCAGCAAACTTCTATCCGTGGCGTATGATCCGTGACCGGCTGGGTGTCGAACTACGGCTGTGTCCCGAACGCGATGGGCGTATCGATCTGCAAGAACTGATCGAGATGATTGATTCAAAGACGCAGTTGGTCGCATTAAGTGCAGTCCAATATGGATCCGGTTTTAAGGCAGACCTTGAGCGAGTTGGGCGGGCTGCCCGCGGCGTCGATGCCTTATTCGCGGTTGACGTTATTCAAGGATTTGGGGCAATGGGGTTTGATCTTCCTGCGCAATTTGTAGATATCGCGTCGGGAGCCAGCCACAAATGGCTTTGTTCGCCCGAGGGCTGCGGCATACTTTTTATTTCTGATCGTGCCCGTGAACGCATCGAACCAACCTCAATCGGTTGGATAAGTGTTGAGACACCTTGGGACTTTGACAATACGGAACAGCCAGTCAAGCCAAACGCTCTTGCGTGGGAGAGCGGAACTGGACCTTCGTCGCTTTTTTATGGGCTGGAACAAAGCTTGAAACTATTGAATGAAACAGGACTTTGCAAGATCGAAAACTACTTATACGGACTTTCAGATTACCTTTGTGAGCTTCTTTCATCGAAGAACTACGAGATCATCAGTTCCCGAATCGCAAATGAGAGGTCCGCAATCGTGTGCCTAAAACATTGCGGTGGTATAGACTCGGCAGACATTTTTGAACGACTTCGGTCTGAAAATGTTATTGTGAGCGCCCGTGGCGACCGGTTAAGAATAGCCCCGCATTTTTACAATATTCGCGAAGATATCGATGCTCTAATTTCGGCCTTACCTTAGTCAGAGGGCCATGGTTCGGACAGGTCGTCCAGATTTAGTCGAGTCAATCCGCCGGCGTCTGAGTAACGTCGTCTTATTTTTCGCTTGTTCTCACGGACCCTGAAGAACATCAAGCCAGCAAGCACGCCTATTGATATAGCCGAGATGCCACCAATGAACATCCATAAAATGGTTGACACAACCACATCGCGTGCCGTCAAAGCAAAATATCGCTCGAATTTTTGAACAAGAAACGGATCCTCACCAAGCCATTGGACCGTTTTCCCATAACTGACTTCGGATATAAGCTTTTGCGCAGCTTCTGGTTCGGTCGATTCGAAGATGAAAACACTATAATTTCCGATCCTGCGATACATCAACGGCGGGGTTTCGGGCTCTTCGGCGAGGTGCGACCGAAATGCCTCGTCAGCTAGCGTTGCGGCCTGTGGCGTCGAATACTCGATGATCAATAATTTTCCTTCATCATATTGAGCCGCGACCGCTTCAGTACCAGGAATAAAGTCCATCCGCTGAAAGATCGGTTGTTCACCAAAGAACGATACAAGGCCTTCGACTGACGTCGTAAAGACCGCTTTCTCGCGCACCTGTTCCCACCTTGGCAAGTGCTTCAAGAGAATAGGAACGCCATCAAATTCGTCGATCTCCTGAATCTTCGTATTTGGTGTAGTTCCAGCTTGTGCAAATAGTTGCGACCCAAGCGCCAACAAAAGGATCAGAGAAGACGTGAACTGTCGAATGAATGACATGTATCGATCCATCAAAAACCACGAAATAATCTTGGTAATGAATGGAATAAGAATCTTAACATTTGGGCCGTTTCGACGACAATGCGCTCGAAGATATTGTGCACACCAAATCGTGCATGAAATGCTCTAAAGACTACACGCATCGAGATGAATCTTGAGTGAGATGTTCGCCGAATAGAAAGATATGCCTAGAAAAACACAAAGAAAATTCAATGATCTGGCAGGATTTTTCGAAAAACAATCGTTTGGCACGCTTTTTGACTCTATCTATGGCGGGGGTTACGAGCAGATGACAACAGAAACATTAAACTTTCCGGTTTGGCAGAGTGAAACGGTTCCGAGCGGCTCCGGTTCTGAGATTGCTAACACCGTTGCCAGTACTGACTTTCAGTTGACGCAAAAGGCGGCAATGGGCGATATGGTCGCTTTTGAAGAGATTTATCAGCGCCATCACCGCCGCGTCTATTCGATCTGTTTACGGATGCTCCAGAACGCTTATGAGGCGGAAGATTTAACTCAGGACGTCTTTATCCAGCTGTATCGCAAGATCGGCAGTTTTCGAGGTGACTCGGCATTCACCACCTGGCTGCATCGCATGACAGTGAACCAAGTACTCATGCATTTCCGGAAACGGAATGTTAAGTACGAAAAGGTTACCGACGAAGGAGAAACACCCGATCAGGTTGTGAATGGAACGGCCGATCCTGAGAGAATGAGGGTCGTTGACAAGATCGCCCTTGAAAACGCGATCGAACAGCTCCCGACCGGCTACAAGAACGTGTTTGTCTTGCATGACGTCGAAGGTTTTGAGCACGAGGAAGTGGCCAGAATCCTTGGATGTTCGGTGGGGACGTCGAAGTCCCAACTTCACAAGGCCCGTTTGAAACTGCGGAAGCTCTTGAAGAAAAAGGCCAACCCACGTTTAGTTGGCGTGAATGCCTAAGTATCGACTTGATTCAAGTCAAACGGCCTCTCGGAAACGGGAGGCTTTTTGCTCAAAATCTGTCGATTTACTGCCTGTCGTTTTCGATGATATAGTTCTTTCAATCCCGTTCACCCTTCGCTGGCACAATCGAAATAAAGATGAAGCTCATATTTTTGCTTATTATTCCAATATTTGTTTCGAACGTAGAAGCTAAAGCTCAAATAACCGTCGGATCACAACCTTGGCAGCGGATGGAGGTCATCCGCACCGAAAAAGGTGTACCGCACATCCGTGCGAAAGATCTATTCGCCGCGGGATTCGCGCTCGCGTGGCTTCAGTTGGAGGATCACGGAAATCTGACGGGACTGCGAGTGCTTGAAGCAAGCGGAAGACAAGCTTCGGTCGTCGGTTACGAGCGGATCGATTCCGACTTCAACATACTCAGGCAGCGATCAAAAGCCTTGCCAAAATATCCGTTCCTTTCGAAGAACGTACGTGACGTTTACGAGGGATTTGCAGCAGGCGTCAATCGTTTTATCGACCTCCATCGCAGCGAATTTCCGATCGGCATGCCAAGCGATTTTGTCGGCTTCGACGTACTTGCTACCGAACTTATCCAGCCTTCGCCCCAGAAAATTCGCAACTTTCTAAATCGGCGGTCCGGTCGTTCAGACGAAGATCTGGCAGCGATGGACGATGAGGGTGAAACCCCGGACGACGGTTCGAACGCTTGGGCCCTCGCCCCGAGCCGCACCAGATCGGGCAACACGATCCTTCTTCGCAACCCTCATCTGCGTTGGACCGCCGGATATTACGAGGCTCATTTGACCGTGCCGGGCGTTATCGATTTCTACGGTGATTTCCGTATCGGCGGTCCATTTGCCGTCATCGGCGGTTTCAACCGGAACCTCGGATTCTCTACCACTAACAATGCGCAGGATCTCGATGAGATCTATGAGCTGGATGCTGATCGAAAAAGGCCCGATCATTACCTGTTCGACGGCAAATCAGTTCCGATCAAGCGTGAACTGATCACCGTACCGTTTCGCAGCGGTGGCAGCACCCTTACCGAGACCCGTGAGTTTTGGACAACGGCTCTCGGTCCGGTGATCAAGCGGGCCGATGGCAAGATCTACGTTTTCAAATACGCTGGCGACGGTGAGATCCGTGCCGGTGAGCAGTTTCTAAGAATGATGCGCGCACGGACATTCAACGAGTGGAAAGCGGCGATGAAAATGCGTGCGCGAGTCACCTCAAATTTTACCTACGCCGACCGTGCAGGAAACATTTACTATCTATGGAACGCCGCTCTTCCTCTTCTGCCGCATCCTCCGGTAGATGAACTAACGGCCGTGGCTGCCCGAGGCATTAAGGATGTATGGATCAATTATGTTCCCTTCGACGCTTTGCCGCAGGTGCTGAACCCGCCGGGCGGTTACGTTCATAACGAGAACAGTTCGCACCACTACACCAATGTTCGAATGCCGATAGTTACTCGGAACGCATATCCTAATTTTGAAGAGCCTCGTCTGTCACTCCGAAGTCAACTCGCCATTCAGTTGATCGGCGGTGACGAGAAATTCAGCCTTGAGGATATTGTCCGACTCAAGCACAGTTACCGGACACTTCTCGCCGACCGCGTCAAAGACGACCTGATCGCAGCGGTCAGGGCAACAGCTCCGTCCGGTGACGTTGCCGCATCTCTTTCCCTTATTGAACGTTGGGACAACACAACCTCGCCTGCGAGCCGGGGTTCTGTTGTCTTCCAGGAATGGTGGCGGCATTACTCAGGCATTCATGGCGAAATTCGTCAGGCACTGCCGGACGACAAGCGTTACGCAAACGTCTGGACGGCTGATGATCCGCTTACAACCCCTCGCGGGTTGGCCGATCCGAAACGAGCGGCCGAATCCTTCGCCTGGGCGGTCGATGAGGTCAAGAAACGCTATGGCAGTTTCGACGTTGATTGGGGCGATGTCCACCGAGTCCGTAGAGGCAAGGTCGATATGCCCGTAGGGGGTTGCGGCAATGACCTGGGTTGCTTCAGGATCATGACGTTCGAACGCGATAAAGACGGCAAGTTTGCGGCAGTAGGCGGCGACTGTTGGGTTCTCGCGGTCGAATTCGACGTCGTGCCGAAGGCATATTCCGTTCTTGCATACGGACAGGGCCGTTTGCCCTCGTCGCCTTATCACGACGACCAGGCCGAAATGTTCGCAAAGGGCGAACTGAAACGCGTCGCCTTTACAAAAGCAGATGTGGACGCTCAGGCGATCGTCAGATACCGGCCCGGAGAGAGATCGGTAAGGTAGACCAACTATCCCGCCTGGCACTCGATTCAAACGATGTCGGTCGATCTGGGCCTCGATTCAAACAACGCCAAGGAGTTTACGCTTTTTGGCCGAAGCTGCCGTCTCACATTAGAATTCCCATTGAGGTGGCTCAACATGAAGCTCTTCAATGAGATACCGACTATATTCGTATCATTTGGTGAAACCATTTCTACAAGGCGCATTATCAGACGAGTCACACTTTACAACTTCTGCTTCCTCGGCAACGGCGGCTGATCGCACGATTCACACCTAATATCAAAGACCGGGGCCAGTCACTTCGGCCCGTCTGTGAAATATTATATCACAGACGCAACCCAAAGTTCAAATTTTGTTTTCTCTGAAGCAAATCATTCGTCGTTAATAAATTCGATCACATAAGGCAACTACGGGTGTTTTCCCAAGGAGCGAGTTATGAAAGAACCGCCTTCGGACGACGGCTATTCCCTGCTTCGTGCAACCGGCATTCAAAGCCCCTTTCTTTGCCATGATCCGACGGCTAAGAGCGTGGTCAAATTAGGCCCATCGCAATCTGAAAGCGGGCTTGTCTACCACAACGGTCGAATTAGCGTTTCCCGACCAACTTCGACTAAAGTAGGTGTCATCTGTAGCGAACTGAAATTCGATATTTATATGCTGGTCGTTACTGACGACCTTGGGTATCTTTGGGAGTGTTCATATGCGGTATGTTATTTCGATTCTCATTTTGCTTGTTGTTGGCATTGCGGCCTCAGCTCAGGGAAGGCGGGCTGAACCACCGTTGTTCGATACGGCTTATAAGCCGGCAGAATTTACCGATCCGGCAAGGCTGGAAAAAATAAAGCGATTGTTTCCTGCGATCGAAAAGATCTACAAGGAGTACGCCGCAAGGAACCACTTTCCCGGCATCGCCTTTGGCATAGTCGTTGACGGAAAGCTCGAATTTGCCGGCAGTGACGGCTTTACGAACTTAGAGAAAAAGACGCCAGTAACGTCGGCATCGTTGTTTCGGATCGCGTCGATGAGCAAGAGTTTTACAGCGATGGCAATTCTGAAGCTTCGAGACGACGGCAAGCTTGGGCTCGACGATCCGGCTTATCTTTACGTGCCGGAGATGAAAAAGCTGAAATATCCGACAGCCGACTCGACACATATCACAATACGGCAGCTTCTAACACACGGAGCGGGATTTCCTGAAGATAATCCGTGGGGCGACCGACAGTTGTCGGATTCGAATAAAGAACTCTCGCAACTGATAGAGAGCCAGATCGCCTTTTCAAACCCGCCCGGCACCGCGTACGAATATGCAAATCTGGGCTTTGCCCTTTTGGGACGGATAATTACTCAGGTCACGGGCAAGCCGTATCAACAATACGTCCGCGACAATATTTGGCGGCCGTTGAGAATGAATACGTCAGAATGGGAGTTCGCGAACATACCACCCGACAAACTCGCACATGGCTATCGCTGGCTTGACGACAAATGGATCGAAGAGCAATTGCTTCATGACAAGTCCGACGGTTCATGGGGTGCAATGGGAAGCATGATCTCGTCGATCGATGAGTTCAGCAGGTATATGGCCCTTCATTTGTCTGCATGGCCGCCTTCGAACGCCGCGGACAATGGCCCGGTGAAACGCGACTCATTGCGCGAGATGCAACACCCCTGGCGATTCAGCGGGATGAATCCACGATTCACATATCCGGGCGGACGTGTTTGCGCCTCGGTGACCGCGTACGGCTACGGGCTCAGCTGGCAGCGAGATTGCGAGGGCCGGGTTTATATCGGACATGGCGGCGGCTTGCCGGGGTTCGGGAGTCACTGGCGAGTGATGCCGGAATACGGGATCGGGATCGTTGCGTTCGGAAACGTGACATATGCGGGCCTTGGGAATATCAACCTCGAGATCCTTGACATGATCATCAGGGACGCCGGACTGAAACCACGACAACTGCCTGTTTCGGCGATCCTGGAAAAGCGAAAAGCGGAACTGTTAAAGCTCCTTCCGAGTTGGGAAAAAGCGGAATCGAGCGGCATCTTTGCCGAGAATTTCTTTCCGGACAACCCGATCGGCAAACTGAAGAAAGAACATGCGGAACTCTGGGCAAAAGCGGGGAAGATCTTATCGGTAAAGGAAATGGCCGCTCAAAACCAACTGCGGGGAACGTTCGTGATTGAGGGCGAAAATATCGACATCCTGGTCTATTTCACACTCAGCCCGGAAAACCCGCCGCTGATACAACAGCTGATCGTTCAGGAGATCGCAAAGAAGTGACCGTGGTCTTATGAGCTGACTATTGAAATGTTTCGCCGAGCGAGTTCAGCAACGAACTTCTCGGGGTCGATGGCTTTTTCCTGGGGTGTTGCGCCTCGCATCAGGACATCTTCCTTTGCCATCATCTGGGCGATGATAGAGGCGGGGAATGCGGTGGTCCGCATCATGGCTGAAAGGCCGGTCGCAGGGTCAAAGCGGTCGACGATGTCATATCGCAACCGAGTAGATGCAGAGTTCGTGACCCCTTTTGCGGAAGCCTCAGTTTCCCGAGCTCCCGGCAATAGCGTTCCTACGAATTCGAGCCGGAGGAGTACGTAGTCGGGCCCGTCCGCCGGCAGATTCTGCTGGAGAAGTTCGCCAAACACCTTTCGCGGCTTTATCTTCTGAAAATCGACGACCAACTCCTCGCTGGAACACAGGCCGAGATCGATCATCGTTTTGAATTTCTCGCAGTGGCCGGCGTAGCGGATCGTCTTGTAATCGAGTTCTTTTATCTTCCCGACGAAAGTATCTGGCAGCGTTGATGTTCCGCCAGACGTCTGGAAGGCTTCGAGCGGCGGAAAACCTGCGAACTCGAGCGATTCGAGTTCGGTCATTGACGGCACCTCAGCTATTTTCCCGTCACGGATCACGCGAGCTACCTCAATATACTCGTTGATCAGACCTTCGACCGAAAATACAAGCTGGTAATCGAGCGGCGGTTGCGGATGCTGCGGCAGGCCGCCGACGCGGATGTGCAATTCATCGAGACGACCGAACCTTGCCGCTCCGTACATCGCGAGTATCGAGACCATACCCGGAGCGAGGCCGCAGTCAGGAATTATGTTGATGCCCGCGGCGGCGGCTTCGTCGTCCATCGCAAGCTGGGCGTCGACGACATAATTGTTTCCGCCGAGATCGCAGAAATTCGTACCTGTCGCGATCGCCGCTCGCGAAAGCGATTCGTTGTACCAGTAATTGACACAAGAAATGGCGCTATCATGGCCGGTCATCAGTCTCGCGATGTCGGATTCGCTTGCCGCGTCAACATGATGCGCCGCGATCCGTGAGGTGCCTACCTGCTCCGCGACCAATTCGGCCTTTTTGACGTCAAAATCGGCAACCGTCACCGACTCGACATTGGGCGAATTGTGAACTAGATCATAGGCCGCACCGTAACCCATACGGCCTGCTCCAAGGACAAGAATTTTCATTATTTGATCTGGTTGGTCCAGCGATGACCGTAGCGTCTCTGTCGATCCGATCTACCAATCGTCTATTTCGTCAGGCTTTTCACCTGCGATCGTCTCGCCCGCAAATTCCCAAACTTTCTTTTTCCAGACGCGGATCCCGTCGATCAAATTGAGAGCCGCCTGCGGGTGCGCTGCATTCCGTTCAAGACGAATGACCTGCGCCGTGACCGTGACCGGGTCGTCGGTATTTTCGGTGACCGTAAGATTGACCTTCGAACCGACAGTTGGCAGCTTGCGCGGAAGGTAGACAAGCGTACCGTTGAGACCAACATTTTCGGTCAGCCCTTCTTCGATAACCTCTGTACCGGTCTCATCCTTCCATCTGATCCTGATCGGAAAGGAGATTATGTATCGCTGTCCCTGACGGCGTTCCTGCATAGCATCTTCCTCGGGGTTTGTTTGGTGATTTGAACAAGAGAACCGACGGCTGCAAAATGCGGCAGCAATTGCCTCGATAGTCTACCAAAAGCATCCGAAAAACACACCATAAAACACGCGATAAAGCCGAAATGCCTTTTGCGATAAGGGCTTCCGGGATTTTGCTTGTTGGACACATGTGCCGAAATGTGGTAGCCTCTTTAATTGTTTTGGCCCTTCATGGCCGACGCAGCCGGCTCCGGCCGGTACGAGTCTTCAATTTTATGGCTGTTTTTGAATAGTGGCCGACGTAATACCTCGTCAAAACCACTATTTTTGCGTTTTATTGAAGACAAATTTAGGAGAAGAAAGAATAATGAATAAACTCGTTAGAGGAGGCGTTATTCTGTCGATCTTGAGCCTGTTCGTGGTTTTTATCTACGCACAGTCCCAGACAGAGAACGAACTCAATATAGCGAACGGTTCGCAAATACAATTTAATACGATCGGTAATATTTTAGAGACAGATTTAACATTAGATTCGGCAAAAGCAGATTCGATCCTGGTAGACGAGGTCAACATTCAAGATCCGGTAAAGGCCGGCAAAGACGAACAGAAAAAAGAAGGTCAGGACAGATCGGAAGCAAAGAAATTAGTTGAAAAAACGGTCATGTCGAAATCTGCGGGAGCAAACCGCGGCTCGTTTGTGGCAACGGCCTATTGCCTTCGCGGTAAGACCGCGATGGGACACAGCGTCAGACAGGGAATAATTGCTGCCGACCCTCGCGTTTTGCGACTCGGAAGCAAGATCTATGTTAACGGCGGCGGTTATAGCGGCAGCTATCTTGTGTCGGATACTGGCGGAAAGATCAAAGGAAAACGCCTCGACATCTGGATGGCAAGCTGTACCGAAGCTCGACGCTTCGGTCGCCGGACAGTAACCGTTCACGTTCCATAGCAAATCGCAGTGACAATTTATCATGCCGCCTTGAGAGATCTTGGCGGCATTTCTATTTTTTGCGCGGTCCCGTTCGGGTTTGATAACCGAGGTCGGGATTTGCCGCGGTTCAAATCAGGTCTCGTAAAAGCGAATCGAAATCCGAATAAGTCAAGAATTGCCTGCCGTGGGTCGCGTTGCGGCAACGAGGTTCTTTCGTCGCGGAAAATGGAGAAAGATGCCAATAAACCCAACCAACAACCAGAGATAGAAATACTGGTACTCGAAAACAAGGGCAAGAACGAGCCCGATTATCGATATAGCCTCGCAAAACGCACAGCCGATGATCAGCGCGGTCTGTATGTATTCCGGCTTTTGTTCAGCAATACCCTGTTCGATCGCCTTTCTTCGAAAAAAGAAAGAGATCGCTAGATTGGCGATGGCGAGGAACGCAGCCCCAAAAACAACCGTCGATTCGTTGCCGAACGACGACTGCTCGCTGCGATCGCTGAACAGTTCGGCCTTCGACGAGTAGATCACAACTACAAACAATAGCTGCGAAAACAACAAGATCAGCCAAAGTATTGCCAGCGTGCGGTATTTCTGATCGATCTCGGTCATATGCGCGGTCTGACGATCCTGATCATCCGGTGTTTCGAACCGTTCCTATAACGTAGCGTCCAACTCTTCTTCGAGCAGCTGGCGCTGGTAGAGCCGGGCGTATTCACCATCTAACTCGAGCAATTCGCGGTGCGTCCCGCGTTCTGCGATCCGACCGTTGTTCAGAACGCAGATCAGATCGGCATCTTTGATCGTCGAAACGCGGTGCGAGACGATCAGAGTCGTTCGATTTTCGCGAACTTCGCGCAGATTGTGAAGTATCTTTTCTTCGGTGTACGTGTCGACGGCCGAGAGCGAATCGTCGAGGATAAGTACCTTGGGATCGCGGATCACGGCCCTAGCGATGGCCGTTCGCTGCTTTTGTCCGCCCGACAATGTGATCCCTCGCTCTCCAACAAGCTGATCGTATTTATTCGGAAATTCGCCAATATCCTCGGCAAGTCCGGCAACGGCAGCCGCTTTCTGAACCGAGATCGTTCCAGGGTCAGTTCCGGCACGGCCATTTGACGAAGGTGATCCGGGAATACCGAAGGCGATGTTTTCTGCCAATGTGTCACTGAACAAGAACGACTCCTGCGGGACAACACCGATCGAGCGTCTGAGTTGTTCGATGGGGAACCGCTTGATCGGCTGGCCGTCGATCAATATTGAGCCCTCCGGTGCGTCGAGCAGCCGCGGTATCAGATTCACGAGAGTTGATTTACCGCTGCCGGTCTTGCCTACGATCGCAACGGTCTCGCCCTGCCCGATCTTGAGATCGATCTTATCCAAAACAACTTTTTCACCGTAGGCGAAGGAAAGGTTGCGAAACTCGATATCGCCTTTTATCGGCGACTGCGGTGACACGTCCAGATCATCTTTGATTGTCGGCTCGGTCTCGAGCACGGCATTGAAACGTTTCAAAGAGGCAGTACCGCGCTGATAGAGATTTACCACATATCCAAGCGCGATCAGATACCAGATCATTCGCTGAAGATAGAGCATGAATGCCGTAAAATCTCCTGCCGTTATCTCACCCCTCACGGCCATCGGAACACCGACCGCAACAATGATGACAAAACCGAGCCCGATGAAAAAGAACATCAATGGGCGCATTGCCGCTGAGAATTTGACCAATTTCAGATTGCGTTCGGCATACTCATGATTCAGCACACGAAACTGCTCTACCTCAGAGTCTTCCTGCGCGTAGGCGCGAACGACTCGAACGCCGCTCAAATTCTCCTGAGCTCGCGCGGTTATGTCGGAAAAGAACTCCTGGATCTTCTCGAACCTTATATGTATCTGTTGACCGAGGTATTTTACTGTCAAAGATACAAAAGGAAGCGGTATAAGAACCAGGAGCGTAAGGGTGACCGAAATATTGAAGAGGATCGGCAAGGTGATCGCCAACGCAAAGATCGCCTGAAAACTATAGAGGATCATTGGGCCAACGATCTGTCGGACGGCGGCAAGATCATTGGTCGCCCGAGCCATTAGATCGCCGACGCGTGTATTCTGGAAGAACTCAAGCGGTTGACCGACAAGCGATGCATAGAAATCCCGCCGCATGTCAAACTCGATATGCCGCGAAGTATTGATCAAAAGCCGCCTCTGCCAAAACAAAAAGACTCCGCTTATGAGGTTTACGCCGAGTATTGCAATTGGGTAGTAAATGATCTTTTGCCAGGTAACGCTTTCGCTGAGGTCGTCCACTGCCATCCCGACAAGCGACGGCACAAGCAGGCCAAAGCTCATCGAGATCAAGATACAAAACACGCCCGCTACAATGGACCATTTGTAGGGCATGACATATCGGAGGAATTTTCTGAGGTGGTCCATTTCTTCTTATCCCGACAGCCCAGCGACCGTGTCCGCGACGAGGGATCTTTTCCAGCTCGACATCACGAATGCTGCCGCACCATCATTGCTCAAGTTCCCGGCGAGAAACCCTCCGAAAGTCCTTTGGGATCTCAAATGCTGCGGCGTCGATCGACGTAGAAAAATCACGCAACTCGACCGCATACATCATGGTCCGGTTTTCGGCCTCGACCGAATAAAACTCCTGTCTTACCGGCATGCCCAGAAGCTTATCAAAAAGGACCAAAACCTCAGACGTGGTCGACCCGTTGAGCACGGTGCGGAAAACAAGCAAACCGTCACGGGTGCCGATATCTTCGAAGTCCGAATAGATCTTTGCCGTCAAGAGTTGATTTGCAAGATCCATGACAAACTCCGGACCGAAATAAGGATCATCGGTCCCTGATATATCCGCAAAACGCTTGTTGAGGGGATCAACAAGGTAAAGCTCTGACGTGCGTATGAAAACGCGGTGCGCAGGTGTTCCGACCTCAAAGTCAATGCGGAGCCTGGTGTTATCGCGGACGATCGCGAATTTCCGTTCTGATCCCCCGGTGATGACAACGAGTCCGGCCGAATAAACATCAGGTTCTTTAGTTGCGAACGGTATGCTCCTCGGCGGCTCGGGAATTGAAGCCGGAGGGCTGTTGGAACCGTTTCCGGATGAACCGCAGGCCGCCGTTGAGATCAACAGAAATGCGCCGAACAGAAAATATTTAGGGGCATTTGACAAACGCATCCGGGTGCCTGAATTTTAACATAGCGCGTGGTCAACGGGCTGCAGATGTAATGAGTTTAATAAGGTGGCAAACCTCATTTTTGATCGCCGGCGCGGCGATTTTGCCGTTCGCCCCGCTATTGTATCTGCAGGGCCAGTATACAAGGCGTAAGGTTGGCCTGCTGCCGGGTGCTGGCGGAGGTGAAAAGGGAAGAACGGCAGGCGAAGGGACTTCGGCTCGGTTATTCGTCATAGGCGAATCGACGGTTGCCGGCCTTGGTGCGAGCACTCATGAAAAAGCACTCGCAGGCCAATTCGCAGCGCAATTGAGCCGTCGAATCGGTAGGCCCGTGGAATGGATCGTGGTCGGGAAGAATGGCGTCACGGCGCGACGGACCATTGACGAACTCGTTCCTCTGATCCCTGATGAGCAGTTCGACTATATCCTTATCGGACTTGGCGGAAACGACGTAATGAAACTGAGCAGCCCGGTGAAGTGGCGTCGCGATATGACCGAATTGCTTGGGATCATGCGCGACAGATATCCTGACGCTGTCATTTTTTTGTCAAACTGCCCGATGATCAAGCTCTCGCCGGCGATCCCTCACCCAATAAAGTTCATCCTATGGGAACTTTCTAAACTGCATGACGCGAACATCAAGGATCTGACCGGCCCGATGGAGCGTATATTTTATTACCACCAGCCGCGTGATCTTGAGATCGACGGTTTTTTCGCTGATGGAATTCACCCGTCCGAGAAGGGTTATGCCGATTGGTCAGAGGCGATGATGAACTTCTTCGACCAAAGATACGAATGGTGAACTTAACTGACACAGGCGAAATGCTCCGAACAACCCTGGATTCGCATTTCGAGTGGCTGGCGGTTTTTGAGAACGGAAAGACAATTCCTCTGCGTCAAGACGAGATCGAGATCGCGGCCATCGCCGATCGTTTGGTGATCGGGTCGTTTGACGAGGCCGGTTTCAAAAGAAAACGTGTGATATCGTGCAGTTTGGACGGAGGCGTTCTCGAGATCCAGGTTGTTGCACCTTCGAGACATCGTCAAGAACTGATCCGGCTGATCCCACGAGAACCTGCCTCGGCGTTACGCGAGCACATTGATGCTGCCAGGCTTCATTATGCAAATGCGGTATTCGACGCCGTTGCAAACAACTTTCCACTCAAACAAGGTAAAAAAATTTCGCTGATAAATGAAAACGGACGATTGGCGATCGCAGACGCCGTAGATGCTTTAGGCCGCTCTATCGCTATCCTCGTCGACACGACCGCGACGATGAATCACGAGTCGCTCCTGGCTGACGCATTGAAGCTTTTTGCGCGGTCGAAGGAACGAAAAAAGAGTCCGGCGGAGGAGTTTTTTATTGCCGGGACAAAGCGCCAGATCAGAGAGCTGAGAAAACTGGCTTCGCTGCTCAAACCGTCGTATACGTCGGACCTACGTTTTTTCGAGTTCGCGGGTGAGTCCGGAGCGGTCAAGGCCAAGGCGATCGGAGCCCTGTCGATGAACGCACTTTGGCGGGACCGCCCGAAGAAGTTCCCCGCCGAACGTCGGATCTGCGAAAGCGGACGGGCGAGAGAGATCATTGCAATGGCTCCTGACAAGATCGATGTCGTTTTCTCACGGAACGGCGAGACACTCCGATTCAGAGGCCTCCCATTTGCTCGTGTGCGGACGACGATGGGTCAAGAGAGATGCTGGTTCGGAACCGGCGGAGACCGAAAGCCACTCAACGAAGAAACACAAGAGATATTCTATGATCTTGTAGACGAACTCCACCGGCGTCGCGACCACGAACCGCCAGATCGACGTCACGACCTTTTTCGTCTTGGTACAGAGGCTTGGCTCGAATCGATCCTGCGGCGGGACATCACGAAGCTCGATGCAAACCTCATCCTCGCTCCGATCCACAACCAGTTTCGTGCGGCAGGCGACCGGATCGACCTTTTGGCTCTGCGGAAAGACGGCCGACTTGTGGTGATAGAGATAAAGGCCACGCCCGATCGCAATGCCGTGTTTCAGGCGGTCGATTATTGGCGCACGATCGAGATCCAACGACGAAGGGGCAATCTGCGTGATGCCCGACTCTTTGGAGACCTTGAGATATCGGAAGAGCCAGCGCTCATTTACTTGGTCGCACCGGCTCTAAGTTTTCACCACGAATTCGACCTGTATGCGAGAATGATCAGCAGCGATATCGAGCTGTGGCGATGGGAACTGCATGAAAATTGGCGCCATGCTATCAAGGTGATCGCTCGAAAGCACTACAGGGACTGAGACCTGACCCACAATCGGTCACACGAGCGAAAATCTATAACCGACCCCGCGGACAGTTCGTACGATCTTCGGATTGTTCGGTTCGTCCTCAAGGTACTTTCGAAGCCGAACGATGAAGTTATCGATCGCACGGGTGTCTGTATCTTCCTGCAAGCCCCACACATCCTCAAGGATCGTTTGGCGCGAGACGGTAACACCCTGATTTTCGATCAGATAGCGAAGAAGCCTGATCTCCATTAAGGTCAGATGGTAGACGGTGCCGTCCTTGCGAAGTTCAAGATTCGTGAAGTCGATCGTTCTACCGTTCACAATGACGACATCGTCGGTCGTTGCCGCCGCGGGTTCGGCCTTTGACCATGCGGTTCGCCGCAGCAGGCCGTTTAGCCGCGCAAGAAATATATCGAGTGCGAAAGGTTTTGGAAGATAATCGTCGGCGCCAGCCTCGAACCCCAAAAGAACGTCTTCCGGGCGCCCTCGTGCCGTCAGCATAAGTATCGGGGTAAAATCGCGGCGTTCGCGAAGCGTTTTGGCCGTTTCAAAGCCATTGACGCCCGGAAGCATGACGTCCAAGACAATAGCGTCGTACCGCTCTTTATCAAGCCGATCGAGTGCGGTTTCACCATCCGCGACTACCTCGGCGAGATAACCTTCTGCCTCAAGATTAAAGCGAAGGCCCTCGGCAATGTGGGCTTCGTCTTCGACTACAAGTATCTTCATTTCAAAGTAATGGCAATTGAACAAGTATCGTGGTTCCCTTACCCTCGCCCTTACTGTCGGCTCTTATCGAGCCGCCATGATTTTCGATGATCGATCTAACGATGAAAAGGCCAAGTCCGGTCCCTTTTGTCTCTTTCACCAACGGAGTTGTTGACCGATAGAATCGTTTGAATATCCGCTTGAGATCCGCGTCCGGTATGCCGACTCCATTATCGCGAATCCTTATAGCTACGCGGTCTTTCATATCCATTCGACGAACGCGTACTGAAACGTTCGGTTCGCCGGCGGAATATTTGACCGCGTTGTCAAAAAGATTGATGAACGCGGTTTCGAGTTCGCGGTAGTCGCCGAGCACCGGCAAATGCTCATCCGGTCCGTAATACCGAAATACGCCCGGCGATAGGTTGTACCTTGAAAGAACGGCCGATATCGCGTTCCGGATCACTTCCTGAATATCGATCTCGGTAACGTCGTATTGGAGCCGTTTCTCACGCAACCTGCCGGCCTGAAGTACCTGCTCGACCGTATTCAGCAAGCGGTCGGCGTCGGAAAGCATAATGTCGTAGAATTCGTGCTGCTTCTCTTTCGTGACTTCGCGAGATTTGAGCGTTTCAAGATAGAGTTTGATCGACGCGATCGGGGTCTTTAATTCGTGGGTCACCGAATTGAGAAATGCGTCATGTTGTTCGCTGCGACGTATCTCACGGACCAGGAAGACCGTGTTGAGGATCAATCCGGTTATGATCAAAGCAAAGAACACGATGCCAAGGATCAGAAGTGCTACCTGACGCAGATTCAGGAGTATCCACCCAACGTTCAATGCGACCGCGAGCACTGACAGGGCAATGCCAAGCACAAGAAAGAATATCGCTGTTTTTCGGCGTCGCATCAGTACATTGCAATGTAAAACGGAAAACGGAAATTTGAAACCGAGAAGGCTTCATTTTCCGTTTCCCGCTCAAAGTGTCAGCTTATCAGGCGGCGTCGCGCAACGGTGTCAGCTCGATCGCTTCGGACTGTGGTTCATCGCGGACCTGCCGGTCGCTGTAGGCGTAGACATTCGACACAAGCCCGAGCTTTTCGAGGATTCGGATCTCGATCCAGTTGATGTCAAACTCGTACCAGGCAAGTCCGTGTTTCGCTGATCGCGGATGGGCGTGGTGATTATTGTGCCAACCTTCGCCCCACGTGACGGCCGCGACCAGAGCGTTATTTCGCGAATCATCTCGTGTTTCGAACCGACGGCTTCCCCACAAATGTGTAGCCGAATTCACAAGCCAGGTGAAATGCCATCCCACGACCGTTCGCAGAAATATTGCCCAAACGACCATCGACCAACCGCCGATGGCAAAGAGGCCGCCAGCGACGATGATCGTCGAAACGTAATAGTATTTGTTCAAGAACTGGTGAAAGCGGTCGTTTGCAAAATCAGGGCAGTATCGCTGCATCGTCGCCCACGATTGCAACTGCGCGGTTCCGCGGAAGATCCAACCGATATGCGACCAGTAAGCGCCGTTCCGCGGGCTGTGCGGATCTTTGTCAGTGTCAGTGAACGCATGGTGAATTCGGTGGGTCGTGACCCAGCTTAATGGTCCCGACTGCAGCGCGAGGGTACCGAGTACGCTGAGCGTATACTCGAGCCATTTTGGAGCCTTGAAGCCTCGATGTGTAAGCAGTCTGTGATATCCGATACCGATGCCGAGACTGCCGGCAACCCACCACAAGAGCAATCCCGCTGCCAAATTCGACCAACTGAATGTGAAAAATGCCGTTACCGCGACAAGGTGAAAAACAATGACGAAGATCAACGTACTCCAGTTGATCGATTCAGATTTTGGCTTAAACTCGGCCACGTTTTGCATATTTGCTCTCGATACTCCCAATATTCGTTAGGTGCACAATTTGCACCGATTTCTGAATCGTAACAGTTTTTTTTCGGTATGATTGTAAGAGTTTTGTAAGAGTTGTTTTGACCGGTCCGGTACGTTGGAGTTTCTGCCTGTTTCATAAGCAATTCGAGGAGTCGCAACATGGAAGTCGAAATGCTCGTTGAGTTTCGCGGTGACCATATCTACATTCGTCATGGAACTGAGATGGAGATAAACCCCGATTCGATGACGTTGCTTCGGCAGAAGATCGGTCAATTGTGCCGGCAGTATTCCTGCGGAAAGATCCTTATCGAAGGCACATCGCCGAAGCGCCGGATGGACACGATAAATGCTTTCGAATCGGGCGTAGAAGCGGCCGAGGTTTATCCCGATCTCTGGATAGCTCTTTGTTTACATGACTATGAACCGGACGAGATCAGTGACCTGTTTGTAACGGCCGCCCGGAATCGAGGTGCGAGGGTCAAGTTTTTCAGTTCGATCGGCCCGGCGCTGCGGTGGCTCGGTGTTTCGGCGGCTGCCTGATCGCATGCCGAGCAGGGCGCATCTTCGCGATTTGGTGAACCGCTGTTTCATTGCCCGATAGAAACAGATAATATTGGTGTTTGGTCAAGACTTACGCGCTGGAAAAGGGGTAAACAGATGTCGGAAAGATCGGTTGCAGATCGTGTTGTCGGTATTTTTGCAGAATTTAAGAAGTTGGAGCCTTCGAAAGTCGATCGTGAAGCGACCTTCGACGATCTGGGTTTCGATTCTCTTGACGGCCTCAATCTCATATTCGAGCTCGAAGAGGAGTTCGACATTATCGTACCTGACGAAAAAGCCCGATCGATGCGTTCGGTCGCCGAGGTTATCGGCGGCATCGAATCGTTGATCGCGGCAAAAGAAGCCGCGTAGATATCCTCCTCGAAGATCCGATCTATAATGAGAAGAGTAGTGATCACCGGTATCGGCGTGGTTTCGGCCCTGGGCGGGAACCAGTCTGAATTTTGGGACAGATTGCGTTCCGGCGAAGCAGCGATCGGCCCGATCACAAAAGTCGACACCTCGGATCTCCGGTTCAAGAATGCGGCGGAAGTTCGTGATTTCAATGCCGCTGATCATTTTGACGATCGTCTGCAAACACTGCTCGATCCATTTGCACAATACGGGCTCGCTGCGGCACGCGAAGCGATAACCTCTGCCGGTATTGAATTCGACGATCTTCTGCGAGACCGAACCGGTGTCGTTACGGGTTCATGTCTCGGCGGCAAGATGACCGAGGACGGACTCTTCCACGATCTTTACGCCAAGCATAGATCGCGCGTTCCGCCGATAGCGATACCTCGATCGATGAGCAATGCGGTTGCTAGCCACATCTCGATGGAATTTGGCATCACGGGCCCGGCATTCACCCTTTCGACCGCTTGTTCGTCCTCAAACCACGCCATCGGCCAAGCCTATTGGCTGATACGTCAAGGCACGATCGACGCCGCGGTCACCGGCGGAAGCGAGGCTCCGATGACCTACGGAAATCTGAAGGCGTGGGAAGCAATGCGAGTAGTTTCGCCGGACACATGTCGTCCCTTCTCGCGCGACCGTGCGGGGATGATAATCGGTGAAGGCGGCGCGATGTTTTTCCTTGAGGAGCTCTCGACAGCGATAGATCGGGGCGCAAACATCTTTGCCGAGATCGCAGGGTTCGGCATGTCGGCCGACGCTCATCATGTCACGCTGCCGAACGCAAAAGGTGCGGCAAAGGCAATTCGCCGCGCACTTGATGACGGCCACATGGATCCGGCCGAGGTCGGCTACATCAACGCGCATGGCACCGGGACTGCCGCGAACGACGTTATGGAGTCGCAGGCCATACGACTCGTTTTCGGCGATCACACCGACGATCTGCCGGTCAGTTCGACAAAATCAATGCATGGCCACGCACTCGGGGCCGCAGGAGCCATCGAAGCTGCGGCGACGATCCTCGCGCTTCAAAATGGCGTTCTTCCGCCAACCGCAAATTTTAACGAGAACGACGACGAATGCTCGATAAACGTCATCAAGAACATCCCGATCGAGAAAGCAACGGATGCTGCGATTTCAAACTCGTTTGCATTTGGCGGCCTGAATGCGGTACTTGCCTTTCGTCGATGGAAAGGTTGAAAATGCCGTATGGCAAAAAAGGGCAAATCTCAGATCTTGGTTGAATTTTGGACCGCCAAGGTCGTGTTTGCCTTTCTCGGGTTCTTGCCGAGATCCGCTGCGGTTGCGATCGGGCTAGCTTTCGGTCGGTTTGGTTTTTCCGTTTTAGGCGGAATGCGGCGCACAGCGTTGGTGAATTTAGAACTGGCCTACCCGACGATGGCGCTTGAGGAAAGGTTAAAGATCGCCAAGGGCAGCTTCAAGAATCTCGGCCGGGTTCTCGGGGAAATGAGCAAGTTAAGGCATGCAACGTCCGAACAAGTAAGAGATCTTGTTGATCTCGATGAGGACGGCGACATTTATACCGCGTTTCATAAATTGAAACGTGACGGGCGCGGGATCATGGTGATAACCGGCCACCTCGGGAATTGGGAGTTGCTGGCTTTTGCAATTGCCGTAGCATTTGAACCTTTCAGTTACCTGGCGCGGCCGATCGATAATCCGCGGATCGAAGAGATGACGTGGCGATTTAGGACTCAGTTTGGCAATCGCCCATTGAACAAGACCAATTCAGCCATGACCGCGATATCGATCTTGCGCGAGGGCCGGGCACTTGGAATTGTGGCCGATGTCAATGCCCACCCGAAAGAGGGTGTATTTGTACCGTACTTTCACGTGCAGGCCTGCACGCCCGGCGGAGCCGCAACTATTGCCCGCCGCTCCGGTGCGGTCCTTTTCCCGTTATTTTGTGTCTGGGACGATAAGTCGCGCAAATATAAGTTGGTGCGCGGACGGACGATCGACCCCGTGAAGACCGATGACCGCAAAGCCGACCTTGTTGCGACGACCGCCGCATACACCGCAGAGATCGAGGCCATTGTTCGCAAGTATCCCGATCAATGGATGTGGTCGCATAAGCGTTGGAAGACCCGCCCAAAGGGAGAAGCGGAAATTTACCGATAGGAGTTTTGAACCAAACCCCGATGCTGTTCTTTTTAAGCCGATCGTTATATGAATAAGATCCTTTCGATCGTAATTGTACTGACAGGACTGTGGACAATTGCCACTGCCCAACCTGTTGGTGATGCTGCGGAACTTAACCGGCTCCTTAACGAATTTCTTGCGGGCGCCGGTCGAAATGATGCTGCGGTTCACGAGCGGTTTTGGTCAGAAGACCTTGTGTACACGCGTGGAACCGGGCAACGCATCGGAAAAGCCGACCTCATGAAAGGCGTTCGTTCCGCCACGCCGGCAAAACCTGATGACGCAACGACAGTTTATACCGCTGAGGATGTGAGGATACGGGAATACGGCAATACAGCCGTAGTCGCTTTCAAACTCGTTGGAACCACCAACCTGATGGGTAAGCAGACGGTCTCTTTGCACCTGAACACCGGAACTTTCGTTAAGCAAAACGGCAGGTGGCAGGCCGTGGCATGGCAGGCCACTCGGATACCTATCGCCGATGAAGATGCTCGGAAGCAAGTGCTTTTCGCTGAAGCAGAATTTCGCCGGGCCGTTGCCGTCGGTGATGTTCGAACGGTTGAACAGTTGATACACCCGTCATTCGTTTGGGTACATAGTACGGGCCTACCGACCGATCGGGCGACGTTCATTACCTCGTATGTTTCCAGTAAAGTTAAGTATGCAAAAATGGAGATTCGCGACATTACGGTGTCGATATACGGCGATACAGCCGTTGTCCGAGGCGTATCGCCCCGTCAGGTCGAAGCGGCGTCGGCTGCGGAATCAAAGTTATCGCCTGACCCGTTCGTACTTCACTACACAATTACTTTGGTCCATAACAACGGTCGCTGGCTGATCGTTGCCGGACATTCCAGCCGTTCGGCCAGTTGATAAGAGATAACGCCGGATGGCGGATCTCATTCTTTACAATTAATTATGAAGGTTTTGACCTTGTATCCATTGAAAAGATCTTGGCTTCTCTTGATCACGGTCATGTTGATCCTCTGTATTTCTGCTTTCGGGCAGCAGCGACTGCTCGTTATCGGCGGCGGCAAACGTCCGCCCGAAGCGATGAAACGCTTTGTCGAATGGAGCGGCGGAACAAAAGCTAAGATCATGGTCATCACGTGGGCCAGCGGGGTCCCGACAGAAAGCTTCGAGTCGCTCAAAAAGCAATTTGTTTCGGCAGGGGCGGTGTCGGTCGAGCACGCGCCGGTGAGGCCGCTCGATGCGGCTACGAGGTCAGTTTTTATCGACCAACTTAAAGGTTCATCAGGTGTTTTTTTTTCGGGCGGTGATCAGAACCGAATAATGGATGTACTTGCCGACGATGAATTGCTCAGGCTGATCCGCGAAAAGTATGCTGCCGGAACGGCTTTTGGCGGAACGAGCGCCGGGGCGGCCGTAATGTCCGACCCGATGATGACCGGAGACGCCGACCTAAAGGTTCTGGACGGCAAGAAGGTCGGTGTCCGCAAAGGCCTCGGGCTTTTGCCTAATGTGTTATTCGATCAGCACTTTCTCGTTCGCCAGCGTCACAACCGGCTGTTCGGTTTGATGCTGGAGAACCCAAATATGCTTGGCATTGGCATTGATGAGGACACCGCTGTTCTCATTGAAGACAACCGCCGCCTGACCGTCTCGGGCGAAACGCAGGTGATGTTGGTTTACTCGAAGAACGGAAAACAGCCATTTCAGTTGAGCTTTCTTACATCAGGCAAGTCATTTGATGTTGCGAAGCGAAAGCCTATCGATCGCTGATCGTGAAGCGGTTGGTTGCACGGAAAAACGCTATGCGAAATCTCGTCGGATTGCTTTTCAGCGCGCTTTTATTTGTATCATGTACACCGAGTACTGCAGATCCGTTCAACGGAGATTGGATCGACCTGACGCATGAATTCTCCGAAGATACGGTCTATTGGGTGACGGCCGAGCCGTTCAAGCGAACGACGGTCGCCGAAGGCAAAACGGACAAGGGGTTCTACTATTCTGCCTACAACTTTTCCGGGGCCGAGCATGGCGGAACTCATCTCGACGCACCGATACATTTCGCCGAGGGAAAGAAAACCTCCGACCAGATCGAGTTGAGCGAGTTGATCGCACCCGGTGTGAAGATCGACGTAACGGCAAAAGCTGCCGCCGATCGAGACTATCTGATATCCCTTGATGATATCAACGCGTGGGAGACGACAAATGGGCCGATCCCGGATGGAGCCATCATCCTATTTCAAACCGGCTTTGCGTCGCGTTGGCCGGATAAGAAAAGCTATCTTGGAACCGATCGAAAAGGACCCGATGCGGTCAAAGACCTACATTTCCCGGGCCTGCATCCGGCGGCCGCAAAGTGGCTTGTCGAGAACCGAAAGTTCAAAGCGATCGGCATCGATACCGCCAGCATCGACAACGGGCAATCGTCCACGTTTGAAAGTCATGTCGCGCTGATGACCAACAACATCCCGGCGTTCGAGAACGTGGCAAACCTCGATAAGCTTCCGGCGAAGGGCTTTCACGTTTTTGCCTTCCCGATGAAGATCAGGGGCGGCAGCGGCGGCCCGTTGCGCATCGCTGCCTTGATCGCAGATCCATTGGATCGAAATAGATAAACTCGCCGTGCAGCGTTGGCCGGGTTCGCCGTGTCAATGCGTCTTATCCCATAAGAAGCATTGAAAACTACCATGAGTAAAAATGCCATACAAATTCGAAGCCTTTTTCTCGCGCAATGTGTTCTTGCCTTTGTTTTTACAGCTTTTGCTCAAAATGAAACAGTCATAATGAACACCGATCCGGACAAGGCGCAGATCGTTTCGTCAGATATCGACCTTTTCTGGAAGGCTTATGATAAGGCTAGACCCGAAAACAGCCTTTACATATTCCGGGATGAATATCTGAGAAAAGGGAGTAAGGGCTTAAAGGAATTTACTGCCTATCGAGTGGCTTCGTCGTGCGAGCTTGTCGATGTGATAGAGGCACGGCCCAAGTATTACGCTTCGCTGCGCGAGGTATCGTTAAAGGCACACAAGTTTCAAGGGCCGATGCGCAACTCTTTTAATAGACTGAAAGAACTATATCCGTCTGCGGTTTTTCCGGACGTTTATTTGATGATCGGCAAGATGAACTCCGGCGGAACGTATACGGAAAGATCATTGTTGATCGGCGTTGACATGTATGGCCTAACCCCTGACACCCCGATGGAGGAACTCAGCGATTGGCTGAAAAATGTACTAAAGCCGATCGATGAGATCCCCTACATCGTCGCTCACGAACTGATCCACTATCAACAGAAATATCCGAAGGAACGAAAGCTATTGGGTTCCGTGATCGGTGAAGGCAGTGCAGACTTTCTGGCCGAAATGATATCCGGAAAGCATATTAACCATCATCTTCACGAATGGGGTAACCCGCGAGAAAAACAACTCTGGGAAGAGTTCAGGAACTCGGCTGTTACAGATGACAGCGCTCGATGGCTCTACAATGGCGGTAAGATAAAGGACCGTCCGGCGGATCTGGGTTATTACATCGGATACAAGATCGCCGAAGCGTATTACAAGAACGCCGCCGATAAGAAACAGGCCGTTAAGGATATTCTCGAGATCAAGGATTTTAACGAGTTTCTGAAAGCCAGCCGGTACGAGGCGAAATTTGGGGCTGCCAATTAGCTGCCCCAGTTCAGAAACATCGCGATCGCCGCGGCGGACATTATCAACGCAGCAAGCCAACCAATCATGTTCGTAAAATGCCCGTTGGTACGGTCTCCCATCACTCGCTTGTTGTTCGCAACCAGCATGACGACGACCAGCAACGGCGGCGCGACGACGCCATTGATAACGGCGGTCCAGAAGAGCGCTTTAATCGGGTTGATGCCGAGAAAATCAATGCCGACGCCGACGAGCGTCGAGACGGCAATCACCCCGTAAAACTTCTTGGCGTGTCTCGGCTTTTCATCCAACCCCGAGGGCCATCCGAACGTCTCAGCCACTGCGTACGCCGCCGAACCGGTCAGCACCGGCACGGCAAGCAGCCCAGCTCCGATCAGACCGATCGCGAACAAAACCGTCGCTAGGTCGCCCGCCAAGGGCCGCAGGGCCTGAGCCGCGTCGGTCGCCGATTGGATGTCCGTCTTGCCCGAGACGTGTAGCGTCGCACCGGCTGCAAGTATCACGAAATAAAAGACCACGTTGCAAAAGACCATGCCGACGATCGTGTCGATCTTCTCTTTTTTGATCTCGGCATCGGTCGCACCTTTTCGTTCGGTGAGATGCGTGCGACCCTCGCTCTTTTCCTCTTCGACCTCTTCGCTCGCCTCCCAAAAGAAAAGATACGGCGAGATGGTCGTGCCCATTATCGCGACGATGGTCGTGATGTACTCGCTGCTGAACGTGATCTGAGGTATAAGCGTTGCGCGGGCGACCTCGTACCAATCGGGCTTGGCCAAAAACGCCGCGATCACATATGCGAACAGAGACAGCGTCAGCCACTTAAAAACCTTCATGATCAGGCGGTATGAGCCCCAAACCTGCAGCACGACAATGGCAACTGCGATCGGGATGACCATTGCCGAGATCGGGATGGGCACGAACATATTGATCGCCGCCGCGATCGCCGAAATATCCGCACCGGCGTTGATCGTGTTGGCAATGACCAAACCGATAACGACCGGATAGAGCAGTTTTTTCGAATAATAGCGTCGGAGGACGCCAGCCAGCCCGCGGCCAGAGACCATCCCGATCTTGGCGCACACATGCTGGACCACCACCATCAGCGGCAGCGTCACGATCGCCGTCCAAAGCGTCGAGTATCCGAGAGCTGCACCTGCCTGCGAATACGTCCCGATCCCCGACGGATCGTCATCGGACGCACCCGTTATGAGCCCCGGCCCAAGGCGGTTGAGGAAGTTCTTTACTGGATTATTGTTTCGATCCATTGAGCGTCGCGCGGCTCAGTGTTTCTTTCTTGCCTGGGACTGGACAGCCGTAATGGCGACCGCATCGACAATATCTTCGGCCTTGCATCCGCGAGAAAGGTCGTTGCATGGGCGGTCAAGGCCCTGCAATATCGGGCCGATGGCCGTGCCGCCGGTCAGACGTTCGGTCAGTTTGTACGCGATGTTGCCGGCGTTGAGGTCGGGAAAGATAAGCACGTTCGCCTTTCCGCCGACGGGCGAGCCAGGCGCTTTCGAATGGGCGACGGAAGGAATGAGTGCGGCGTCGGCCTGAAGCTCGCCGTCGACGATCAGTTCCGGCATACGAGCGCGCACGGTCTTCGTTGCCTCGATCACCTTTTCAAGCAACTGATGCTTTGCGCTGCCTTTCGTCGAAAACGAAAGCAATGCGACACTCGGTTCGACCGCGAGAAGGGTTCGGCAAGATTCCGCCGAAGCAATAGCGATCTCTGCCAGTTCGCCGGCGTCGGGGTCGATCACGACACCGCAGTCGGCGTAGATCATTGCCCCCTTGGCTCCGAAGTACTTATCCGGAACGACCATCAGAAAAAATGAAGATACGGTCTTAAAACCCTGCCGAACGCCGATGCACCGAAGGGCGGCCGCGACCGTATGAGCGGTCGTGTTGGTCGCACCGGCAACTGAACCGTCGGCTTTGCCTGCGCGAACGAGCATATTTCCATAATAAATCGGATCCTTCAGTGTCTGCTCGGCCTCTTCGAGGGTAACACCCTTTGATCGGCGCAGGTCGTAGAACAAGGTGGCCAATTTGCCCAGATCGGCTCCTTTGCGATGATCGATGATCGATATGCCGTTCAGATTGATCCCGGTATCGCTCGCGGCATCGCGTAGCCGTTCCTCATTTCCGATGAGAGTGATCCGGGCGATCTTGTCTCGCGAGCACATCTCGGCTGCAGCCAGCGTACGCGGATCTTCGCCTTCAGGAAGTATAATGTGCTGCGGGTCGGCCGCCGACCGCTTGCGGATCGATTCTAAGATCATCTTTTCGATTTGCGAGAGGTAATGAGCAGACGGGTCGACCGCCTGGCATTTACTCTCTCAGTCAATTTACCATACAACCATAACGACTTAAACTTGCACAAACCTCGGGTTGTTTCTAGACTTAGTGCATTCAGGCGAGGGAATCGAACGATGAGTAAGATCGAAAAGTCAAAGACGCAGATCGGAAGGAAAGTAAGGCGCGAGGCTCGCGGCAGGATGAGTAATTTTCTGATGTTCTTGCCGAACATGGTGTTGCTTCTCGGACGATTGCTCAAAGATATGCGGGTCCCGGTAGCCGAGAAAGCTCTTTTCCTCGCCGCGATCGTCTATGTAATTTCGCCGATAGACCTGATACCGGACATTTTCCCTTTCATCGGTCAGATCGACGACCTTTATATGGTTGCTCTCACGCTTTTGCGATTGGTCAATCGAACGAACGAAGACATAGTCCGCGAACACTGGTCGGGCGGCGGCGATATAGTTGCGTTGGCTGATTCGATTGCGAGCATCGCACCGATCCTGCTTCCAAAGCGTATCTCGCGGGTACTTTCGTCCAAGGTCGAACTTGCTCCGGCGGGCAAGGTGATCGGCAGTATCGGCAAAGACCATAAGCCGCTAGTGGTAGAGATACCGCAGCCGGACCCTGATGTGCCGATAAAAGTAGACACCCGCTCGAAGATGACAAACTGATCCGGCCCAAACATTTCTTCTGGATTTATCCTTTGTTTGCAACTATATATCGCGTAGCTCGAAACACTTTCAATCTGTCTCATTGCTGAACTCGCCAGTTCTTCCGCTATAATAGCGTTATAACCGAGGCGAAGCTGTAACTTATGTTTGAACGCTACACCGAACGTTCGCGTCGCGTCATATTTTTTGCCCGCTACGAGGCACTTCAATATGGTTCGCAGGTGATCGCACCGGAGCATTTGCTTCTGGGCTTGATGCGCGAAGATAAGACGATCGCTCCGCGGTTTTTTCCGTTTCGCAATTCGCTCTCGGTCGACACTATACGAAAAGAGGTCGAAGAACGGATCGTTGTTCGCGACCGGATCCCGCAGTCTGCCGAGCTACACCTTTCTCCTGAAACCAAACGAATCCTTTTTTGGGCCGGCGAAGAAAGCCGGAAGCTGAACAACAAGAACATTCGGCCCGAGCACCTTTTGGCGGGTATGCTTCGCGAGGAGCGTTCAGTTGCGGCAGAGATACTTTTTCAATTCGGCCTTCGTATTCAGGACGTCCGCGACGAGATCGGACGGCAAAGCGGTTTGCCCAAGATCTTGCAAACCGAAGGTAGCGACACCAAAACACCGGGACTTCGGGAGTTTACCCGCGACCTGACGGCCGAAGCCTCAAAGGGCAAGCTTGATCCGCTGATCGGGCGCAACGCTGAGATCGAACGTCTGATCGAAATACTCTGCCGGCGAACTAAGAACAACCCGGTACTGTTGGGCGAAGCCGGCGTCGGGAAGACGGCGATAGTTGAGGGCCTTGCACAACGGATCGTCGATGGTAATGTCCCCACATTTCTTGAGAATAAACGCGTCCTTTCTCTCGACCTCTCGCTGATCGTTGCCGGAACGAAATATCGCGGCCAATTTGAAGAGCGTCTCAAAAAAATCATGGCCGAGCTGAAAGAGCACAGCGAGAATATCGTCTTCATCGATGAGCTGCACACGTTGATAGGTGCAGGATCGGCCGAAGGTACACTTGATGCGGCGAATATCCTGAAGCCGGCTCTTTCCCGCGGTGAGATCCAGTGCATCGGTGCCTCGACCCCATCGGAGTTTCGCAGATCAATTGAGAAAGATCGCGCACTCGAACGGCGATTTCAGGCTGTTAAGGTCGCTCCGCCCACAGAAGAACAGGCGATAGAGATCATCAAAGGCGTGGTCGACCGATACGAAGCGTTCCATCAGATCCGCTATACGAAATCGGCCCTCGAAGCGGCGGTGTTTCAATCGAACCGCTACATTCCTGATCGTTTCCTGCCGGACAAAGCGATCGACGTTCTTGACGAAGCCGGCGCGCGGGCAAAACTTCGTTACCAGCACGAAAATCCGTCGGAGCCTTCGTGGAAAGCGGCGGTCGAAAATTGGAAACGCGCGGCTGCAAATGAAGACCAGTTGATATCGTATGAACTGCAGACCATCGAGGATTCGCTGATCGCGGTTGAAGTGACAAAGGACGATGTCGATGAGGTGATCGCCCGTTGGACGGGCGTGCCGGTCGCATCGATCAAACTCGAAGAAAGCGAAAAGCTGCTCAACATCGAGAACGAGCTGCACAAGCGCATCGTGTCGCAGCGGCCGGCGATCTCAGCTCTCGCACGCGCTATCAGGCGATCGCGGGCCGGGCTCAAACAGCCAAACAGACCCGTTGGGTCGTTCTTGTTCCTCGGGCCAACCGGAGTCGGCAAGACCGAGGTAGCTCGAAGTCTCGCTGAATACCTATTTGCATCCGAGCGCGTCTTGATCCGATTTGATATGAGCGAATTCATGGAGAAACACGCGGTCGCCAAATTCATCGGTTCGCCTCCGGGATACGTCGGTCACGACGACGGCGGCCAGCTTACCGAAAAGCTCCGCCGCTCGCCCTATGCCGTCGTGCTTTTCGACGAGATCGAGAAAGCGCATCCCGATGTCTACAACATCCTCCTGCAGGTCTTTGAAGACGGAATTCTGACCGATGCACAGGGCAATACGGTAGATTGCAAGCACGCGATCTTCATAATGACCTCGAACATCGGGGCACGGTCGATCCAGAAACGCGGCAATGTCGGGTTTCAATCGGGCAATGACGCCTCTCGGGAAAAGTTGGTCGAGCAGGTGATGACTCAGGTCAAGCAGACCTTTGCACCTGAGTTCGTCAACCGACTCGATGAAGTGATAATTTTCGATGAACTGAACGACATAGATCTTGCAATGATCGTCGACCTTCAACTTGATCGGCTTAATCAAATGCTCGAGAAACGCAATCTAACGGTTGCGATGTCCGAGGATGCCCGCAACTGGCTCATAGAGCGTACTTGTGCGGATCGAAGTTATGGTGCCAGGCCGCTGAAACGTGCGCTGCAAAAATACGTAGAGGATGAGCTTTCGGAAGCGTTGATCCAAGGCCGCATTCGTGAGGACAGTTTGATAGAGATCGTGCTGGAATCTGATAGCCTGTCCTTCAAAACGATCGATCGTGACCCCTTTGAACCGTTGATCCTGGAAAACGCCGCAACAAAATAGCCGGTCAGAAACAGCAAAGGCCCGTCGTCGATGACGGGCCTTTCTGTAAAGGAATTGGCTCCGCAGGTAAGACTCGAACTTACAACCCTTCGGTTAACAG
>Ga0268299_1001420_pt1 | contig 42596 bp, 42 predicted proteins | sample NOBtaG_FD_193484 | JGI IMG/M metagenome (GOLD analysis project Ga0268299, IMG submission 193484) | Activated sludge microbial communities from bioreactor in Nijmegen, Gelderland, Netherland - NOB reactor | ecosystem: Engineered > Bioreactor > Aerobic > Activated sludge | place: Netherlands... | reverse complement strand
CATGAAGGCGGACGTCTTCCTCATGGCGTACCCGAACCGCCTGTTCCGCGGCACCGTCCAGGGCATCGGCTGGGCCGTGCGTCCGCAGGATGGCGAGACGGTGGGCGTCCTGCCCGACGTGCGCCCGACGCTCAACTGGGTGCGCCTGGCACAGCGCATTCCGGTGCGCATCGTGCTCGAGCCCCCCGACCCCGAGAGCCCTTACCGCATGGGGATGACGGCGGTGGTGACCATCCGCGCCGAGGAGTCCGGATCCGGGAGCGAAGCGCGGTGACCGCGGGCGTGCTCGGCTCGGTTCTGGGCTGGGAGCGTTCCCTGTTCGCCCTGCTGCGGCGCGAGCTCGCCCCGTCGCCGGTTCGGATCCGGGCCTGGGGACGGATCCTCGTCGGCACGCTCGCGGCCGTGACGCTCACGATGGTTCTGCAGATCCCGCAAGGGGAGTTCCTGCTCGTCACGTTCTTCGTCGTCAACCAGACGGACGCGTGGGCGTCTCTCACCAAGGCCCTGCTGCGGGTCGTCGGGACGATCGTCGGAGGGCTCGTCGGCCTCGGTGGCATCGTCCTCTTCGCCGACCAGGCCGCGTTTCTCTACGCCCTCCAGGGAGTCGTGGTCGGGCTCTCGCTCTTTTTCAGCCGCACCACCACCGCGCCCTATGCGTTCCTCCTCGCCGGCGTCACCTTCCTGATGATCACGCCCGACTACATCTCCACGCCGTCGTTCGGCGTGGACACCGCCCTGTGGCGGATGGGGCTGACGACTCTCGGCGCGCTCATGGCGACCGGCGCGCAACTGCTCCTCTGGCCCGACCATCCGCAGGAACTGCTGCTGGAGGATCTGCAGATGCGTCTGCAGAGGGCAGCGCGCGCGCTCGACCGCCAGGCGAGGGGAAGCGGCGCGCCGGTGTTCGCACGCGACCCCGTGGCCGCGGTCGGCATGGCGGGGCAGCTCGATCTACTGGCCTCGGCGGAGGCGATGAGCCGCTGGCTGCGTCAGCGACATGCGGAGCAGGTCGCGTTGATCGTGGCCGTGCAACGCATCGTCTCGGCGGCGGTCCGCCTCGAGCGCATCGACGCAGACCCGGCGGCGCTGCATCCCGACACGATCGGGTGCGTCGAGCAACTGCGCGGCGAGTGCCTTCGTCTCGCGCGCGCGATCGCGGAACGGCGGGCTCCGCCCGCCGCCCGGACTCCCCCCGCCGGCGCGAGCGCGCTGGCGCCGTCGTCGAAGGTCGAGGTGGACGTCCTCGCCTCGCTCGCCGAGATCGAGGAAGGCCTACTCTGCGCGGGCGGCCGGATGGCGTTCCTCGACCTACCGATCGAGTCGCGCGTGCCGACGCGCGAGCCGCTCGCGCCACTGACTCTGTTCAACCCCGACTGCAGCCCGCGCAACACCGACGCGGTCCGCTTCGCGCTCAAGGGCGCGCTGGGGGCTTCGATCTGCGCACTGATCTATGCCGCGCTGCACTGGCCGCAGATCTCCACCTGCGTTCTGACGTGTCTGGTCGTGGCGCAGTCCACCGTCGGCGCGGGGCGCAGGCGTTCGCAGCTCCGCATCCTGGGCGCTGTGCTCGGCGGGCTCGGGGCGCTGCTGGCGATCCTGGTGCTGATGCCCAACATGACCAGCCTCGCCTCTCTGCTGGTGGTCGTCGCGGTGCTCTTCGGGGCGGCCGCCTGGGTGGTGACCGGCACCAGTCGGATCTCCTACGCCGGCATGCAGATGGCCATCACGCTCAGCCTGTTGCTGATCAACGGCCTCGGTCCGACGACCGACCTCGACCCCTGGCGCGACCGGCTCTTCGGCGTGCTGCTCGGCATCACCGTGATGGGCACGATCGACGCGGTGGTGTGGCCGGTGTTCGCGCGCGACACGATCCGCGAGAAGCTCGCGCAGGCCCTGGAGGCGATGGCGCAACTGCAGCGGCACTCCGCGGCGGCGCGCGAGCTGGCTCTGCGGCACGCGGCGATCGTCACGTACCGTCGCCTGGCGGAGGGATTGGCCCTCGAGGACGAGGTTCTGGCCGAACCCGAGTGGCACGAAGAGCATGCCGCGCAGCGGGCGCTGGCGCTCAGATTGACGAGTGCGGCGCAGGACGTCTTCCTGGCGCAGCTCGCGGTGTGGCGGCACCGCCGCGCCATCGCCGCGGCCGGACCGTCGCAGGCGGTGCGCGGCGCCCTCGCCGACCTCGACGAGGATCTCGCCCAGCGACTCGAGTCGCTGGCGCACGGCCTGCGACGGGGCCGGGTGGAGCGCGACGTCCCTCCGCCGGGCGACGACGCGCTGCGCGCGCTGGCCGCGGTATCCGCCTCGGAGGATCTGCGAGAGGCAGTGGTGGTCTATCGCGACCTGCTGACTCTCTTTCCGCGCCTGCGAGCGGGCACGGCCGCGCTGAACCTGTCGGCAACCTGAGGGCCGGGCTGCCGCCACCGCCTCGCGTCGCCGTCAACGGACGCGCGCGTCGAGCAGCGAGGCCTCGCCATCCCCGACCGCGAAGGCAAGGGCCGCCGCCGAGCGGAGCAGCTCGGCCCGGCTCTGGATCGCGATCGAGCGCGCCTGCGCCAGATCGCGCTCTCCCGAGAGCAGCTCGACGATGTCGGCGAGACCGGATCGGTACCCCTCGAGGGCGGCCTCGTAGGCGTCCTCGGAGGCGGCCAGCAGCGCGACCGCGAAGTCGTACTGCAGCAGCGCGACCTTGACGTCGGCGTAGGTCTTCCAGACCGAGCGCAGGGTCTCGAGCTGCAACGCGGCGAGCTCGGCCTCGGCCCGCCCCCGCCGCGCCTCCGCCAGCCGCACCGCGTTCTCGCGCGCGAAGCCCTCGAAGAGCGTCCAGGAGAACTGGAGGTAGGCGCCGTAGGTCGGCTCGAGGTAGTCGAACCGGTCGGGCGAGCCCTCGGCGCGGAAGCGCCCGCCGGTGCCGCCGATCTGGGCGTTCACCCCGAGCTCGGGTAGGAAGTTCGCGCGCGCGCGGCGGACCTCCGCCTCGCGCGCGCGCAGTTGCGCGAGGCGCGCGGAGAGATCGGGGCGCATGAGCAGGGCGCGATCGATGGCCTGCTCGACCGACTCGCGCAGCCCGGTGGGGAGCGGATCGGCCGACAGCGGTGCCACTTCGAGCGGCGACGCCGGCGAGACACCGAGCGCTTCGGCGAGACGGGCGTGGCTGTCGGCGACCGCGCGTCGCGCCGCCTGCACTTGGTACTCCGCGCGCGCCCGTTCCTGGCGAGCGAGGAGAACCTCGGTGCGCGTCGCCAGGCCGCGAGCCAGGCGCTCCTCCGCCGCCTGCTGCACCTTGACGGCGGCCTGGAGCGTGGCGAGTTGGGCCTCGACCTCGGAACGGCTGGCGTCGAACGAGTAGAAGCTCTGCTGGACGGCGAAGGCCACCGCCTGCAGGCGGCGATTGAACTGGAAGTTCGCCTGTCGGAGCTCCTCGAGGGCGCGGTCGAGATCGGCCTCGCGGCGACCGAAGTCCAGCAGAGTCCAATCGAGCGTGGCAGTGGGCGTGAGGTAGGGACCGTCGGTGAAGATCGCGCCTCCGGGCACGAGAACCTGATTGCGCGCATACCCGCCCTGTGCGACGAACTGCACCACGGGCCAATAGGCGCCATCGGCGATGCCGGCGCGGGCGGCGGCGGCGCGCGCCTGCTCCCACGAGATGCGAGTCTCGGGGTTGGCGCGCAGGGCGAGGTCGATCAGAGCGGCGAGGTCGTACACCCGGCCTACCTCGGGCACCGGCAAGGCGGGCGCGGGCGGCGGCGGCGCGGGGGCGACCGGCGTCCAGGGGCGCGAGGAAGCGGCGGGCGCCAGCGGCTCCGGGTTCCACGCCGGCTCGTTGCCGAGGCGGCTGCAGGCAGCCGATGCCAGCGCGACAGCGAGGCAGGCGAAGCGGGCGCGAGCCGAGACCATCCGGCGGCGATAAGTCGCAGGCTTGCCGCGCCAGATCAACCGGGAGGCAATCGCCGAGCTCGGCCACCGTCGCGGCCGATGCGGATCATTCGTTCGCCTTGATCGCGGTGACGTGCAGGCCGCTCGACGTCCAGCCGACGTCGTAGCCGATCTCCATGCCCTCGTGGAGGTCCTCCCAGCGGGTCTGCTGGCCGAGCAGGACCGTGTGAGCGAACTCGAAGGGAATCTCGCGGCCGCTGCCGGCGCGCACGACGCCGCGCTGGCGCCCTCGCTGCAGGCGCAGCAGGACACCGCGGTAGAAGCGCCCCGGGCCGAACTCCTCCAGCCCGTCGGAGGCGATGTCCTCTTCCTCGTCCGCCACGGTCCTAGTGCGCCGCGAACGGCTTGGTGATCTCGGCCAGGGCCGGCGTGCCGACGCGCTGGACGAACGTGCGGAACGACTCTCCCTTCTGCCGCTGGCTGCGGAAGAACTCGGCGAGCGCGGCGATCGTCTTCGGCACCTCGGTCTCCGGGTACTTGCCCGGTAGGCGCTGGCCGAGCGCGCCGCCGTCGTCGCCGACGGCGCCGCCGACCAGCATCGAGTAGTGCGGGCGCTCGATGCCGTCGGCGCCCTTCACCGTCATGCCGGTGAGGCCGATGTCGCCGACGTGATGCTGGCCGCACGAGTTCGGACAGCCGCTGATCCGGATGCGGAAGACACCCAGCGGCTCGACCGCGGCGCCGCCCCGCGCGAGATGATGACGGATCTCGGCGGCGACGCCCATTGAGCGGCTGATCGCCAGACTGCAGTAGTCGGCCCCCGGGCAGGAGACGACGTCGGAGATGTGAAGTGCGTCTGGGGCAGCGAGGCCGAGCTGGGTCAGACGCCGATGGCATTCGGGCAGGTCGGCGCCGCTGATCCAGGGCAGCATGGCGTTCTGGTCGTTGGAGACGCGGAACACGCCCGCGCCCAGTTCGCCCGCGATCGCTGCCAGTGCACGGAACTGGCTCGTGGTCAGATCGCCGAGCGGCACCTGCACCTGGACGCCGTAGTAGCCCGGCTGCTTCTGCTCGAAGGTGTTGGTGCGTCGCCAGCGAGCGTAGGTTTCGTCGCTCGCGGCGGCGGCGGGGGCCGCCGGCCGCGAGGGTTCGGCCGCGCGGTAGGAGCCCAGCATCTCGCGCAGCTCGGCGCGCAGCGCATCGCCGCGCTCGGACTCGACGCGGCGGAACTCCTCCTCCACCACCTGCCGGAACTTCTCCTCGCCCCAGCGCTTCACGACGAACTTCATGCGTGCCTTGTTGCGGTTCTTGCGCTCGCCGTGGCGGTGCTGCACGCGCGCGATCGCCTCCGACATGATCAGCAGATCCTCCACCGGCAGGAAGTCGCGCAGGTGGCGCGCGAGGAACGGCTGGGCGCCCAGGCCGCCGCCGGCGAGGACGCGAAAGCCCTGACGGCCGTCGACCACGCGCGGATAGTACGCGATGTCGTTGATCGGACCCTGCACGCAGTCCTCGGCGCAGGTGCTGCCGAAGGCGATCTTGAACTTGCGCGGGAAGGTCAGGTTGAGCGGGTTGAAGAGGAAGTACTCGTGCACCGCCATGACGTAGGGGGTGACGTCGAAGGGCTCGCCGGCGAGAATGCCACCGTGGATGCAGCCGGTGACGTTGCGGACGCTGTCGGCGCAGGCGCCGCGCGTGGTGATCCCGACCTCGTGCAACATCTCGTACATCGGCACCAGACCATCGAGCGGCACCCAGTGGATCTGGACGTCCTCGCGGGTGGTGACGTGGAGCACGCCGCGCCCCCAGCGGTCGGCGATCGCGGCGAGGCACTCCGCCTGTGCCAGATCGACCAGGCCGCCGGGCAACTTGATGCGCTGCATGTGGCTGGTGTGGTCGAGCTGGTAGTAGAGGCCGTAGCTCAGCCGGATCGGGCGGAACTGCTCGGAGCTCAGCTCGCCGCGGCGGAATCGGTCGATGCGATCGCCATGCCCCGCAAGCGCGCTGCGATGGTCGGAATCTGTCGGTCTCATGTCGGATTGCCCTCTGTTATAGCGGACGGATGGCCACGATTATTGGCCCGTCGGCTGGCGAAGGTAAAGAGCCTCAGGCCAATTTCTGCAGTTGGGCGAGGACGGCGTGGGCCTCGGCGACGATCTCGGCGAAGACTTCGCCGGCGGGCTTGATCTCGTCGATCATGCCCATCCCCTGCCCTGCGGGCATGAAGTACCGGTCGGGGTCGGCGTCGCCGGCGATGCCCATGTAGTCCATCACCCCGCTCTGCGCCGACAGCATGACCTGCATCGGGAACGGCTGGATCTCGTCCTGGCGCTTCTCCCAGCTCTCGGCGTAGCGGTTGCGGATGGTGCGCGCGGGCTTGCCGGTGAAGCAGCGGGTGCGGAGGGTGTCGGCCTCGGTGCTGCGCACGATGGCCTGGCGGTAGGCGGGCGCGGCCTGGGCCTCGGGTGTGGCGATGAAGCGCGTCCCGATGATGACGCCCTGCGCCCCGAGTGCGAGCGAGGCGACAACCTGGCTGCCACAGGCGATTCCACCCGCTGCCAGAACCGGGATCCGCACCGCCCGCACGACCTGAGGAACGAGCGCCATGGTGCCGATCTCGCCGGTGTGGCCACCCGCCTCGGTGCCCTGGGCGGCGACCGCGTCGGCGCCGGCCTCCTCGGACTTCTGGGCATGGCGCACGCGCCCCGTCATCACCACGACCTTCATGCCGCGCGCGTGCATCTCCTCGATGAACTCCCGGGGCACGGCCAGTCCGGCGACGAAGATCTGGACCTCCTCCTCGAAGACGACCTTCATGTGCGGGCGGATGTGGTCGGGGATCGGCGCGAGGAGATCGACCGCGAAGGGCTTGTCGGTGAGCTCGCGGGTGGCGCGGATCTCGCGCCGCAGTTCCTCGGGCCCGAGAGAGGCCGCGCCGATCACGCCGAGCCCGCCGGCGTTGGAGACCGCGGCGACGAGGCGATGCATCGAGACGCCGCCCATGCCGGCGAGGAGGATGGGGTAGCGGATGCCGAACAGGTCGCAGATCGGGGTGTGGAGAGGCGTCGGCCCGGAAGCGCTTGCGCTCATCGTGGTCCTCCCAGGTCCATCGCCGCGCGTCGCGGCGGGGTAAATTGACTGAAACGGGAGCGTGTGAAAGACAACCGGGCCGATCATACGCCGGCGCGGTCGAGCGTCAAGGCGACACAGCGGAGGGCTCATGCAGAGTGATCAGCTCCCCATCGCGATCGGGGTGGGGCAGTACAGCGAGCGCCGCGAGGATCTCTCGCAGGCGCCACATCCGGTCGAGCTGATGGCGATCGCGGCGCGCGCCGCGGCGGAGGACGCCTGTGCGCCGGCGCTGCTGGCGCAACTCGACACGCTGGTGGCGGTCAATCTGCTGTCGTGGGCCTACCCCGACCCCGCCGGCGCGCTGGCAGCTCTGCTCGGCGCGGCGCCGCGGCGCTGCCTCTACACCACCGTCGGCGGCAACACGCCGCAGATGCAGGTGAACCAGCTCGCCGACCGCATCGTTGCCGGCGAGGTGCAGGTCGCGCTGGTCGCCGGCGCCGAGGCGATGCACTCGCTGCGCCGCGCGCAGAAGACGGGCGCGCGGCTGCCCTGGCCGCCGCGCGGCGGCAGCCCGGAGATGGTCGGTGACTCGCGCTGGGGCAACGCGCCGGTCGAGATGTCGCACCGCGCACAGATGCCGACGCAGATCTATCCGCTGTTCGAGAACGCGCGGCGCGCCCATCGCGGCCGCACGATCGCCGAGCATCGGGAATTCCTCGGCCGCTTCTGCGCGCGCTTCGCCGCGGTCGCACGCGACAATCCCCATGCCTGGTTCCGCGACGGCAAGACGGCGGAGGAGATCACGACGCTCTCGCCGGGGAACCGCATGATCGCGTTCCCCTATCCCAAGTTCATGAACGCGATCATGGAGGTCGACCAGGCCGCGGCGGTCATCCTCACCAACGTCGCCACCGCCAGGCGTCTCGGTGTGCCGCCGTCGAAGTGGGTCTATCTCTGGGGCAGCGGCGATGCGACGGACCACTGGTTCGTCAGCGACCGGGTCGACTTCCACTCGAGCCCCGCCATTCGGGCCGCCGGGCGGGAAGCGCTCGCCCAGGCCGGCGTCGAGATCGGCGCGATCCGTCACTTCGACCTCTACAGTTGCTTCCCCTGCGCCCCCCAGATCGCCGCCGACATGCTGGGGATCCCGGAGGACGATCCGCGCGCGCTGACGGTCACCGGCGGACTCCCCTATGCCGGCGGCCCGGGCAACAACTACTCGACGCATGCAATTGCCACGATGGTAGAGAAGCTGCGCCAAGACCGCGGCGCGCTCGGGCTGGTGACCGGGCTCGGCTGGTACGTGACGAAGCACTCGGTCGGCATCTACGGCGCGGAACCGCCGCCGTCGCCGCGGCGCCGCCGCGCTCCGACGGAGATCCAAGCGGAGATCGACGCGATGCCCCACCCCTCGCTCGTCGAGGCGCCCCAAGGGGCGGCTCGCATCGAGACCTACACCGTGCTGCACGATCGCGACGGCAAACCCGAGGCGGGCATCGTCGTGGGCCGACTCGACGACGGCTCCCGCTTCTGGGCGAACACCCCGCCGGACGCCGCTCTTCTCGCGCAGATGGAACGCGACGAGTTCATCGGCCGGCGCGGCATCGTACGACACGATCCGACCACGACGCTCAACCTCTTCGAGCCGGGTGCGTGAGGCGATGGGCAAGCTGCACGACGCGATCGACGAGGCGCTGGCCTCCTTCCTCCACCACCAGCACCTGTTCTTCGTCGGCACCGCCCCCCTCCGAGCGGAGGGGCACGTCAACGTGTCGCCCAAGGGCCGCGACAGCTTCGCGGTCCTCGACCCACATACCGTCGCCTACGTCGACTTCACCGGCAGCGGCATCGAGACGGTGGCGCACGTCCGCGAGAACGGCAGGATCGTGCTGATGTTCTGCGCCTTCGAGGAACCGCCGCGCATCGTCCGGCTGCACGGCGTCGGCGAGGCCGTCGAGGCCGGCGATGCGGAATTCGAGGAACTGCGCCGGCGACTCCCCGCGCAGGAGGACGTGCGCGCCATCGTGCGCGTCCGGCTCACGCGGATCTCGGACTCCTGCGGCTACGGTGTCCCGCTCTACGAGTACCGCGGGGAGCGCCAGCAGCTCTCGAAGTGGGCGGAGCGCAAGGGCGCCGAGGGCATCCGCGAGTACCGCGCGAAGAACAACGCCCGTTCGATCGACGGGCTGCCCGGACTTCGGCGTCGCTGAGACCCAGGCCGCCGGCAACCCCAGTCACCCACCGTGCTGCTCCTCCTCAAGGCCCTCTTGCTCGGCATCGTCGAGGGCGCGACCGAGTTCCTGCCGATCTCGTCGACCGGCCACCTGATCATCGCCAGCGCGCTGATCGACTACCCCGAAGCCAAGCGCGCCACCTTCGAGATCTTCATCCAACTCGGCGCGATCCTGGCGGTCTTCTGGCACTTCCGCGCCCCGCTGGCGGACCTCGCCGCGCGTGCTCCGCGCGAGGCCGCAGCCCGCAACTTCGTCCTCAAGGTCGGGCTGGCGTTCGTGCCCGCCGCGATCGTCGGGTTTCTTCTCCACGACGCCATCGAGCAGCACCTCTTCCGGCCGCGGGTCGTCGGCGCGGCACTGGTCGGCGGCGGCCTGATCATCCTGCTGGTGGAGAGCCGCGCCCGGCGCGTGCGCGTCGCCGAGATGCGCGACGTCGGTTGGCTCGACGCGCTCTGGGTCGGCCTGGCGCAGATCACGTCGCTCTTCCCTGGCGTCTCGCGGGCCGGCGCCACGATCATCGGCGGCCTGATCGTCGGCCTCGGGCGGCCGGCGGCGACGCAGTTCTCGTTCTATCTGGCGTTGCCGACGATCACCGCGGCCAGTCTCTTCAGCCTCGTCAAGAGCCTCCCCTGCTCTCGTCCGAAGACGTGCTGCCGCTCGCAGTCGGCCTCCTCGCCGCCTTCGTCTCCGCACTGGTCGTCATTCGGCGATTCCTGTCGTACGTGCAGACGCACGATTTCAAGGTGTTCGGCTACTATCGAATCGGGCTCGGGCTGCTGGTGTACGTCCTGGCCTGACGCGAGACCCGCGCCGGGCTGGCAGCCGGGGCAGGGACGAGCCTCACCACTCGATCGGGTCCGGGAAGCGGCGCTGGATCAGCGCCTGGTACTCGGGTAGCCGTCGCTCGACCACTTCGCGGGGGTTCTTGGTATAGAGATCGAACCTGGCGAAGGGCTTCATCCAGCGCTCGCGCAGGCGCAGATCCTCCTCGTCGAAGAGATGGAGGTACTCACCCGCGATCGACTGGAAGCTGTGGTACCGGATCACCCAGGCGCACTCCCGCGGGAGGTAGGGGTGAAAGATCTGATACCCGTACTCGTCGTGGCCGTAGCTGAACACGACGCGATCCAGCCCGCAGTGCTCGTCGTAGATGCCGCACAGAGTCTGGAACTCCGGGTTCGCGGCATCCGGGTTGTCGGCCAGGTACTCGTGGCGGACAATCTTCTCGGAGTAGCGACAGCCGATCGGAAAGATGTCGCCGACGACGAACTCCTGGCGCTCGCCGTGTTGGATCAGGATCTTGCCGAGGTCGTGCACCAAACCTGTGACGATCCAATCCTCGCCGAGCCCGGCATCGGCGATCGCGTTGGCGGTCTGCAGCGCGTGGCCGAGCTGCGACATGCCCTCGAGATCGGCGTCGGACTCGTCGTTGACGTCGGCGAGCGACATCAGTCGGTCCCACACCGTGGCGCGCCCCAGGCGGCGTTCCGCGTAGCGACCGCGTAGCTCCAGGGCCCTGGCCATCGTCTGCTCGCGATGGTTGCGGCGATAGAGGCCCTCCAGGTCGCTGTGGAACGACTCGTTGATCACTTGCGTCGCTTTGGCGGCGGCAGGACCTCACTCGTCGCCAGACCCTTGAAGTCGCAGTAGCGCGTGATCCCGGCGGCTCCCATCTCGAAGGCGAGCTCGAGCACCAGAGCATCGTCCGCCGTTCCCATCGTCGGCAGCCAGTCGGGGATCGCGTCCTCCTTCTCGAGGAAGTAGAAGAGGGCCACGGCCAGAAGGCTGACCGTGTAGTACGGGATCTGCGGAGCGACACCCGAGGCGTGGTCGGAAAGCAGTTGCAGCGCGAGCTCCGTCTGGCGGCGCATGAGCGGGTGAACGTGCAGCTCCGAGGTCACGCGTTCGACGATCTCGTCGGCGCGGTTCAGGAGTTCCTCGACATCACCTGGCGCCATCGTCGCCGCCTTCTGACCGAGGGACGATCGCACTTCGCGCGCCGACAGCAGAGGGGCGTCGCCCGCCTTGGACGGAGGCGCCTTACGCGTCGGCTTCTTCCCAGCTTTCGCCCGCATGCCACGGTCAGACTACAGATCGGACGAGTGAGTCAAGCAGACGGCGAATCTGCAGGTGAGACGGAAGTCTTCAGGCGAAGGGCGCGCGAGGAGGGGAGCGAGTCCGTTCAAGCCTGACGTAGCCCGAGGCGATTGCAGGCGTGGTGCAACCCGGCGATGCTCTTGGCATCGCAGATGTCGCCACGGGCGACCATGTGCATGGCCTCGCCGAACGGCACCCGCCGTACCGTCAGCACCTCGTCGCGGCCGAGGCGCTGCTCCACCTGGGACAGGTCGGTCGCGAGAAAGAGTTGGATGCGCTCGTCGCAGAAGCCAGGAGCCGTGAGCACGCTGCCGAGATGCTGGATCGCGCCGGCGCGCAATCCGGTCTCCTCTTCCAGCTCCCGCAGAGCGCAATCGCGTGGAGCCTCGCCCGCGTCCAGCACTCCGGCCGGGATCTCCCAGATGAAGCCGCCGGCGGCGTGGCGGAACTGGTGAACGAGCACCACTTGGCCGTCGGCATCGACGGCCACGACCGCGGCCGCCCCGGGGTGCCGCACGACCTCGAGCCTGACCTGCTGGCCGTTGGGTAGGTCGACGTCCTCGAGGCGGAGGTGGACGACCCGGCCGCGATAGACGTCGACGACGGGTCCGCCCGCGCGGCTCACGCCGCGTTCCTAGAGAGCCGGCGCTCGTGCGATCGGGCTCGGCCGCTCAGTAGATCCACTTCCCCTTCTCGCGGCGGAAGATCTCGGTGATCTCGGTCACCTCCACCACCTCCGGTTCGCTCGCGCTCGCCGCGTCCGCCGAGTCGCCGCGCTTCCGGTAGATCATCTCGCGGTACGTCAGGCGCCCGATCGGCACTCCGCTGGGAGTCGGTGGGCGCAGTTCGCAATTGTGCTCCGAACTGTAGCCGATGTACTCGCCCTCGACGCCCGCCGCCGCCGGGCGCCACTTGATCTGCGTCTTGTTGAAGCGCTCGCGCTCCACCAGCTTGCCCATCCACACGCCGCAGAACACCTTGAAGCTCTCCCCCACCTCCGGTGGGTGCTCTCCCGGTACGGCAGCCGGGGGTGCTTCCTTCTTCGCGGGCGCCGCCTTGCTCGCACCCTTCTTCTTGGCCGGAGCGTCGGCCGCATGGACCACCGCTCCCGCGGACAGGACGAGGAAGACCAGGATCGTCCCACGACGCCAGATCGCTCTCACGCCACCCCCTCCTCACTCGACTGGTTCAACGTCCCTTCCAATCCGGCTTGCGCTTCTGGGCGAACGCCATGACACCTTCCATCATGTCCTCGGACCGGAACAGCGCCGAGGTGAGCGGGAACGAGGAGCCCATCGCGGCCTCGACCGAGGAGCCGAGCCCCTGCATCGCGGCCTCCTTGGTGGCGCGCACCGAGGTCGGCGAGCACTCGAGGATCTCGTTGGCCCAACGTTCGGCGGCGAGCTTGAGCTGTGGCCCGGGAACCGCCTCGTTGACGATGCCCCAGCGCAGCGCCTCCTCCGTGGTGACGTGCTTGCCGGTCAGCATCAGGCCCATGGCGATCTTGACGGGGATGTGACGCGGGAGGCGGTGCATGCCGCCGGCGAGCGCCGCCAGGCCGACCTTGGGCTCGGGCAGGCCGAAGCGCGCGTGATCCGCCGCGACGATGATGTCGGCGGCGAGCGCGATCTCGAATCCGCCGCCCAGGGCGAGGCCGTTCACGGCGGCGATGACGGGCTTGAAGAGATCGAAGCGAGCCGTCAAGCCGCCGAAGCCGCCGTTCCCCATCGTGACGGCGCCCATGCCGTGCTGCGCCTGATACTTGAGGTCGTTGCCCGCGCAGAAGGCCTTGTCGCCCGCGCCGGTGATGATCGCAACCCACGCCTCCGAGTCCGCGGCGAAGTCGTCGAACGCCTGCGACAGTTCCTGGTTCGCCGGCGGGTGAAGTGCGTTCATCACCTCGGGGCGGTTGATCGTGACGTAGGCGATGCGGCCCTTCTTCTCGTACTGAATGAACTCCATTCCAATCCTGCTCCTTCTCTCTTGCCCGCGAATGACGACCCTGCATAGCAAACGGGCGACAGCGAGGACAGGGGAACGGCGCAGGTGCGCCATCGCCGGCGGGCGTCCGGCGTCTCAAGGAGCAGGCGTGGCGGTCGGGGTCGTGGCCCCGGCGAGATTGCGGATGACCGCCTGCGCCGCCGGACCGAGGTTGCCGGCCACGTCGCGGAGACGGACGGTGAGCAAGGTATCGCCCGGAGGAAACGCCATGACGCTCGCGACCTGACTGCAGAACTGGATCGTCGTTTGCGACGAGACGAAGTCGAAGTTGCCGAGGTTGTCGAGCGTGCAGGCGTCTTCTCGGCTGGGCTGAACGGCAAAGCGGCAGGCGAAATCGTTGATCGCGTCGGTCGTCGTCTGATCGCCGCCGAAGTCCGGCGGGTCGACCGCGGGGATGCCCCCTCCCATTCCGAGAGGAGGGGCCTGGCCGCGATCGCAGACCACGGCGCTACCGTTGCCGAGTGGCCGGCTCGCGAAGACCTGCAGATCCGGACGGAGCACCGGCTCCTCCGGCGCCAACTCGCTCCCCACCGGCAAGCCGTTCGTCCCGGGGCGTGCCTCGACCACCAACAGACCGCGGCCGCCCCCCTGCGCCAGGAAGACCTCCCGCCCCTCGTCATCGCGCATCGGCGTCGGTGTCGCGGCGCAGGCGCATACGTTTTCGAAGCAACCGACGCGACAACCATCCGGGCGGACGATGCCGACGAACGTCACCAGCGGTCCCGACGGCCCGCTGGTCTGCGTCGCCGTCGCGGTTCTCGAGTCGACCGATGGCGTTGCGGTCGGGGTCGAAGCGTCGACCGTCCCCGAAGGCGTCGGCGTCGATGTCGACTCCCCAGGGGTCGAGGTGGCGCTCGCCGGCACGTCGGGAGTCGACGTCACCGTCGCCGCCGGAGTCACCGTCCGCGTTGCAGTCGCGCTCTGCGTCGACGCCGGGGCCGTCGCCGTGGAAACCGGCGTCGGCTCATCACCGCCGCCCGAAGAACCCCCACAGCCCAGCAGCACGACGACCAGAACGATCAGCCACCTGCCCATCATCCATTCCCTCGAAGTACCCGCCTGCAATCCGTCTCCCGGTGGACCAAGCGGCGCGACGCTACGGCAATCACTCCCGACGAGCAAGCGACTCTCTCGGCAACCCTTCGTGCCGGCAGCGGAAGCTCCGCGAGATCCCACCTGATGCGCTCCACGCCGGCTCTCTGCTGCCGCCGCGGCCGCCGCCCCTCGGAGCGGGCGCTCCCGAGATCGCTGGCGAGAACAACCTGGGACCCGCCCATCGTGGGCCGGTTCGAGGGCGGATCCCAGATCGTCGTGACGTCGACCCCATTGCCAACGTCATGTGCGAATATTCACACAAGACAGCGACGCTGTCAACCACTATTTTCGAGATTTCCTGACTCATCGACACTTTTTTTGTGCATCGACGCACACACAGGTCATTGTCTGCTCCCCGAATCTTGTGCTAGGAAAGCGTGTTAGGTGGTCTAGAAGGTGGAGAGGGAACCGGCACTCCTGTACGCGGCCCAAAGGGTCCTGCGCCCGATCGTGCGCCAGTTGCTGCGCCATGGGGTGACCTTCGCCACGTTCTCGCAATTGGCCAAGCGCGTGTATTTCCAAGTTGCGTCCGACGAGTTCGCCCTGCCCGATCGCAAGCAGAGTGACAGTCGCGTGGCCTTGATCACGGGGCTGACGCGTCGCGAGGTGGCGACGCTGCGCGCGAACAAGGACGCGGATCCGCTTCCCGATCTCGACCCGAATCTGGCGACCCGGTTGATCAACGTATGGAGCACCGACGGCCGCTACCTCGGCGAGAACGGTTCACCGAAGGCGCTGCCGCTGGAATCGCGGCGGGGCGGCGGGCCGAGTTTCGCGCAGTTGGTGCGCGAGGTGGGCGGTGACATTCCACCGCGCGCGCTGTTGGACGAGTTGGTGCGAGTGAACTGCGTGGAGGTCCAGGCGACGCGCACGGTCCGCCTGCTGCAGCGCGCCTACATTCCCGCCACCGACAGCCCCGAGCGCATCGAGATGATGGGCGAGGACGTGAGCGAGTTCGCCTCGGTCATCGCCCACAATCTCGAGGTCGCGCCGCACGATGCGTTCCTGCAGCAGAAGGTGGTGTACGACAACGTCGGCGCCGATGGCGTCGCGCCGTTGCGCGCGGAGTTGCGCAAGCTGGGCGAAGCGTTCCTGCGGCGCGTGAACAAGCTGATCGCGTCGTACGATCGCGACCGGAATCCGAAAGCGCCGGGCGGAGAGGCGAGGCGCGTGGTCATGGGCGTGTACTACTCCCATGACGAGGGCGGTGACGTGAAATGAAGCGGCCTACTTCCCGCTGGGTGAGCCCGTTGTCGTGGCTGTGGCTGCTACCGCTCCTGCTGTTGGCGTGCGACGGCGGCACTCGTGGCAGCGGCATTGGAACCGGCTTCAGCACTCTCAGTGGATCGCTCGCCGTCGACTCCCTGTCGAGCGCGTTGCGAACGTCAGGGTTGGTGGAGTCGCCGCAGGTCGTGGTGCAGGTTCGCGAAGCCCCGGGAGTCCAGGCGATCGTCGACCCGCTCACGCACGCCTTCACCCTCGCCGACGTCCCTCCCGGTGACGTCACGGTCGACTTCATCGGCGAGACCACCTCGACGCTCGTGCTGTACGGACTTCCCGAAAGTGTCTCACTCCGCCTGGTCAACGTGCGCTTCGAGGACGGCGTCGCAAAGGCGGCCGGCTTCGCGATCACACCGGAGGAAGGCAACGGCGCAACCGTCGAGACGACGCAGCGTAAGGGCGCCGCCCCGCTGGACGTGACCTTCAGCGTCGCCGACGTCGCGGTCCCCGCGCCGGCCCAGGTTCTCTGGAGCTTCGGCGACGGCACCCGAAGCGGGCGCGGCAGCACCTCGCACCGTTACACGTCACCCGGCAACTACGTGGTCGAGGCAGAGGTCTCGGGGACCGGTCAGCGCCAGCGTGCCTTCCAGGTGATCCAGGTGAGCGCGCCGGGAGAGCGCGTGCTCGAGGTCACGGCGCAGGCCGATCCCGATCGCGGCCTGCCGCCGCTCAGCGTGCTCTTCACCGCGGACGCGAGGAACCAGGTGGGTTCGGTCACCTACCTGTGGGACTTCGGCGACGCCTCGGTTCCGGGCGAGGGCGCGTCCGTGCGGCATCTCTTCACCGAAGAGGGGCTGTTCCTGGTGGTCGTGACCGCGTTCGACGACGCGGGCGGCGAGGCGAACGACGTAGTGCAGATCGAGGTGAGCGACGGGACGCGTCCGGTGCCGTTGACGGTCAAGGCAGAAGTGGACGCCGCCGTCGGTCCGGCACCGCACCGCGTCCAGTTGCGGGCAACGATCACGGGCTCCGGGCCCGTCAGCATCGAGTGGGACTTCGACGATGGTACGGCGCGCAGCTCGCTGCCGTCCCCGGCGCACACCTACACCAGCCCGGGGCGCTACTTCGCCACGGTCAAGGTCACGGCGCTCGCCGACGGGGAAGTCGCAGTCGATCAAGTCGCCATCGAAGTGCAGTGACGGAAAGGGGGCGTCGCCCCCTTTCCACCTTCGCGCCTGCGGGCTATGGGGCGAGCATGAGCGACACGACCCGCATCGTCACCGACTCGATGGCGGGCCTGCGCATGCCCGACGCCGCGGTCTGGAGCGAGCGGGTCACGGTCGTCCTGGGGCAGAACCCCAGCATGTTCACTGGTCCGGGGACCAATACCTATCTGGTCGGCACGGGCCGGCATCCGATCCTCCTCGATACCGGCCAAGGGGTGGAAGCCTACTTCCCGATCCTCGAGCGGGCACGGCGCGAGCTGCGGCCGAGCGACGGCTTCCGTTCGATCGTCCTCACCCACGCACACATCGACCACATCGGCGGGATCGCACCCTTGCTCGCCGAGCACGGCGACGGGCCGGTCCTCAAGATGCCGTGGCCGGGCCAGGACCCACAAGGGGTACCACTGACGGCGATCGGCGACGACGACGTGATCGAGACCGAGGGCGCAACGCTGCGCGCCCTCTGGACCCCGGGCCACGCGCGCGACCATCTCTGCTTCTATCTCGAGGAGGAGAAGGCGCTCTTCACCGGAGACGTCGTCCTGGGCGCCGGCACGACCGTGATCCCGAACGACGGCGATCTGGGCGACTATCTCTCGTCTCTGCGGCGCCTTCGCCGTCTCGAGATCGAGGTGATCTATCCCGCTCATGGCCCCGCCGTGCGGCGGCCACACGAGAAGATCGACGAGTACCTGGCGCATCGCCAACTGCGCGAGGACCAGATCCTCGCCGGCCTACGCGAGCACGCCACCAGCGCACGCGATCTAGTGAAGCGAATCTACACCGATGTGCCCGAGGTGCTCCACCCAGCCGCCGAGATGTCGGTCACCGCGCATCTTCGCAAGCTGGAAAAGGATGGGGTCGCCACCCGGGACGGCGACCTTTGGCATCTCTCCTCGTGAACCGGAAAGGACTCTCATGATCACCGTTCCCGCCATGCGCCTGCAGCAGTTCGGCGTACAGTTCTACCAAGCCATCTTCGGCGTTCGGGACGTCCAGAAGCTGGTCCGCTTCGAGGTCCTGAGCTACGGCGGCCAGCGCGTTTCGGGCAAGAAACCGGCGGCGACGACGACGCGTGGCGCGCGGATCAACTGGGAGGTCCTCGAGAACAAGATCGCGCACGATCCCGAGGCCTACCAGCGTCCTGTCATCCAGAAGAAGATCTCCGAGCTGATGGACTACTACCTCGGCTGCGCCGAGGCCGGCACCCTGCCGGCGGTCCCGGGCGCCGTGTTACTGGTCTCGGAACGCCGCCTCGACTTCATTCCGATCAGCACGCACCGCGTCCTCGGCGTGCTGCAACTCCCGCCCGAGGGCGGCTCGCTGCGAGCCCTGGACGGTCAGCATCGTCTCCTCGCGATGCACCAGCTCGCGGAGCAGCGTCCGCTCGAGGACGTCCAGGTTCCCGCCGTCATCTTCGATCGTCTCAGCCCAGACCAGGTGGTCGAGCTGTTCGTCACGATCAACGCCAAGCACACCAAGCTCAACCCGTCGCACCTCATCAGTCTCTCCGGGCGCCGGCTGTACCCGGACCGGATCCTCGCCGCGAGCCACGACATCATCCGCGCCCTCAACGAGGAACCGAACTCGGCGTTGAAAGGAGAGATCAAGCTCTTCGGTGTCGGCGCGGGACGTGTGGCTCAATCGCCTTTGGCGGAGGAGCTGAAGAACGTCTTCACCGCGATCGACACCGGTGGCGGTCGCTTCGCGGACCAGATGCGCAACAACGGTACGAAGTTCTTCGTCCTTTACTTCGCCGAGATCGCGAAGGTCTTCCCCAAGGCATGGCCGAGCCGGCGCCACAGCATCAAGACCGCGATGGCGCTGCGCGCCTTCCTGCGCGTGGTCCCCGACGTCGTCGCCGCGATCAAGCGCGAGGGTGGCAACCCGTTCGACGGCGAGAGCATCGCCAAGGCGATCGCCGGCTGGGGCGAGTACATCGGCGACCAGCGCTTCGAAACCGAGACCGAGTGGCGCCTCAAGCTCGCCGGCGGCACCCGCGGCACGGTCGACGTGCTGGCGCGCGAGTTGCGATCGGCGCTGCGCTCCTGACCCCAAGGTCTCGTTGACTCGGTACGAGGAGGCGGCTAAGAGCCGCCGATCATGCGCAAGACCCACCGCGCGAGGAATCTTGCCGTCGTTGCGATCGCCGCGGCCTCTCTGACGGGCTGTGGCGGCTGCGAGGAACCACCGCCGCCTCCGGCGCCCCCACCCGTTCAGGGCGTCCTGCCCGAGCAAGCGGCACCGGCCAAGCCCAACCCCCCTCCCGTGCCCGACCAGCACGCCTGCGGCGTCCTCGTCTTCACCAACGTCGACGGCGGCGCCGCCCCGCTGCAGGCGCAACTGACGGCCGAGGGCGATTGCACGAAGGGAACCGCGAAGGTCGAGTGGGATTTCGGCGACGGCTCACCGGCCGCCACCGGCCCGAACGTGGTTCACACGTTCGAGAAGCCCGGCACCTTCACGGTGCGCGGCAAGATCACCAGCGACGAGCTGCCCGGGATCGAGGACAGCGACACGGTCGAGATCGTGGTCACCGCCCCCCAGGGCTGAGATCAGGCGACGTTCTGTAACGCCGCGCTTGCCCGGTTCGCCGCCTCACCGATCAGATTCCAGCTATTGCGGTAGCAGGCATAGCGCCCCACGTACGCCTTCGTCTGGCTGTCGTGCAGCGCGAAGGTCTTCCCGCTGATCGCTTCCCAGGGGATGACGAAGACGTCGTCCGGCTTGTTCGGCCGACTGCCGTGCGCGACACAGACGATGAAATCGGCGTACCGCCGATCGAGCCGCCCGTGGCGGTGGAAGTTGAAATGCCAGGTGCGGTATCGATACGTATACCGCCGTCCGCGCGACACCACTCGATGTGTGGTCCGATGAGGCAGGGCCACCTTGAGGGCGATGCGAACCGAGCCGTTGACGACGTAGTCGCAGGGACTGCCGGAAGGCTGTGACCTGACCTCGGTCGCGAGCCGGCGCAACCGCGCCGCGACACGCCGCTTCGGTAGTTCGTGCTTCTTGATTCGATTCATGGCCTTACTGACGCTCGGCCCGAGGGTTGTATTCAGGAAGGCAAGGAGGTGTGACGGAATGGTGAACGAGGGGCCAGGTTGCCGCAAGCCCCGCTCGTGAAGAGGGGCATCGGCGGGGATGTTTTGACTTGGCGCGCACCCTCGGCTAAGAACCTCGGTCACGGCGTTTGCGGGTGTAGCTCAGCTGGCTAGAGCGCAACCTTGCCAAGGTTGAAGTCGCCGGTTCGATCCCGGTCACCCGCTCTCCCATCCGAAGGCCTCGCACTGCGCGAGGCCTTCGCTGTTTCAGCCGCCCGAGAGGCGCGCTTGGACCTGCGCCGCGCGTGCGCCCGACAGCCCCAGGCCGAGGGCGCGGCGATAGCGCTCACGCGCTTCGGCGTCCCGCCCGAGGAACTCGAGCGTCTGAGCGAGAGCGACCTGGATGTCCGGATCGGCCGGGCTCGCCCCCTCGGCTCTCCCGAGCGCCTGCCACGCCGCTCCCGCGAACGCGCGCGCCCCCGCTCCATCGCCCGCTTCGCTTGCGCGAGCCGCCCGCTGCAGCGCGATCACGCCCAAGTTGTACGCGCCCTCCGCTGTCTCGTGCACCGCCACGGCCTTGCGGTACAGCGCCTCGGCTCGATCCAGGTCGCCGCGCGCGAGCGCGATCGTGCCGAGGTTGCTGTAGATCGTCACCTTGCCGACGTCGTTGTTGCGCCCAGCCAAGGCCTGCTCGTAGGCCCGCTCGGCCCCCGCGAGATCGCCGCGCTGGTAGAGGGCGCCGCCGAGCCCGCGGAGAGGCATCCCTGCCGTCGGATTGGCTCGCGCCGTCGCCGACCAGAGCGAGAAGTCGTCGAGCCAAACGCGATTGCGGCCGCCCGCGTGCGCGGCTGCCGCGGCCAGTAGGGAAACGACGGCCACAGCCGTGAGCCAGCGCACCCGCGGCCCCACCAGGGCCGCGGCCGCGATCGTCCAACCGAGCAGGAGGCAGTAGCCGACGGACGGAAGGTAGAGATAGCGCTCGGCGATCGGCACCTCGGGGATCTTGAAGAGGATGGTGAGAGAGGGCGCGAGCGTAACCGCCATCCATACGAGCAGAAGCACGACGATGCGCCAACCTCGCACGGCCGACAGGGCGATCAGCGCGGCGAAGGCGGCAATGACCGCGACGCCCAACGCGAGATCCATGGGGCCGACGGGCAAATCGGCGATGTAGGCATTCAGTTCGATCGGCGCGACCAGCTTACCGCCGTACACGCCGACGGCAACGGTGAGCAGCAGCGGGAGCGACCCCTCGACCTGTCCCGAGGTCGTCGCGATCCCTCCCGAGATCGCACTCCATCGCAGCACCCCATAGAGAACGACGGCGACCGCGAGCGTCCCATAGCGCAGCGCCGATGGGACGGTCGCAGACTCCGACCCGCGCCCGCGACGACGGACGGCGCGAGGTGCCGGCGCCTGCGAGCCCGAACTCGCCTCTGACCGCGGCATGAGCCAGTCGATCGCCAACAGCACCACGATCACACTCACCGCCACCTCCTTCGACAGGAGGGCGAGAAAGAGCGCCGCCGCCGCCAGATAGGCAAAGCGAGGCTCGCGATCGGAGCGGCAGTGGGCGTACGCGGCGAAGACACCGAAGAGGCCCGCAAACACGTCGGCGCGACCGGCGACCCAGGCCACCGCCTCGGTATGGACGGGGTGGACCGCAAAACACGCGGCGGCCACGCCTGCTGCGATGAGTCGGCGCTGATCGCTCGCCCCGGGCACGCGAGCGAAGAGTTGCATCCCGAGTCCGAACACCGCAAGCGTCGCCAGCGCGTGCGCCAACACCACCGTGAGGTGGAAGACCCAGGGCGAACCGGCGCCGAGACCACGGTCGATCAGATAGGAGCCGATCACCAGCGGACGGTAGTAGTCCGGCGCGAACTGCGGGACGCCGGCCGGCGGAAACAGCACGGCCAGCGGCGAATCGAACAGCGGCAGTTGCCGCGCCAAGATGATCGGGTCGTCCCAGACGAAGCCGTTGGCGAGCGAGTTGGCGTATACCGCCAGGGCGAGGACGGTCACCGCGACCGCGACCGACTGCTTCGACATGCCGCGCCCGGGGTAACGCGCGCCGGCCCGAAGGGCAAGACACGGGGCGTCCGTCGCTTGCCCGGCAGCGGGCCAGGGAATAGGAAGGGCGGTCAGTCATGAACAGCGAACCGGACAGTCCGGACATCCGATCAAGAATCTGAATCTCGCCGCGGACGACTCGCAGCCGCCGGCGGTGGGATGCTGGAGCCGCGATGCGAGTTTCGAACCTGGTCCTCCCCGACATCCGCGAAGTCCTGCACACCGCCCCGGGCGAGTTGGCCGACGCTCTCGCTGACTTCCATCCCGCCGACCTCGCGGAGATCGTCGCGGACCTCGAGCCCGAGGACGCGATGGCGACACTGCACGCCGTGCCGCTCGACGTCGTCCCGGCGATGTTCGAATACCTCGACCCGAGCCAGCGCGCCCAACTGATCGGCGCGCTCCCGCTCGCCACCGCGGCGACGATCGCCGAGCAGATGTCCGCCGACGAACGGGCCGACCTTCTCGGCGAGATCCCCGAGGATCTGCGCGAGTCGCTGCTGGCGCGGATGCACCCGGACGAGTCGAGAGAGGTCGCGCGGCTGCTCGAGTACCCGCCCAACTGCGCCGGCGGCCTCATGACGACCGAGTACCTCTCCTTCCCCGCCCATCTGAGCGCGGGCGAGTTGCTCGATCGCATCCGCCAGGCCGCCCCCCAGACGGAGAGCATCTACACCGCCTATCTCACCAGCGAGCCGTCGCATCACCTCGCCGGCGTGGTCTCGTTGCGCGACATCCTGATGAACGATCCCCGACGCCCGGCCACCGAGTTCATGGTGGAGAACGTCGTGACCGTGCTGCCCGACACCGACCAGGAGGAGGTCGCCCGCCTCATCTCGAAGTACGATCTCATCTCGGTGCCGGTGGTCGACCCGCAGGGTCGTGTCCTCGGGGTCGTGACGGTCGACGACGTCATCGACGTCCTGCAGGAGGAGAGCACCGAGGACATCCAGCGCATCGCGGCCGTCACCCCGACCGAGGAGCCGTACCTGTCGAGCTCCTTCTGGGACATGCTCCGTCGTCGCGCCGGCTGGCTCACCGTGCTGTTCGTCGGCGAGATGCTCACGACCTCGGCGATGTCGTACTTCGAGGACGAGATCGAGCGCGCCCTGATCCTCGCGGTCTTCGTGCCGTTGATCATCTCGAGCGGCGGCAACTCCGGGTCGCAGGCGACCTCGCTGGTGATCCGCGCCCTGGCAGTGGGCGAGATCCGCCTGCGCCAGTGGGCCCAGGTCCTCGGGCGCGAGATGATCACCGGCGTCGCGCTCGGCGGGATGCTCGGCCTGATCGCGTTCGTACGGATCGCCCTCCTCCCGGGAGGTGCGGAGACGTACGGACCGCACTTCGGCCTCATCGGGCTGACCGTCGCAACCAGCCTCGTCGGCGTCGTGACTCTCGGAACCACGGTCGGCTCGATGCTGCCACTCTTGCTCCGGCGCGCCGGCTTCGACCCGGCAACCGCGTCGGCGCCCTTCGTCGCCACTCTCGTGGACGTCACCGGTGTGGTGATCTACTTCACGACCGCGCTGCTCATGCTGCGCGGCACGCTGCTCTGAGCCGCCGGCCGCGAGCCGATCTCAGAGGCGCCAGACGTCGCGGTGCAGGCGGAGCGCGCGGTCGATCAGCGGGCGCGCGCCCTCCCCCGCCCCGAAGTCGGGAAGCGGCGGCGCATCCCCACGCATCTCCTCGAGCACCGCGGCCACCGAGTTGCGGATCGCGAGCAGGTCGTAGCCGCCCTCGAGCACCGCCGCACAACGGCCGCCGGCGAAGTCGCGCGCCACCCCGAGCAGCGAGCGCGCCATGAACCGGAATCCATCCTCGGTGACCGACATGCCGCCGAGAGGATCGCGGGCATGACAATCGAACCCCGCCGAGATGAGGACGAAGTCCGGGCGGTAGCGCTGCGCCACCGGCTCGACGATGCGGCGGAACGCCTCGGCGTACTCGGCGTTGCCGAAGCCGGCCGGGAACGGCAGGTTGACCGTGTAGCCGACCCCATCGCCGCGCCCGCACTCGTCGAGTGCGCCGGTCCCCGGATAGTACGGATACTGGTGCGTGGACACGTACATCACGCCGGGGTCGCTTTCGAAGAGGTGCTGCGTGCCGTTGCCGTGGTGCAGATCCCAGTCGACGACCAGCACGCGCTCGCAGCGATGGTTCCGGCGCAGGTACTCGGCCGCGATCGCGACGTTGTTGAAGAGGCAGAAGCCCATGGCGCGAACCCGCTCCGCGTGGTGGCCGGGCGGGCGCACCAGGGCAAAGCCGTTGTCCAGCCGACCCGCCATGATCTCATCGAGGAGCGCCAGCAGCCCGCCCGCGGCCAGACGCGCGGCCTCGTAGGAGTTGCTGCAGGCCGGCGTATCCGGGTCGAAGGCGTAGTGCGACAAGCCCTCGGTCGCCGCGACGTGCTCCACGTGCCGCCCATCGTGCACCAGCGCGAGCTCGCTGCCGGTCGCGAGGCGGGCCGGCACGGAGATCAAGCCGTCCTGTCGCTCGCGCACGACGTCGAACAGCACCCGCACGCGCTCGGGGCGCTCGGGATGCCCATGCCCCGTGTCATGCGCCAGCGTGCGCTCGTCGATCACGACGCCCGTGCGTGCCATCGCTGGTTGACTAACACCCCTCGACCGCACGGGGAAGCACCTACGGCCGACGGACAGCCGTCCCCGACAGGCGCCTCCCGACGAAGAGCTCGAATTGACTCCCCCAGGAGCATGCTCTAGCGTTCGGCAGCAGAGGCGGCGAGAGGAATGTTCGGCATCGGTGTGCCCGAGTTGGCGGTGATCCTGGTCATCGCGCTCATCGTTCTCGGTCCTACGCGCCTTCCGGACGTGGCCAAGGCGGTCGGACGCGCGCTGGCGGAGTTCCGCAAAGCGACGTCCGACATCTCGGACGAGCTCAAGGATGTCCGCCGCACTCTCGAGCAGGAGGTGCGCAACGCCGAGCGCGAGGCGCATCGCCAGAAGTCCAAGGAGTCCGTCGCCCGGGCCGCCGAGGCGCCCGAGACGGGGGCGAAGGAGACCGACGCGCGCGAGCCTCGGACGTCGGAATCGTAGATGACCGACGTCAAGATGCCCCTCACCGCGCACCTCGAGGAGCTGCGGTGGCGGTTGGTCAAGGGCCTCGGTGCCGTGGCAGTGGCCTTCGTCGGCTCCTACTACTTCGCCGAGAGCCTCTTCGCCTTTCTCATTCGGCCCCTGTCCGCAGCGCAGGAAGCGCCCGTGACCCTCATCGGCACCGGCGTCACCGAGGCCTTCTTCACCAAGCTCAAGGTGTCGCTGATCGCAGCCGTCTTCGCCGCCAGCCCGTTGCTCTTCTACCAGCTGTGGAAGTTCGTCGCGCCGGGTCTGTACGAGCACGAGAAGCGTTACGTGATCCCGTTCGTCTTCTTCGGCACGCTCTTCTTCTTCGCGGGCGCCGCCTTCTGCTACAAGTTGGTCTTCCCCGTGGGCTTCGCCTTCTTCGTCGAGGAGTACAAGACCATCGGCGTCGAGCCGAACCTGCGGATCAGCGAGTACCTGTCGTTCTCGGCCCGCATGCTGTTGGCGTTCGGCATCACCTTCGAGCTGCCCGTCATCACGTTCTTCCTGGCGCGCATGGGGGTGATCACGCACCACACCCTGCTCCACTACTTCCGCTACGCCATCGTCGTCATCTTCATCGTCGCCGCGGCGCTGACCCCGGGGCCGGACATCGCCTCGCAGTTGCTGATGGCCGGTCCGCTGCTCGTCCTCTACGTCGCCAGCATCGGCGTGGCCTACGTCTTCGCCACCCAGCCGGCGGAGGCGCCGTCGCACGAACCCGAGGACGTCGAACCCGCCTGAGCCCTACTCGTCGTCGAGCGCAGCCAGCAACCAGTCACTTCCCGCCTCCGTCGGAGGCGGCACGACCTCGCACGGCACCATCTCCAGCAGCTCGGCGACGATTCGCCTCGCGTCCTCGAGGAAGTCGTCGACCGCCAGCACCACGATCACCGCAGCGTGACGGTCGAGCGTCCGCACGATCGCTACCTCCTCGTAGGACTCGAACAGGAACTTGGCCAGGGCGATGTCGCGCGGCTCCAGGCGAATGAAGATCGGCTCGATCCCGGGACTCATCGCGCCACCTCGACCGGCGCCGTGCGCCAGCGCTCGAACAGCTGGAAGGACAACCACTTGCCGTACTCGGTGAGCACGCGGCGCACCATCTCCCGCCGGTGCCACCAGGCATCGGGCGAGAAGGGATCGTACGGCGTCGGCGAGACGCGCAGCTCCGGCGTGCCGCCGGAGAGGATCGCGAAGATCAGTTTGGCGCGCCGGGTGTGGGTCTTGGAGGTCACCAGCAGCACCGAACGAACCCCGCGGCGGCGAAGCTCCGGCAGCAGTGCGGCAACCTCCGTGAGCGTGCTGCCGACGCGCTCGTCGACCAGGACCATCGCCTCCTCCGGAACACCGAGCTGACGCGCGATCTCGCGGTTCAGCTCGTAGCGCTCGGGGATGTCGATGCCGCGGGCGCGCAGCTCCTGGGCTCCCGGCCACTCGACCTCGCGCGTCAGGAACACCACCGGCGCCAAGCCGCGGCGATAGAGGTCGACGCCGTGCATCACCCGGTCCGGCAGCGAGCCGGACAGCACCACGATCGCATCCGCCGGCGCCTCCGCATCCGCGACCACCAGGAAGGCGCCCATGCGCCGCAGCAGCGGCTCGCGCAACAGCCACACCGCCGCGACGACGCCGGCGACCAACAGCAGCGCGCGCATCGCCCGCCTCACTCGACCGCCGCGGGTCCGGAGCCGCCGGCGGGCGGAGCGCCGCCGGCGGAGATCTGGACGTGCCGCACCACCCGTTGAGGGTAGGGGATCTCGATCCCGCGCTCGCGAAACGCCTTGTCGATGGCGAACAGAACCTCGCTCACCACCTGCAGTTTCTCACGAATGTCGAGCCACAGCATGAGCCGGAACTCGAGGGCATTGTCGCCGAAGGCGACGAGGTAGACGCGCGGCTCGTCGATCAGACGGGGATGCGCCCCGGCAACCTCGAGCAACGTGTCGCGCACGAGCTCGAGGTCCGACTGGTAGGCGACGCCGATCGTCACCGTGGCGCGGGTGCGGTTGTTGCTCAACGTCCAGTTGGTGATCTTCTTGGACAGGAGGTCGGCGTTCGGCAGGATCAGCTCCGCCTCGTCGAAGGTCTGCACCACGGTGCTGCGCGTGCGGATGCGCCGGACCGAGCCCATCACCCCTTCGTACTCGAGGATGTCGCCCGGTCGAAACGGACGTTCGAAGAGGATGATCAGACCGCTGACGAAGTTGCTGACCAGCGTCTGCATGCCGAAGCCGACGCCGACCGAGAGGGCGCCGGCCACGATCGCCAGGTTGGTGAGGTCGACCCCCAGGGCGCGGATCGCGAGCAGCACGCCGGCGGCCAGGAACACGTACTGCGTCGTCGCCGTGATCGCTTCGCGCACCCCGGTGTCGACCACCGAGTAGGGAAAGATCCGGCGCGTGAGCAAGGCGTTGATCAGACGCGCGACCCCGAGGGACGCGCTCACCCAGAGCAATGCGATCAGCACGCTGCCGACCGTCAGCCGGGTGGACCCCACGTCGAAGCCCGCGGCCCACGCCGCTCGCGTCCATTCCGCCGCCTTCGAGCCCACGCCCCAGACGAGCGGCAACGCCACCAGGGACAGCAGCGTCAGCACCAGACCCACCAGGCGCTTGAGCGAGCGATTCGTCTTGGCGTCGCCGGCGAAGGCCTCGTCGAGCGCGTCCGCCGCGACTCCCCGTAGGAGAAGTGCGACCAGCGCGAGCACGTTGGCGTTGAACAGCGCCCAGGCGGCGTACCAGGCGAGGTTGACGAAGCCCAGCCCGGCCACCCCGAGAACCAGGACCATCGCACCGCGCATTCCGTTGCGCCAGTACCGCGCCGCCGTGCTCCAACCCGACGACAGACGCAGGCGCGCGATGCGCTGCTCGTCGAGCGAGCGTACCAGCGAGCGCAGGGCGAACCACTGGAAGGCGAGGAATCCGAGCATCACCAGCGGCGAAACGAAGCCGACGTAGCGGACGAGCGTCGAGATGAAGAGGCCCGCGAAGAGGAGATCGGCGGTGCGCTCGAGGCGCTGGCGCGCCAGTTCGGCGGCTTCGGGATCGCGGATCAGGAGGCGGAACCGGTCCGAGCGGGGGTCGAGCGTCACCGCCAGAAAGGCCACGATCACCCGCCAGACGAAGAAGGCCCGCAGGAGGGCGATCAGCGCGTCGAGCCACGCGGGCGAGGACACCCCCAGGCTCACCTGCAGCAGGAACCCGACTCCCGCCACTACCGCGAGGATCGCCGTTCGACTCAGCGCCACGAGCAGCGCCGCGGCGAAGCGCCGGAGCACGGTCGGCCGCTTCTCCTTGAGTTGGTCGGCGGCATTCTCGAGGGCGCTGGCGGACCGGCGAATCCACAGAACCAGGACCGCGACCAGAATGAGCCCGGTCGCCAGGGCGAAGGCGTTCTGACGCAGGGCTGCGAGCAGGCGGTCGCCGGTGTCGAGCGCGCGCGACTCGGCGAGCGGCTCGGTGAACGCCGCCGCGTCCTTGCGAAGCCCCTCGAGCGCGGCACTCCAGTTCATGAAGTCGACGCGCTGGACGAAGAAGCGCGACCGCATCCTCTCGAAGGCCCGGTCGAGCACCTGCAGAACCTCGTCGCACACCGCGATCGCCGTTCGGGCATCGTCGACCTGGAGCGCGACCAGGTTCGAGAGCCGATCGAGGAGCGAGGCAACGCGGCGCTGCACTCCCTGCGCGCGCTGGAACGCCTCTCCCGAGCCGGGCAGCAGGTCGGCGGTCGATTCGTCCTGCAGCAGGGCCCAGCGCTCCGCGTGGTCGTCCTTGCGGGAAGCGAGCGCCTGCGCCATCGCCGTCGCCCGATCGAGGCTCGATTCGGCGACCCTTCGCCACGCCTCCCAGTTGCGTCGCGCGCGGGCGAAGTCGGCCGGACGCAGGTCGCCCAGGGCGAGGACCGCCTTCTGGGCCGCGGCGTCCGTGCGGATGCGGATGAGCGCCTCGCGCACCTCGCGGGTACGCCCGTCCTGTTCGCGCAGATCCTCGTCCAGTTGGGGCAGAAGGGCGCGCTGCTCTGCCACCCAAGACCGCATCCACCCCTCGATGCCCGCCGCGCTGAGGTCGTCGGCGCTGGCCGGCGTCGGCGCGGGGGTCGGCGCGGACTCTGCCATCGCCCCCGGGGCACACAGGAGAAGCGCCAGCGCGGCGCGACACGCGAGACTCATCGGACCCTGCTTTAGCACGCCGGTCGGGGCCAGGACGACCCGGGTCGCCGGCTTGACTGGCATGGCGGAATGTACGAACCGTCCAGCGAGCATGAGCCGCGACGCACACGGCCCTGGCACCGGGCGAGGCGAGCTCACGTTCGAGCGCGCGGAGAGCGACTGCCTGGTGCTCCGCTTCGTCGGTGCGTGGCTGATGAAGGGAGAGCGGCCGTCCCCGGAGGACGTCGCGCGCGAGATCGACGCTCGCGTCCGCCGGATCCGCTTCGACACGCGCGAACTCACGAGTTGGGACAGCGGCATCCTGGCGTTCCTCACACGCGTTCTGGACCTCTGCCGGCAACGCAGGATCGAGGCGGATCGCACCGGGCTGCCCCCGGGGGTCCAGCGCCTGCTCCGCCTCGCCGAGGCGGTCCCCGAGAAGGAGGGAGCGCGCGGTCGAGAGTCGGCGCAACCCTGGCTCGCCCGCGTCGGACTGGCCGCCACCGCGACCGCCGCCGAAGCCGGCGAGTTCCTCGCCTTCATCGGCCAGGCCGCCACCGCGTTCTGGCGCTTCGCGACCTTCCGCGCACGCTTCCGCGCCTCCGATCTCTTCCTCTACGTGCAGGAGTGCGGCGCCCTCGCCCTCCCGATCGTCACCCTCATCAGCTTCCTTCTCGGCCTGATCCTCGCCTTCATGGGGGCGGTGCAACTGCGCCAGTTCGGCGCGGCGATCTACGTGGCCGACCTCGTCGGGCTGGCGATGGCACGCGAGATGGGCGCGGTCATGACCGGCGTGATCATGGCCGGCCGCACGGGCGCCGCCTTCGCCGCTCAGCTCGGCACGATGAAGGTGACCGAGGAGATCGACGCCCTCACGACCATGGGCATCTCGCCGATCGAGTTCCTCGTCCTGCCGCGCATGATCGCCCTGACCCTGATGATGCCGCTGCTCTGCGTCTACGCCGATCTCGTCGGCATCCTCGGGGGTGCGGTGGTCGGCGTCCTGATGCTGGACATCTCCCCGGTGGAGTACATGCGCGAGACCATCGACGCCATCGCCCTCAAGGACTTCGCCCTCGGCGTTCTCAAGAGCGGCATCTTCGGCGTGCTGATCGCGCTCGCCGGCTGCCTCCGCGGTATGCAGTGCGGCAGCAGCGCCTCGGCCGTGGGCGATGCCGCGACCTCGGCGGTCGTCACCAGCATCGTCTTCCTGATCGTCACCGACGGGCTCTTCGCCGTGCTCTGCAACCTACTCGGGATCTGAGCCATGAGCGATGCCCCGGTCACGGCGGAACGCCCTCCACACATCGTCGTGCGCGACCTGACGATGGCCTACGGCAGCTTCGTCCTCATGCGCGACCTCGACTTCACCGTCCGCCACGGCGACATCTTCGTCATCATGGGGGGCAGCGGCTGCGGCAAGAGCACGCTGCTGCGCCACATGATCGGACTGAAGGAGCCCGCCACCGGCGACATCTCCTACGACGGCGAGAGCTTCACCCGCGCCGATGCCGAGGGCCGCAAGCGCATGCTGCAGGGCTTCGGCGTCCTCTACCAGAAGGGCGCGCTGTGGAGCTCGATGACGCTGGCCGAGAACGTCTCGATCCCGCTCGCCGAGTACACCGACCTCGAGCCCGCCGAGATCCGCGAGGTCGCCTGCCTCAAGCTCGCCCTCGTCGGCCTGCGCGGCTTCGAGGACTATCTCCCCAACGAGATCAGCGGCGGCATGCAGAAGCGCGCCGGGCTGGCCCGCGCGATGGCACTGGATCCGCCCGTGCTCTTCTTCGACGAGCCCTCCGCCGGCCTCGACCCGATCAGCTCGCGCCTGCTCGACGACCTCATCCTCGAGCTGCGCGACAGCCTGGGCGCCACCATCGTGGTGGTCACCCACGAGCTGCAGAGCATCTTCGCGATCGGCGACAACAGCGTCTTCCTCGACGCCGAGTCGCGCACCATGATCGCCGGCGGCGACCCGAAGGAGCTGCTGGCCCACAGCGCCGATCCGCGCGTGCGGCGCTTCCTCACCCGAGGCGCCGAGGACGGCACCCCGCAGGAGAGCCGACCATGAAGCGAGCCAGCCCAACTCTCATCGGCGCCTTCGTCGTGGTCGGCATCGCCCTGACCGTCGCGGCGGTGGTCGCGATCGGCTCCGGCCGCTTCTTCCGCGACACCTATCCCTTCATCCTCTACTTCCCCGGACAGGTGGACGGCCTGCGCGTCGGCGCCTCGGTGCGCTACAAAGGGGTGCAGATCGGGTCGGTGACGAGAATTCTCCTGCACTACCAGCAGAAGCCCACCGACCAGCGCATTCCGGTGTTCATCGAGCTCGACGAGCGCACCGTCGAGGACGCGGGCGGCGCCAACGACTTCAGCCCCGACGGCATCAAGGCCGCGATCGACCGCGGCCTGCGAGCGCAGCTCCAGACCGAGAGCCTTCTCACCGGACTGTTGTTCGTCCAGCTCGACTACCAGCCCAACACGCCGGCAACCTTCGTCGGCCTGTCGACCGACCTCCAGGAGATCCCCACGCTGCCGACGGCGCTCGAGGAGATCCAGACGGTCGTCAGGCGCGCCCTCGACCGCATCGAACACCTCGACCTCGACAAGTTCGTGAAGAGCCTGGAGAACACGATCCAGGCCGTCGACCGGCTGGTGAGCTCGCCGGAGCTCAAGCGGACGATCGAGTCGCTCGACGCCACCCTGATCAGCGTCCGCCACCTCAGCGACGAGTTGACGGCCCAGGTGAAGCCGGCCGCCGCCAGCTTCCTCGAGACGGCGGAACGCACGCGCGGCACGTTGAGCGAGCTGGAGGCGACGCTCAAGAACACCCGCTCGATCCTCGCGCCCGATTCGCCGCTCGCCTACCAGCTCGGCAAAACCCTCGAGGAGATCTCCCTGGCGGCGCGCAGCATCCGCAGCTTCGCCAACGAGCTCGACCGCGATCCCAGCATCCTGTTGCGCGGCAAGCCGGTGCAAGGAAGGGAACCATGAAGCCGATCCGACTCCTCACCGTTGGCGTCGCGAGCTGCCTGCTCGCGGGCTGCGCCTTTCTCGAGCCGCGCCCCGACCTGACACGCTTCTACGTCCTGAGCGCGGTGGCGGAGCGCACCGACCATCCGCGGCCCGACCTCTCCATCGGCATCGGTCCGATCAGCCTCCCCGACTACCTCGATCGACAGGAGATCGTGATCCGCAGCAGCGCCACCGAGGTGCAATCGGCGCCGTTGGCGCGCTGGGCGGGAGCGCTCGAGAGCAACGTCGGCCGCACCCTGGCCGAGAACCTCGTACGCCAGCTCGGCACCGACCGCGTCTGGTCCTATCCCTCGTACGAGATCACCCGGACCCAGTACGTCGTCGACGTGACCTTCGTCCGCTTCGAGCTCGATGCCGGCGGCGCAGCCGACCTGGTGGCGCGCTGGCAGGTGCGCGACCAGGGCAACGTCCGTAGCAGCAGTCGCGAGACCGTCGCGCAGGAAGCCGCGGCCGCGGGCGAAGTCGGCGCCGGCGTCGAGGCGCTCAGCCGGGTGCTCGCCACCCTCGCCGGCGAGATCGCCAGCGCGATCGTCGCGCTCGACGCGACGAAGTGACCGCGTCGCCGTGGATCAACGCCCGAAGAGCTTCTCGAGGCTGCGTCCGAGTGAGTGCACCGCGCCCTTCCCCTCCGAGCCGCCCTTCAGCAGCGCGTCGACCAGATCCCTGCCTCGGCCCTGCAACACCGAGTTGCCGAGCCGCTCGAGATCCGCTTCCGGCTTGGTCTTGCCGATGACGCCTCGATACACGAACGGCAGCGAGATCTGGTCGTCGTCGTCGTAGAGCAGCCGCGCCTCCCCGACGTCGGCCGCCACCTCGGCCGAGAGTCGCTTCGAAAGCACGACTTCTCCGCGCAGATCGGCTTGGTCCGGAGGTGTCACGCGACCCGTCGCGCTGGCGCCGAAGTCCTCACCGTCGAGACGCAGGCTCTCCACGTCGAGGCCGCCGTCGACGAGTCGCAAATGCAGTTTCAGGCTCGAGAAGCGCGTATCCGTTCGATTGAGCACGTCGGCGTACTTCGGCTTCACGCCGCGCGAGACGAGCTTCGACAGCCCCGGCATCGAGGTGAGGCGGTCCACCACCGCGCCGAGAAGATTGAGGTCGCGCAGGGCACCGTCCTCGACCTCGAGCGAGACGGTTCCGCGCACGGACTGACGCAACATCGCGGGGTCGCTGCCGATCCCCAGAACGTCGACCTCGGCCGTCGCCACGCCCTCGATCGTGCGGTCGAGCCGCGGGGCGAGCACCGGCAGGAGTTGCTGGACGGCGACCCCCTGCGCGCGGGCGCCCAGCGAGAAAGCGCCCCGTTGCACCAAAGGAAGGCTCGCGCTGCCGGCGACCGAGCCGCCGAACGCGTCGAAGGAGAGATGCTCCACGTCCACCGTCGAGGGGCGGGCGCGGCCGCGGATCTCCAGGTTCTCGAGCACCGCCGGCAGGAGCCGCGGCAGCGGCCCGACCGTGCCGTGCAGCTCGAACGGCACGCCCTCCGCCGACGCGACCGGCCCGAGCGCGCCGGCGAGCTCCACGTTCGGCGCCGACGCATCGTACGCCGCGCGTAGCGAGAACCTGGTCGGTTGGTCGAGCGCGAGGTCGGAGGCGGACAGAGCGATCTGCGTCAGAGCGATCGAGCTCGGCGGCGAGACGGACTGGTCGAGGAACGTCACCTCGCCGTCGTGGATGTCGAACACCGCCACCGCCACCGCGAGATCCCTGGCGCCGGCCGCGCTTCCGCCCGCCGCCGGCGCGGGCGCGGGCGCACCGGTCGCGGCCGCCTCAGACCGGCGCGCGATGCCGGCGTAGTTGAAGGCACCATCGGCGCCGCGCACGAGGCGGACCCGGGGCCGATCGAGCTCGATGCGGGCGATCTCGATCCGCCCCTCGAGCAGCGGCCACAGGCGCGGCACCACGGTCGCCGAGCGGGCCTGCACGAAGGGATCGGAGCCGAAGGCCGGGTCTTCGCCGATCGCCACCTGCGTCAGGCGAACACCCGGCCGACCGAGCAGGCGAACGTCGATGCCCTCGACCTCCACCGGGCGACCCAGACCCGCCTCGGCCGCCGCCACGATGCGGTCGCGGTTGGCGGCGATCATGCGCTGCGCCAGCACGAGCGCCGCCGCGACCCCGCCGAGCAGCAACACCGCCACGCCGAGGGCGATCCAGCGCAACCGCATGCGCGCAGCGTACACGCATCGTACGCGCGGTTCCACGGCGCTGTCGCGGGACGGTGGCACGGGCGAGGCAACGTGCTAGGACGGCGCCCATGGCCTACGAACACATCGCCCTGACGCGCGAGGACGGCGTCGTCACTCTCGCCTTCAACCGCCCCGAAACGCGCAACGCGATGACGCCCGCCATGGGCGAGGAAGTCATCCGCGCGGTGAAGGAGGTCTCCGCCGACCCCGAAGCCCGCGTCCTGGTGCTGACCGGAAGCGGCAAGGCCTTCAGCTCGGGTGGCGATCTCGCCATGCTGGCGCGCGATGCCGGCCTGAGTGACGAGGGCGCCTCGATGGGCGGCTCGCCGCGCGACTTCTACAACCAGTACCTCACCATCCGGCAACTGCCCGTGCCGACCATCGCGGCGATCAACGGCCACGCCATCGGCGCCGGCCTCTGCATCGCCCTCGCCTGCGACATGCGCATCGCCGTCACCGACGCGAAGATGGGCATGACCTTCTCGAAGCTCGGCATCCACCCCGGCATGGGAGCCACCTACAGCCTGCCGCGACTGGTGGGCACGGCGCTCGCCTGCGAGTTGCTCTTCACCGGCCGCCTGCTGGACGCCGACGAGGCGATGCGCATGGGGCTCGTGAATCGCGTCGCCGCGCGCGAGGAGTTCCCGCAGGCAGTGCGCGCCTTCGCCGGCGAGGTCGCCGCCGCCGCGCCGATCGTCTGCCGCATGCTGAAGAAGTCGATCTACCGGGGCGCGAACCACACCCTCGACGAGATGCTCGACTACGAGTCGCTCAACCAGGGCATCACGTTCACCACGGCCGACGCCCGCGAGGGCATCCGCGCGATCATGGAGAAGCGTACGCCCAAGTTCACCGGCAAGTGAGGTCGCTCGACCTCACTCGAACTCCTGGTAGTTGGAGACCCTCCACCCGCCCTCCTCGCGCGTCACGGTCACCAGCCACTTGCGGGTGAACACGAGCTCCTCGACCCGCGCTTCGCCCTGGAAGAGGAAGCTCACGCGGTCGTCGCCCTCCGGGCGGCGCTCGAGCAGCGTGTAGTGCACGCGTGGCTGCAACGTGCCCTCGTCGATCGCCTGGCCCTCGACCAGCGACTGCTCCTCCTCGATCTTGCGGGTCGCGACGCCGGTGGTGAGCTCCTTGGCGGCGGCGAGGTCGATGGTCACGTAGTGGGCGTCGGCGAAGCCCTGCGCCGTCCGCAGCGCGTCGTCCGGCTGCTGGCACGACGTCAGCACGAGAGCGGCGAGGAGGAAGGATCGTCTGTTCTTCATGGGGTTCTCTTCCGGAAGAGGTCGTGGAGTCGGGCGCGCGCTGCCGCGCCCGGGCTCGCCGCGGCGACGGGGCCGGAGCGCAGCGCGAAATAATCGCAGAAGTTGGCACGCGCCTTCTCCGTCACCGGCTCGGCCTGGGTCTCGGCGCACTCGTTGTGCCTTCCCGGGGCGTGGAAGCGACAGTTGGCGCAGCAGTGCAGCTCGGCGCCGCAGGCGGCGCAGGCATCGCGCCGCCCGACCCGCTCGCGGCTCGGGATGTCGGCGCCGCACGAATGACAGGAAGGCATGTGCGCCGGCTATACCAGGGCAAGGGAGAGAACTGTAGGCGCGCCAAACTTGCCCGGGGGGCGGATGCTGCTATAGGGCTTACGCCGATGCAGGCCGCCATCGAAGCCTTCGGAGAGATGCTCCGAGTCGAGGAGAACGCGTCGCCGCACACGGCGCGCAACTACGCCAGCGATCTGCGCCAGCTCCGCGCGTTCCTGCTGGAGCACGGCCACGCCGTCGCCGAGGGCGGCGAGGAGATCGACCTGCGCCGCGTCGATGCCAGCGCGCTACGAGCCTACGTCGTCTGGCTGCTGCAGAGCCACCGCAAGAGCTCGGTCGGCCGCAAGCTCTCGAGCCTGAAGACCTTCTGGAAGTTCCTCCGACGCCACCAGCGGGTGGAGACCGACCCGACGGTCTCGCTGACGACGCCGAAGAAGGAGAAGCGCCTGCCGACGCACCTGACCGTCGACGACGTCTTCCGCCTGCTCGAGACGCCGCCGGCCGACACGCCCGCCGGCCTGCGCGACCGCGCCATGCTGGAGATGATCTACTCCACCGGCATCCGCGTCAGCGAGTTGGTCGGCCTCGACTGGGACGACGTGGACGCCGGTCTGGAGGTCGTGCGGGTGCGCGGCAAGGGGAACAAGGAACGCATCGTGCCGGTCGGCCGCAAGGCGATCGCCGCGCTCGCCGCCTACCGCGAGCAGATCGCGCGCCTGTGCCCGCGACGGCTGCGCGACGAGCGCGCGGTCTTCCTCAACCGCAGCGGCGCCCGCCTGACGACCCGCAGCGTGGCGCGCCTGATGGACGGCTACATCCGCCAGAGCGGCATCAGCACCAAGGCGACGCCGCACGCCCTGCGGCACAGCTTCGCCACCCACCTTCTCAGCGCCGGCGCGGACCTGCGCGCCATCCAGGAGTTGCTCGGCCACGCCAGCCTGTCGACCACGCAGAAGTACACCCACCTGGATCTCGACCATCTGATGCAGGTGTACGACAAGGCGCACCCCCGTGCCTGAGGCGGGCTCCGTCGCCGCGCTGCACGCCACCACCATCCTGGGGGTGCGTCGCAACGGTCTCACCGTTCTCGCCGGCGACGGCCAGGTGAGCCTGGGCGCCACGGTGGTGAAGGACACCGCCCGCAAGGTGCGCCGCCTGTACCAGGGACGCGTCCTCGCCGGCTTCGCCGGTTCGACGGCCGATGCGATGACGCTCTTCGAGAAGTTCGAGCAGAAGCTCGAGCAGTTCGGCGGCCAGTTGCAGCGCGCCGCGGTCGAGCTGGGCAAGGACTGGCGTAGCGACCGGATCCTGCGCCGGCTGGAGGCGATGATGATCGTCGCCGACCGCGAGGCGCTGCTGCTGCTCACCGGTAGCGGCGACATCATCGAGCCCGACGGCGACGCGCTCGCGATCGGCTCGGGCGGCGCCTACGCCCTGGCGGCGGCGCGCGCGCTGCTGCAGCACTCGACCCTCGATGCCCGCGAGGTCGCGCGCGAGGCCATGCGGGTCGCCGCCGGCATCTGCATCTACACCAACGATCGGATCGTGCTCGAGGAGATCTCGTGAGCCAGATGACGCCGCGCGAGATCGTCTCCGAGCTCGACCGCTACATCGTCGGGCAGCGCAACGCCAAGCGCGCGGTCGCGGTGGCGCTGCGCAACCGCTGGCGCCGGCAGCAGGTCGCGCCCGAGCTGCGCGAGGAGATCGCACCCAAGAACATCATCCTCATCGGACCCACCGGCGTCGGCAAGACCGAGATCGCCCGCCGTCTGGCGCGGCTGGCACAGGCCCCGTTCGTGAAGGTCGAGGCCTCCAAGTTCACCGAGGTCGGCTACGTCGGACGCGACGTGGAGTCGATGATCCGCGATCTGGTCGAGCTGGCGCTGAACCAGGTCAAGGCGGAGGAGAAGGAGAAGGTGCAGGTGCGCGCGCGCGAGCTCGCCGAGGAGATCGTTCTCGACCTGCTCCTGCCGCCGGCGCGCTCGGCGCCGCGATTCCAGGGGTCGGCGGAGAACGAGCCGGCCGAAGCGGTCGAGAGCGGCGGGACGCGCGAGAAGCTGCGGCGCGCGCTGCGCGAAGGGCGACTCGACGACCGCGTCGTCGAGCTCGAGGTCACCAAGAACGCGATCCCGGCGGTGGAGGTGCTCACGCCCCAGGGCTTCGAGGAGATGGAGTCCCAGATCAAGGACATGTTCTCCAATCTCATGCCGAAGCAGACCAAGAAGACGCGCATGAAGGTCGGGGAGGCGCTCGAGACGCTGACGCAGGAGGAGGCCGCCAAGCTGGTCGACGTGGTGGCGGCGCAGAAGGAGGCGATCCGTCGCGTCGAGCAGTCGGGGATCGTCTTCATCGACGAGATCGACAAGATCGCCGGCCGGTCGCAGGGAACCGGCCCCGACGTCTCGCGCGAGGGCGTCCAGCGCGACCTCCTGCCGATCGTCGAGGGCTCGACCGTCAACAGCAAGCACGGGATGGTCCGCACGGACCACATCCTGTTCATCGCCTCGGGGGCGTTCCACGTCGCCAAGCCGTCCGACCTCATCCCCGAGTTCCAGGGCCGCTTCCCCATCCGGGTCGAGCTCGAGGCGTTGAACCAGGCCGACTTCGTACGCATCCTCACCGAGCCGCAGAACGCGCTGCTCAAGCAGTACGTCGCGCTGATGGCGACCGAAGGGGTCGCCTTGAGCTTCAGCGACGAGGCCGTCCAGGAGATCGCCCGCATCGCAGCGCTGGTGAACCAGCGGACCGAGAACATCGGCGCCAGGCGCCTCCACACCGTGCTCGAGCGCCTGCTCGAGCTGATCTCGTTCGACGCCCCCGAGCGTCACGGCCAGACGGTGACGATCGACGCCGCCTACGTCCACGAGCGTCTGCACGAGGTACTCGCCAACGAGGACCTTTCGCGCTACATCCTCTGACTTTGCCCATGGAAAGCCCGATCGCGAAGGCCGAGATCCTGCTCGAGGCCCTGCCCTACATCCGCCGTTTCGCCGGCAAGACCGTCGTCATCAAGTACGGCGGGCACGCGATGGAGAACGACGAGCTCAAGGCCAGCTTCGCGCAGGACATCGTGCTGCTGAAGTACATCGGCATCGATCCGGTGATCGTGCACGGCGGCGGGCCGCAGATCGGCGGCCTACTGAAGCAGCTCGGGATCAAGTCGGAGTTCGTGCGCGGCATGCGGGTGACCGACCAGCCGACCATGGACGTGGTCGAGATGGTGCTGGCGGGCAAGATCAACAAGGAGATCGTCAGCCTCATCAACCGCCACGGCGGGCGCGCCATCGGCCTGAGCGGCAAGGACGGCGACCTGATCCTGGCGCGCAAGCTGCGCCTGACGGTGCAAGAGAACGGCGCCGCCGCCCAGGTCGACATCGGCCAGGTCGGCGAGGTGCGAGGGGTCAACTCGGCGGTTCTCGAAGCGCTCGACAAGAACGACTTCATCCCGGTGATCGCGCCGATCGGGGTCGGCGAGAACGGCGAGTCGTACAACATCAACGCCGACGTCGTGGCCGGCAAGGTCGCCGAGGCGCTGCACGCCGAGAAGCTGATCCTGCTGACCGACGTCGAGGGGATTCGCGACGGCAGCGGCACGCTGCGCTCCACCCTGCAGGCCGAGGAAGCGCAGGAGATGATCGCCGCCGGCGTGATCTCGGAGGGCATGATTCCGAAGGTCGAGTGCTGCATCGACGCGCTGCGCGGCGGCGTTTCCAAGACCCACATCATCGACGGACGCGTGCTCCACGCAGTGCTGCTCGAGATCTTCACCAAGAGCGGCATCGGCACCGAGGTCGTTCGCGACCCCCACGCCCGCGGCGCACGGCGCTCCGCGGCCAAGTCCCCGAGCTCCACACGATCATGAGCAACGCCGAGATCATCGCGCTCACCCAGCGCTACCTGTTCCAGGTCTACGCCCGCGCTCCGATCGCCATCGTCCGCGGCGAGGGATGCCGCGTGTGGGACGGCGACGGCCGCGAGTACCTGGACTTCTTCTCCAGCACGGTCGTCACCGCCCTCGGGCACCACCACCCCGCGATCACGGCTGCCATCCGCGCGCAGGCCGACAAGATCCTGCACGTCTCCAACCTGCACTACAGCGAGCCGGCGGCCAGGTTGGCGGAGCGCCTGTGCACCCACTCCTTCGCCGACCGCGTCTTCCTCTGCAACAGCGGCGCCGAGGCCAACGAGGCGGCGATCAAGCTGGCGCGCAAGTTCGGGCACGACCAGGGCGAGGGGCGGTTCGAGATCGTCACCGCCACCGGCTCGTTCCACGGCCGCACGCTGGCCACCATCGTCGCCACCGGTCAGGAGAAGGTGCGCACCGGCTTCCAACCGCTGCCCGAGGGCTTCCGCTACGCCGCCTTCGACGACCTCGCCGCGCTCGAGGACGCGATCACCGAGCGCACCATCGGCATCATGCTCGAGCCCATCCAGGGCGAGGGCGGCATCGTCGTGCCGGGGCCGGACTACCTGAAGCAGGTGCGCGCGCTGTGCGACCGACGCGGGCTGCTGCTCATCCTCGACGAGATCCAGACCGGCATGGGGCGCGCCGGGCGTCTGTTCGCCTACGAGGACGCGGGCATCACACCCGACATCGTCACGCTCGCCAAGGGTCTGGGCAGCGGCATCCCGATCGGCGCAATGCTGGCCACCGAGGCGGTGGCGTCGGCCTTCAAGCTCGGCGCCCACGGCTCGACCTTCGGCGGCAACGCCTTCGCGTGTGCCGTCGGCATCGCGGTGGTCGACGAGCTCCTGCGGGGAGACGTGCTGGAGAACTGCGTCGCCATGGGAGCCCACCTGCGCGAGGGGCTGGGCCGACTGCGCGCCCGCCACCCGGCGATCCTCGACGTACGCGGCCAGGGGCTCCTGGTCGGCGCGGAGCTCTCCATTCCGGGGGCGCCGATCGTCGAGCGCTGCCGCGAGGCCGGTCTGCTGATCAACTGCACCGGCGAGAAGGTCCTGCGCTTCACGCCGCCGCTGATCGTCACGCGCGCGGAAGTCGACCGGGCGCTCGAGATCCTCGACCAGGCACTGGGCGGATGAAGCGCGACTTCCTCACGCTGGCGGACTTCACCCGCGCCGAGCTCGACGAGATCCTGCAGCTCGCCGCGAACCTCAAGCGCGACCTCGAAGCCGGCAAGCGCCCCGCCCTGCTGGCGGGCAAGACGCTGGCGATGATCTTCGAGAAACCCAGCCTCCGCACGCGCGTGACGTTCGAGGTGGGGATGAACCAGCTCGGCGGACACGCGGTGTACCTCACCCCGAACGACATCCAGCTCGGCAAGCGGGAGTCGGTGGCCGACATCGCCCGCAACCTCGACCGCCTGGTCGACCTGATCATGGCGCGCACCTTCGCCCACGAGACCCTGATCGAGCTGGCGCAGCACTCGTCCGTGCCGGTCATCAACGGCCTCTCCGACCTTCTCCATCCCTGCCAGGTCCTCAGCGACGTCCTCACCATCACCGAGCGGCGCGGACGCATGGAGGGGCTGCGCGTGGTGTTCATCGGCGACGGCAACAACATGATGAACTCCTGGATGAACGCGGCGGCCCACTTCGACTTCGACCTCGTCTTCGCCGGGCCTCCGGGCTACGAGCCCGACGCCGCCATCCGCGCCAAGGCCGAGGGCCGCGGCGGACGCATCACCATGACCAACAGCGTCTTCGATGCCGCCCGCGGCGCGGACGTCATCTACACCGACACCTGGGTGAGCATGGGACAGGAGGCGGAGGCCGACCGCCGCCGCGAGTCGTTCCGGCCCTACCAGGTCAACGGCGAGGTGATGTCGTTCGCCCACCCCGATGCCCTGGTGATGCATTGCCTGCCCGCCCACCGCGGCGAGGAGATCACCAACGAGGTGATCGACGGCCCGCAGTCCGTCGTCTTCGAGCAGGCCGAGAACCGACTGCATCTGCAGAAGGCCATCCTGGTCTGGCTGTCGGAGAAGAACGAAGAGAGTCCCATCCCATGAGCGACAACCCCAAGAAGATCGTCCTCGCCTACTCCGGCGGCCTCGACACGTCCGTCATCTTGACCTGGCTGATCGAGACCTACGGCGCCGAGATCATCTGCTTCTGCGCCGACCTCGGCCAGGGCGAGGAGCTGGCACCGGTCGAGGGCAAGGCGAAGAGCTGCGGCGCGAGCAAGATCTACATCGAGGATCTGCGCGAGGAGTTCGTGCGCGACTTCGTCTTCCCGATGCTGCGCGCCAACGCGATCTACGAGGGAACGTACCTGCTCGGCACCTCGATCGCGCGCCCCCTGATCGCCAAGAAGCAGATCGACATCGCCAACCGCGAAGGCGCCGACGCCGTCGCCCACGGCGCCACCGGCAAGGGCAACGACCAGGTCCGCTTCGAGCTGACCTACTACGCCCTCAAGCCCGACGTGATCGTGATCGCGCCGTGGCGGATGTGGGACCTCAACGCGCGCTCGAAGCTGATCGCCTACGCCGAGCAGCGCAGGATCCCCATCCCGGTGACCGCCGAGAAGCCCTACAGCATGGACCGCAACCTGCTGCACATCAGCTTCGAAGGCGGCATCCTCGAGGACCCGTGGAACGAGCCCTACGAGGACATGTTCCTGCTGAGCGTCTCGCCCGAGCGCGCGCCCGACAAGCCCGAGTACGTCGAGATCGACTACCAGGGCGGCGACCCCGTGGCCGTG